>Ga0180009_10000917_pt1 | contig 37489 bp, 34 predicted proteins | sample OS_PC_MetaG_FD_123537 | JGI IMG/M metagenome (GOLD analysis project Ga0180009, IMG submission 123537) | Groundwater microbial communities from the Aspo Hard Rock Laboratory (HRL) deep subsurface site, Sweden - OS_PC_MetaG | ecosystem: Environmental > Aquatic > Deep subsurface > Groundwater... | reverse complement strand
GTCATACGGTTGAGCGGCCCGACACCGCCGATGGCCCGCCACGGACGACCTGAAAGGCGGGGCCAAATGGCTGACAGCCTGTGTCGTGTCGGAGACGCGCTTCCAGCACGAACCACTTGCCCGTCATGTCGGAGACATGCTTCCAGCATGATGAACCACATCGATCTGCGTGATTCTCCTTGTCTGTCAGCCATTTGACCTCCGTGACGGTCGCACCCCCTGTGAGAAAGGCGGGCTAGCCGAACGGCTGCGAGCTAGAGGTTCTGGGCGCAGGCCCAGCCGCTGGCCCAGGCCCATTGAAAATTGTAGCCGCCAAGCCAGCCGGTGACATCGACGGCTTCGCCGATGAAGTAGAGGCCGGGGACTTCGTTGGCCTGCATGGATTGCGAGGACAGATCTCTTGTCGAGACACCGCCGGCCGTGACTTCCGCCTTGGCGAAACCTTCGGTGCCGGTCGGCATGAAACGCCAAGCGGACAGGCGTCGTTCGATGTCCGTGAGGCTCTTGTCCGAAAAGTTTCCGAGAACGCCAGCCGGATCACCGTGGTCGGCAATCTTTTGCGCCAGCAATTGCGCCAGGCGAGCCGGCAGCACTTGTGCCAGTGCCGAGGCAAGCGACGCTTTCGGCCTGGCGCGCTTGAGGGTTGCAAGCCAACCAGCTCTCCGGTCGGGAAAGAGGTCGAGATCGACCGGCTTGCCGCTCGACCAGTAGGATGAAACCTGAAGGATTGCCGGGCCGGACAATCCTTTGTGCGTGAAGAGCGCTGCTTCTTTGAATACAGCCTTGCCGCAGCGGGCGACGACTTCGGTGGCGAGGCCGGTCAGCTGGCCGAAGTCCTTCTCGCCTTCTGCGAGCGTCAACGGAACGAGGGCGGGGCGCGGCGGGACCACCTCAAGTCGAAAGCGGCGCGCGACGTCGTAGGCGAACCCGGTTGCGCCCATTTTCGGAATGGCGGGACCGCCGGTGGCGATAACGAGGGCCGGGGCGGATGCCGTGCGGCCTTCGAACGCCACGCGGAACCGGCCGTCAGCTTGGGCGATGTCGCGCACCGGGCAGCGCAAGCCGATTTCAACCCCGCCCTTGGCGCATTCGCTTAAGAGAAGATCGACGATCTGGCGGGCGGAGCGATCGCAAAACAGCTGACCGAGGGTCTTTTCGTGCCAGGCGATTGTGTAGCTGTCGACGAGTGCGATGAAATCGGAGGGCCGGTATCTCTGCAGTGCCGACTTGGCAAAATGCGGGTTCTGCGACAAGAAGCATTCCGGCCGGGTATCGATATTGGTGAAATTACACCTGCCCCCACCTGAGATCAGGATCTTCTTGCCTGCGCGGCCTGCATGATCGACCAGGAGCACTTTGCGACCACGCTGCCCGGCGATGGCAGCGCACATCATCCCGGCGGCGCCGGCACCGAGAATAATCGCATCATATGCAGTCGGGCTTTCGCTCATCGGCTCTTTGGAAAGTGCTTTGCCGGCATGGGGCAACCTCTTCAACATTTGGTCGTTGTCTTGACGTGGTCTTGCCGACGGTTTCAGCTCGCCAATCTGGATGGAGAAATCCGGCTTGGCGTGAAACGAAGACTTCGTTGATGAATTCAAGAAAGGCAAGCGCCTCGAAGCCGTGGTTGCGAGTGGAGCGCGCACGGTGGGTTCGCTGAAAGCGCCGATCGAGGTGCACATCACCTGCTCGACGGGGTGGCGGTGACGAAAACGGGGACGTGCAGTTCCGTCCCGATATCTACCGGCGCGATGCCAGGCTCTACGCGGCGCTGTTCGGCGAGCCGTAGCCTTACTGAGTTTCAGCGCCTTTAGTTTCGGCGCCGGGCATGTAATACTTCAGCATCCATTCGAGCCCTTTGGTCCACGACGTGTCGGTGTTGCCGCGGATGTCGACGCTCTTGATGTAGGTCATCTGACCGGTCTCGACGCTGCCCATATAAACGTTCAGGTTGAGAATGAGGTTTGACACCTTCTGCACGGTGCCCCAGGCGATGAGATCGGCCCCGAGTTTGCGTCCGTAGTCGACTTCACAGCCGTTGCATTCGCCGATAAAGGGACCTGATGCGATCTCGTCGCGTATCGCTTCGGGGATGTCGACGAAATTGAAGTGCCCGCTGGCTTCGAGCTTCTGCTTGAACAGGTCGTCCAGCAGCCTTGCGCGATTTTTTTCTGCTTCGCTGAGCGGTTCCATCGAGTCGTTGATGATGCGGAAACCGACGAAAGCGACGTCCTGGGGCTCGCTCGCGGCTTGAACGCGGCCGGCAAGGTGCGCCATTGCGCCGAGCGCGAATAACGTGGCGATCATCCGGGCCATGATTGGGCGGGCATGGATCATTGTTTCTCCCATGTGGTCAGCGGACACATCTTCGGCAAAGTGGCCTTGTGCACAATATTACTATGTTCCCAGCGAAACTGCTGCCAGCTCGTGGCGATGTCAACATCGTCCGCGCACTTCGGGCAGACGCGGCGGGTAAGCGGCGAGAATCGAGTTCGCTCTAGATCGTTTCCGCTTTAGGCGGAAACAATCTTGCAGTTTCGCTCACGGGCCAATCGGCCTATTGGCCTGGCCCTCCGCGGCGGCGGCGCTCGCGCCGGGCCACAGTCGTGGCCTTGGAGCGCTTCCACCTAACACTGAACGAATCTAGGCGTTCATGGAGATGGTTAATAGCAATCAACGGCATAGCCCGGCGGACTGAAATGTCGCAAAGGCGATACAGGGTGCGGCCAATTGGATATTGGACATGACTTGCGAATTGCTGATGTTCCGGGCAGAAAGCGCAGGCTCGAGAATAATTCCTCAGCGTGATCGTCAAGAAAAATAACAAGGTCATCATGGCTCGCTCGCTGAATATACTTGGATTGATATCTCGCACGCACGACACCGGCCTGGCACTTCTGCGCGATGGTGTCCCGGACGTCATATTCGAGGAAGAGCGGTTCAACCGGCAGAAGCACACACAAGCGTTTCCCGACCGCTCGTTCGCGGCGTTCTTCGAAGAGACCGGGCTGTCGCTCGCCGATATCGATTATCTGACGATGCCGTGGGACACGAAGGTGCTGGCGGCGTCCTTCTACAACATCGTGACGCGGGAGCTGCCGGCCAGCCTCAACCTTTTGCGGCCCGCCGCGCATGCAACCCAGGATGCCCGCGTCGTCAATTTGTGGATGCGGCTGCAAATCGCGCTCAGGCGCAAGTACGGTACATTGAAGCTGCCGCCGTTCGTGCAGGTCGGCCATCACGATGCGCATGCCGCGATCTACTTCGTTTCTCCGTTCGAGGAAGCCAGCGTGATCGTGATGGACGGATACGGCGACCGTTCGGCGACGAGCGCCTATGCCGGCCACGGCAATCGACTGGAGCAGAAGTGGCAGCTCGGCTTTTTCGACAGCCTTGGCATGCTCTACACCTGCGCGACGCAGCACCTCGGTTTCAAGCCGTTCGAGGAAGGCACCGTCATGGCGCTGGCTGCGTGCGGCGAGCCGACCTACGTCGATCGCTTCCGCAAGGTCATCACATTGGAGGACGGCGGCCGTTTCCACCTCAACCGCGATTACGTCAGTGTCGATACCTACGGGCTGGTCCGGCCTTTCACCCAGAAATTCTTCGATACCTTCGGCCCGGCGCGGGAACCGGGCAGCGAACTGAAGGATCGCCATCGCGACCTCGCCTTCGCGGTTCAGGCGGTAACCGAGGAGGTTGTGCTCCACATCGTGCGCCATGTCGAAAAGACGCAAGCTTCAAGGAACCTCGTCATCTCCGGCGGGGTCGGGCTCAATTGCGTCGCGAACGCGCGCATACTCCGGGATACAAGTTTCGAACGGGTCTGGGTGCCGCCGTGCGCCTCCGATACGGGCGCGCCGCTCGGAAGTGCGCTGTGGCATCACCATCAGACCCTGGGCCATGAGCGCGGCTTCGAGATGACGCATCCGTTCTACGGCAAGGCCTATGGTGAGGCGGAGGTGATCGCCGCTCTCGATGCCGCCGGGTTGGCCTACGAACGGATCGATGACGACGAGGCGCTGTTCAAGCGGGTCGCGCAGGATCTGGCCGACCAGAAAATCGTCGGGTGGTTCCAGGGCCGCTACGAGATCGGACCACGGGCCCTTGGCAACCGTTCGATCCTTGCCGATCCGCGCAGCCTCAAGATCAAGGAACTGATCAACGCCCGCATCAAGTACCGCGAACCGTTCCGGCCGTTCGCGCCGGCTGTGCTCCTGGAGCGCGCGGGGGAGTTCTTCGAGGTGGATCAGCCCGACCCCTACATGACTATGGCGCCGCGGGTGCGCCTCGACAAGGTCGATGTCATTCCGGCGGCGGTGCACGTCGATGGCACGGGGCGAATCCAGACCGTGCGGCGGGAAGACAACCCGCGTTACTACGCCGTCATCGAGGCGTTCGGAAACCTGACGGGCGTGCCTGTCCTCATCAATACCAGCTTCAACCGCCACGAGCCCATCGTCACTACGCCGGCGGAGGCGATCTCCTGCTATCTGCGCACGGAAATGGACCGGCTGGCGATGGGTAACATCTATGTGAAAGACCGCAACCGCCAAGCCGAAGAACTGGCCCGCATCGCGTTCGAGCGGGTTCGCGACTGACCGGTAGACTGGCGAAGTGAGGCGGGGAAGCCGACTTATGGCTGGGTCGGCCCGCGAAGTTCTTGTAACGAACCGGCTGCCCCGCCATAAAAGCTGTCCCGAGTTGGCCGCCGCCGCGCTGCCTGCAGGAAATCCTCATAGGCGATCATCACAGGTCCAGCGCATGTCGACCCGACAGAATACCGAGCCTAGCACTCCCATCGCTTCGCGCGACGAACTTGTTGCCTGGTTCGAAGCGGGCGGAACGCCCAAGGCCGATTGGCGGATCGGTACCGAGCACGAGAAGTTCGTGTTCCGCCAGGATACGTTCGAACCCGTCGCCTATGGCGGCGACAACGGCATAGCCGCGTTGATGCGCGGCTTCATGGAATGCTGCGGCTGGGAGCCGATTTTCGAAGGCGAGAACATCATCGCGTTGAAGCGCGCGCTGGGCGAACCTGGTGCGAACGTGTCGCTGGAACCTGGTGGGCAGTTCGAATTGTCGGGCGCGCCTTTGATCTCGGTGCATGAGACCGCGGCGGAAACCGAGCAGCATCTGCGGCAGTGCCACAGGGCGGGTGGACCGCTGGGCTTGTCGTTCATGGCGACGGGCTTTGCGCCGTTGTGGTCACGCTCCGACATGGCGACAATGCCGAAGCCGCGCTACGCCGTCATGACGCGCTATATGCCGACGGTCGGGACCATGGGTCTCGACATGATGTACCGGACCACGACCATCCAGACCAACCTCGATTTCGCCGATGAGGCGGACATGACGGAGAAGCTGCGCATCGCACTGGCGCTGCAGCCGGTCGCGACGGCGCTGTTTGCATCCTCGCCGTTCACGGACGGCAGGCCCAACGGGTTCAAGTCGATGCGCAGCGAAGTCTGGCGCAACACCGATGCCCAACGCACCGGCATGCTGCCTTTCGCGTTCGAGGATGGCATGGGCTACGACCGGCTTGTCGATTATGCGCTCGATGTACCGATGTACTTCGTCTACCGGGACGGCAACTATATCGATACGGCCGGGGCCTCGTTTCGCGATTTCATGGCCGGAAAACTCAAGGGCTTCGAAGGCCAGCGGCCGAATTTCGACGACTGGTCGGATCACATGACGACGCAGTTCCCGGAAGTGCGCGTCAAACGCTACATGGAAATGCGTGGCGCCGACGGCGGTCGCGCGGAGATGATCAACGCGCTGCCGGCGTTGTGGGCGGGGCTGCTCTACGATCAGTCAGCGCGCGCGGCAGCATGGGACCTCGTCAAGGGCTGGAGCGCCGAAGAACGCCAGGCGTTGCGCGATGAAGTTCCGCGTCTGGCCCTGCAGACCCCGTTTAGAGGGGAGAGCGTGCAGGATCTCGCAAAACGGGTGCTCGAGATTTCCGCCCAGGGATTGAAGGCACGCGGCATGACCGATGCGGCAGGCGAGGATGAGCGGGTCTACCTGTCACCTCTCGAAGAAATCGCCGAGAGCGGCATGACAAATGCCGACCGGTACCTGGAAAAGTACCACGGAGCGTGGCGGGGACGGGTCGAGCCGCTGTTCGCGGAAGCTGCCCTCTAGACCGCCAAGACTCGGCAGACCGGTGTTGGGGGGCTTTTTTGCCAACACTGCGCAGGCTTGTGTTGTTTTGTTTCGCCAACACTCGGCAGGCCGGTGTTGGGGGGCTTTTTAGCCAACACTCGGCAAGCCGGTGTTGGGCTGCCTCAGAGGGTGAGCGGGATTGAAAACGCCACCTTGAGGCCCCGCTTGCCGGCGTGCGGTTGACCGACCTATATTATATAATCGTAAATGATTTCAACGGCTTGCTTTGGCTCGAGCCGAGGCCTGCGACAGTAAGGCTACGTCCGTCGACGCGAGCGGCGGGAACCATTGTTTGGGCTTGGCGTTCAGCCCGCCATCAGTGCATCAGCCGATTAATCCATGGCGTGCCAGATGCGCTGCGATGCATGGCCGTCGACGGTTACGTTCCGCCTTTGAAACAAAGGCAAAACCAACAATGGAGGTTTACTATGTGGACCAAATTACTAACAGGAACGGCCCTGGCGATTTCGCTTGGCATGGCGCCAGCTATCGCACAGCAGTCTCCAGCAGAACAGTCGCCAGCAGAGCAGGGCCCAAGCGGGCAGCAGGCGCAGCCGCCTTCAGCTGCCGAATCGCCGTCCGCTGCGGAAAAGGCTCCGACTACCGAGCCAAGCAATGCCGCCATGATCGGCTGGCCCGTCTATACGTTTGACGGCAAGAACGTCGGATCCGTGACTGCTGTCAATATGGGCAGCGATGGAAAGCTCACGTCGGTCCACGCCGACATCGGCGGGTTCCTCGGAATCGGCGCTCGCAGCGTCAAGATCAACGCCGATAAGTTTTCGACGGGACAGGATCGGATCAACCTGTCCTTGAGCGAGAAAGAATTAGAAGCGCTGCCAGAAGCCGAAGCCAACTAATCCGCTCTGGCACGCTGGATCAGGCCGTGCATCCTCGATGCCCCCCGTCCGCGCGGCCTGATCCGCCCTCCTTCCCTCCAAGCTGCCGGCGCTCGCCCGGTTCGTCATCGGCTCGATCTCGGCCCGAGATCGGCCCGAGCGGGACGAATCGAGGATGCGAGCGTCGCTATTACAAGGCTGTGAACCCGGAAAACCGGGCGCCCTGAAAGTTCAGCGGCCGTTCATCGAGCCGGCACTATCTTTCCAACTGGAAAAATCTGGTTCTATATCGATCTGCCGAAATCGCGACTTTTGGCGCTGTTGCGGGCGACCTACCGGCGGGCGGGATCCGTGGAGGTATAAATTTGAAACGCCGAACATTCATATTCGCCGGCTTGATGCTAGCTCTTTCGGCCGGCGCAGTTGCGGCCGACAGTGTTGTGAAGAAGCCCACTCTATTGGCTGATTCCTGTGCCGCCCAATGCCGTGCAGCCCACAGCCAGTGCCGCGTCAGGAGCCAGGGCAGCCCGAGTTGCGATCGGCAGCTGCAGGCCTGCATGCAGCGTTGCCTGCGGCGCTGAGGTCGGGTTTGCACGATTCTGCAATTCAACGGCGTGGCTAAAGATCGCCGGTAACGATCGCCAGAAGGCGGCGGGGGCCGTGCGCGCCGATGACGATGCGGCCGCCGATGTCGGCCGTGCGCGAGGGGCCTGAGATCAGGTTCAGCGTGCGCGGCATCGGTGTGGGCCCGCGTTCTTGCCGAAGAAGCGCGAAGGCGTCCTCGTAGGTCGCGACAATGCGGCTTCGGGGCACCACGATGATGTGCGTGTCCGGCAGGAAGCCCAGTGTGACGGGGTTGTCGGCGCCCGAGGTGAGCGCCATCGTGCCGGTTTCGGCAATTCCCGCGAAGGCCGCCGACAGGCCCGTCGAATCGTCCGGCGCGGCGCGGCCTTTAAGGGTTTCGAAGTCGGGGATACCGGCAAAATCCAATGACGAGATATAGGGGTCGTTGCCATGGCGCAGGCGCAAGGGCTGATTGTTGGCGCGCAGATACCCAGCGATGACCGCCGGGATATCTCCGGCGCCCGCAGTCGCGACAACCGTTGCGAGCTGGCGCTGCAACTCCTCCGTGAAGCGGGCGACCAGATCGGTTCCCGATGCTGCAACGCGCTGCGGGGCCGCCGCGCGCGGCTTTGCCATGAGACGCTTTTCGGCGGCGGCGAGCCGGGCAGGGTCGTTTGGCGTTGCACCAAGCGACGCGCGGATTTTCGAAAGGATCGAGTCACGGGACGCCCTTGCACCACCAGGAAGGCTCATCGGGCCGACCTCTTGCTTGCTGCCTGCTTCTGGCGCGCGGCCCAGAGTTCCTGGAAGGTCCTGCCCTGCGGGGCGGGGAAGTCGCGCCCGCCGGTCCAGCCCGTCGCGAAGGGCAGCCAGCGGAAGGCGCCGCTGCGTCCGCTGGCAACCCGCATGGCGCGGCTCGTCAGGCGTGCAAGCAGATGATAAGCCCATGGCCGGCGCGCGAGTGCCGCCCAGGACTTCAAGGCCATCCGCGTCGTGAACGGCGTGTCGCCCCCGGCAAATTCGCGTTCGCGCCAATGGCGCATCAACTTCGGCAGCGGGATGCGCATCGGGCAGACGGCTTCGCAACGGCCGCAGAACGTCGAGGCGTTGGGCAGATTACCGGCCTCCTTGATGCCGATGAAGCCGGGGTTGAGCACGGCGCCGATGGGGCCGGGATAGACCCAGCCGTAGGCATGGCCGCCAACGGCGTTGTAGACGGGGCAGTGGTTCATGCAGGCACCGCAACGGATGCAGCGCAGGACTTCGCGGAATTCCGATCCGAGCAGTTCCGTGCGGCCGTTGTCCAGCAGGACGACGTGGTAGGCCTCGGGGCCGTCAGGGTCGCCGTCGCGGCGGGGGCCGGTCGAGAATGTGGTGTAGGACGTGATCTCCTGGCCGGTCGCCGAGCGCGCGAGGAGCCGCAGCAAGGCCGATGCGTCGTCGAGCGTCGGCACGACCTTGTCGATCGACGTTATGACGATATGCACCCTCGCCAATGATTGCGTGAGGTCACCGTTACCCTCGTTGGTGACGATGATCGAGGATCCGGTCTCGGCAATCAGGAAATTCGCGCCGGTGATGCCGACATCGGCTTCGATGAACTTTTCGCGCAGGATCTGGCGGGCTTCATCGACCAGCTCGGCTGGATCGACGAGGCGGCGGCCCGCCGGCAGGTGGGCATGCTCGCGGCGGAAATCAGCCTCGACCTGCCCCTGCGTCAGGTGGATTGCCGGCGCGATGATGTGGCTTGGGGTTTCGTGGCGGATCTGCAGGATATATTCGCCAAGATCGGTTTCGACCACCTCGAGGCCGGCGCCTTCAAGGCGGGCGTTGAGGCCGATCTCCTCGGAGACCATCGACTTGCCCTTGGTGACGAGCCTGGCGCCGGCATCCTGGCAGATGCGCAGGATGGCCGCACAGGCTTCGTCGCCGTTTGCCGCCCAATGGACGTGGCCGCCGGCCCCCTTGACGGCGGTCTCGTAGCGCTCGAGGTAGACGTCGAGGTGCTCGAGGGTGTGATTGCGAAGATCGCGGCCGTAATCGCGCAAGCCGTCGAACTCAGGCAGGCGGGCGCGGGCGGCGGCGCGCTGGGCGACAAGTCCGCCGGGAAGCCCGGAGAGGGCATCCTGGAGCTGCTTGTCGCCCAGTGCTGCACGGGCGTTCGATTTAAAGTCATGGGCGGTTGGCTGCATGGCACCAAGCTGGCCTACGGCCCGCTTGGCCGCAAGGCCAATCTGTCATCGGGGATTCGTCAATTGGTCAGGGTCAGCCGCCATCGAGCATGGCGAAAACATCGTCTTTCAGCGCCAGGCGCTGCTTCTTGAGGTCTTCGTAGGTCGGGTCGTCGACGTTGATGCCGGCGGCCTCGATGCGGTGAATTTCGCGGTTGAGGGTGTGGTATTCGTCGGCCAGCCTGGCGAAGTGCGCGTTGGTCATCTTGAGGTCGTGGATACGGTCCTTCATGTCGGGGAATTCTTCGGCGAGTTCGTGGGGAACGTGAGACATGCGCGCGCGGGCTCCTTCGGGTTTTGTCGTCTGCCTGTTCGCTCGCCTGTCAGCTTCAACGCTTGTCGAGGGCAGCGGCGATCGGCGGATCGTCGAGTTCGCCCGCGAGGATTTCGGCGACGTGCCGGCAGGCAGTCGAGCTTTCCTGTCGTTTCAGTTTTCCGGCCATGTTCATCAGGCAACCGAGATCGCCGGCCAGGATAACGTCAACGTCTGCTGCGGCGATGTTGGCGGACTTCTTCTCGACCATGGCGTTGGAGATGTCGGGGAACTTGACCGAGAAGGCGCCGCCGAAGCCGCAACAGATTTCGCTATCTGCCATCTCCTTCAGTTCCAGGCCTTTGATCGATGTCAACAATCGGCGCGGCTGGGTCTTGATCCCGAGTTCGCGCAGGCCCGAGCAGCTGTCGTGGTAGGTGACTTTGCCGGTGAAATTGCCGGGAACGCTTGTGAGGCCGCGGACGTCGACCAGAAAGGCGACGAGTTCGTGGACGCGTTCGGAGAAGTCGGCAGCGCGGGCGTGATCGTTCGAGCCTTCGTCCATCAGGCGGGGGTAGTGCGCCTTCAGCATCCCGGCGCACGAACCGGATGGCGCGACGACGTAATCGCAGCCTTCGAAGGCCGCGATGGTTTGCAGGGCCAGCGCCTTGGCGTCAGGGCGGTCGCCGGAATTATAGGCGGGCTGGCCGCAGCAGGTCTGGGCGCGAGGCACGACGACGTCGCAGCCGGCATGTTCGATGAGTTTGACTGCTGCCATGCCGACGGATGGGCGGAACATGTCGACGAGGCAGGTGACGAAAAGTCCTACGCGCGGGCGATTGCTGGCGGGGTCGGTCATCGGGTTCCTGAGGCTGGCGGTTGGCGCCTCTCGTCGGCGATCATTCTCTCGGCTCTGTTGGAACCTACGTTGTTCAACGCAGGCCCTCAAGGCATGCGAAAGGTGCGGGCCGGGTGTTGGCTCGGGTTTCAGGCTTTGGAGGCGGGGGCGGCGCGCCGGACTGGCGAGGCGACGCGATGGGGGGGGGGCGAAGGTTGGCGATACTTGTGGCCCGAGGCTTCCGGTTGGTCGGCTATTTGGTAGGATTGCGTAAAATCAGCGTAGGCTGGGGACAGTCGAGTTTGAAGCCTGAACTGCCATTAGGATTGGCGCGTGAAGATATCTGCACTTTCATCTGCGCAGACAAATTTATGGTTCAAGTTCGTCCCTGGCGTTAGACCGTGAATGCCTTGATCAGACGGTCGGTAGGTCCTTGAACTCGACGATCATGCTTCCCGTATTGAAGGAGAGGCGCGCGGTGGATATGATGATCGGATTGGAAATAGAACCAGCCAAGAACGTCGGCACGGTCGTGCCGCCAGAATGTCGGGCAGAGGGGGCGAGGAAGCCGCCAAGACCCGTGTCGTGCGCCTCTTTCCCCAAGGCTGTGCAGAATAGATAATCGTCGCTCACCAGATCTCGCCAATCAGTTAGCTTTGGCTGCAGATCAATCACTGCTCCGTCGAAGGTGCATCGCACAACGGAATAGTACACTGACCGATTGGCCGACGGATTTCCTGCTGCTTTTCGTCCGTAGTGGTAACTGCACTCCTTTTCGGCCGTATCCCGATTGACCGCGGCATAGAATACCGGCCACTCGCCGTCCGAGAACCGCGACGGAAGCCCGAACTTGCTGCCGAGTTGGGCCTTCCTTTCAAAAGGGCCGTCCATGAGTTCCTTAGCAACGTCCCCTCGCTCGAAAGCGATGACATCCGTTATCTCATCCATGGTCAGGCCCTTGTTTTTCGCTAACGTGGAGATGTGAGATAAGTTCGCGAACCGGAGCACATCCTGGTTCACAGTCACTTTTTCCAATGTTTCCAGCACTGGCTACCGCCCCGACAAATACGACACGTAATATTTGACCCGGAGCAAGTTCTCCATCGACCCTTCCTGAAACAAAGTGCGGGGCGATGCGCCGTCCAAATCTTTCTGGGCTTCGTTCAACCAACTTTGTATCGAAATTATATCTTGGAACAGCGTATCCAAGTCCGCTGCTATGCGCAGGATCGCGCGAAGACGATCAATACCATCGCGATGGCCAACAGTCTTCCGGCCGTCATAGATATCTTGAACATCGGATGAAGCCGCATAACCCAGCAAGGTTGCTGCCTCCTGCCCTCCGAGGCCCCAATCGTCCATAATCCTTCTAAACAGTACGACCTGTCCCGCCACTTTGGGCTTTGCGCCCTTATTGAGTGTCTTCGCCTGATAGTCGGCCATACCTGCGGACGGCCACGCAGTGGCGCCAGGCAGTGCAAGTAATCTACGTTGGTTCTCATGGGGCGCAGGCGCTTGATCCAAGCTTTCGTACCCGTGAGGAGCGCGCTCTGTGACCGGCCCACCTGATCCTAAGGTCGATAAACTCGTCGCAACAGGATTGGTATTGGCAAGTCCACCACTTGCATTCACGAAAGCAGTAGGACGGTCTTCACCGGTAAGGCTCAATTGATATGGGTTATCCAGCATCGATTTTCTCTGGTTCTAAACCCACATGATGCAAAAGCGCCATCAGCTCCTTTTCGGCTTCCTGGAACTGCTCCTTCGGAGACGACGTGACCGAAGGACTTCCATAGCGCGTATGATCAAACTCAGCGAAGAGGTCTGCGCCCTCCAGTGACGACACTTCCAAAGCAAGGCCGATTTTGGTCGCTTTGTCGACATCCAACCCGTGGAATCGAACGGTGAACTCCTTCTTTAAGTTTCCGTAGATCCCATGATCGAGCTGGAGGGCTGCATTGCCTTTCTCCGCCAAAAACGCCTCTGTAGCAGGACGTCCACCCTCGCACGCCAGCCATACGCCGGCGCGCAAAATGCGTTCAGTTACGTTTAGCGAAGTGAGCGCCTTGTGAGCCGTCTCTTCGCACAGCAGCAAATGTTCTTTCACGACGTCTGTTGCGGGTCTTGCTTCACGGATCATGTCCTTCAGCTCCACGATCAAGGCTCCGGGCGTGATATCGATTCGTCCTGCCCCTCCAAAAGTGTTGATCGTGAGCTTGAGTTCAGCATACGAACTTCCACCCGATGTTATCAGGTCTCTCAGGGGAATGCGGTCCGGCCCCTGTAGCGCGCGATAGAACTGCTCCATCACATCGCTCGCCCTCACACCGAGTTGCAAGTAGGGCTCTCGGTAGACGCTGACCATTCCGATATCGATGCGAATAAACGTAAACTTCATGACACTCCGCTAACCTGCCGCAGGTTGCAGTTTAAACTGAAAGCCCTAATTTCTATCACTGTGAATATCTTTTGCTGGCCCGCTGCTTCCGTGTCTCACGCCGACGCGAGAATCATAAGCGGAGCTAACTAGGGAACGCAAGATCTGCTGCAGCCACTTCGGCAGTGGGTCTCAAAACCGCCTGCCCCGGCATCCCGCTTTTCGTCAAGAGCCGCGGCATTCGGGTGCTGCGCTGTCGAAACACTGCCGTGCCAGACGATAATCGGGCTCAGCGGGTGATCGGGCTGCGCGCCGGCAGGGGGATTTCCGCGCGGCTCTGGTTGCGGAACAGCCATGGGGCGGTTTTGGGGGCCTTCAAGTTGGCGAGGTAGGCGATCAGGTCGGTGCGATCGGTGTCGTTGTCGAGGCCGACGAAGGCCATCGTACCCTCGGGCATGAACTTCGAGGGTGATTCAAGATATTCGTTGAGGAATTCGCGGGTCCAGATCAGTCCGTCGCTGCCGGCCTGGGCGAGGGCGCCGGAATAATCGTAATCCCTGTAGGCGGCGGCGGGGCGGCCGAGGATGCCGGTCAAGGCCGGGCCGACGCGGTGGCCCGCGGTTTCACCGGTTTCGTGGCAGGCTTGGCACCGGGCAAAAAGCGTGGCACCGCGTACAGGGTCTCCAGGCAACGGCGCAGAACTCAAGGCGGCCGATTTGGCAACCGGAAGCGGCACCCAGCGCGGCACGGCAACGGCCGGAAGTAGGCCGGCGACAACGAAAAGCCCGGCGGCGATGGCGGCAGTCAAGTGCTTGTGCGGCACCGTATTCCCCTTGGCAGTGGGTTGGGAGTTATCAGACGTATGACGAGTTTTTCGCATTGTTCGACCGTTTCGCCAAGTTGCTGGCCAGCTCTTCCTTGAGTCTCGATTAATTCCGGCCTGGATTAGGCCGACTGGGAGCGCGCCCCGCAACGCGCTCCCTGGTCGTCCTGATCCCGGATCGCGGTGTCGCGATGCCCGGGCCGGGATAGAGGGGTGTGTCCGCAGTAAGCAGATGCCATATCCAGATGACGTCTTCAGATGCCGCCGATGAGACCTGCCGGGCTCGCGTCAGCTGTGGTCTTGCGTGCGCCAGGACGGCGGGACGTCCTCTTGTTCTGGTCGCCGGTCGCGCCGGTGCTGCCTGTGGGGATCTTCATCGATTTGTTCCAGTAGGGGTCCGGGCCGTAGAGCTCGGTCAGGAAATCGATGAAGGCGTGCACCTTGGCGGGCAGGAATTCGCGGCACGGGTAGACGGCGTGGACGGCAAAGTTCGACGATCCGGTGAAGTCGGGCATGACGACCTGAAGTTCGCCGCGCTCAAGCTCCGGGGCGATGTCCCAGGTCGAGCGCAGGCCGAGGCCGAGGCCGAGGAGGAGGGCTTCGCGGATGAAGTCGGACGAGTTCGAGCGGATCGAGCCTTCGACGCGCACCTGGTGTTCGCGGCCGTCCTTGTCCTTCAGGCGCCATCCATCCTGGGAGCCGGCCAACAGGCAGTTGTGACGTTCGAGATCGGCGAGCTTCTGGGGGGCGGGATTTTCGGCAAGGTACTTCGGCGAAGCGCACAGCAGGCGGTCGTCGGGGGCGATCTTGCGGGCAACAAGAGAGCTGTCGGCCAGTTCGCCAATGCGGATTGCGACGTCGAAGCCGTCGCGAATGATGTCGACGAAGTTGTCGGTCAGCTGGAAATCCAGTTCGATGTCGGGGTAGCGCTCCATGAACGCGGGCAGGTGGGGGGCGATATGCAGGCGCGCAAACGAGGTTGGGGCGGTGACCTTGAGCAGGCCGCGCGGGCTGGTATTGCGGCGTGATACGAAATCTTCGGCTTCCTCGAAAAGGGCGATGATGTCGACGACGCGCTTGAAATAGCCGTCGCCGGTTTCGGTCAAGGTCAGCTGGCGCGTCGTGCGCTGGAAGAGGCGTGCGTTGAGGCGCTCTTCGAGTAGGGAGATGCGTTTCGAGACGACGGCCGGGGACAGCCCCATTTCCCGGCCTGCGGCCGACATATTGCCGGTTCTGGCGACACGCGCGAAAATTTCGAGATCGGTCATTGCGGTCATGCTGGGAGCCCTTGCGTTGGAAAATCCAGATTCGCTCGTTCGTGTTGCCTCGCCTTCCTGAATTGCGCCGCGGATCGGCGAAAGTGTGCCGCTGCGTTTCTTTTCTAGCATATGTTTTGTTCGGATTCGTTGAAATGTGCCGGCAACTCGAAGCGGCGGGGCGGTTAGGTCTTGCCAAAGGGGGAGGTCGGTTGCAGGGATTGGAGCAGGAGATTTTTTGCACGAAGGAGGTTCGCCATGAGCCTGAGGATGCCACAGCCGGACCGGGCGATGATCGCGCGCAGGGCGGAGATCGCAGCGGCGCTCGAGAAAATCGCCGGACCGGAAGCCGTGATCGCCGATGAGGACGGACGGCGCACCTTCGAAACCGACGGGTTGAACGCCTACAGGGCGATGCCGCTCGTCGTCGTGCTGCCGAAGACGACCGACGAAGTGGCCGCGATTCTGCGCTACTGTCATGGCGAAAAGATCAAGGTCGTGGCGCGCGGCGCGGGGACCTCGCTGTGCGGCGGGGCGTTGCCGCTCGAAGACGCCGTCGTCGTCGGCGTGTCGCGGATGAAAAAGGTTCTGGAGATCGACTACGACAACCGTTTCGCGCGTGTGGAGACCGGGATCACCAATCTTGCCATTTCGGGCGCCGTCGGCGCGGAAGGTTTCTTTTATGCGCCTGATCCTTCAAGCCAGCTGGCGTGCACACTGGCGGGCAATCTGGCGATGAATTCCGGCGGGGCGCATTGCCTCAAGTACGGTGTCACGACCAACAACGTGCTCGGCATGAAAGTGGTCTTGATGGATGGTGAGATCCTGGACATCGGCGGGCCGCATCTCGACGCCGAAGGCTACGACCTGCTCGGGCTGATGGTCGGGTCGGAAGGCCAGTTCGGGATAATCACCGAAGCAACCGTGCGCATCATCAAGGCGGCGGAAGGTGCCCGCCCGATGATGATCGGGTTCCCATCGAGCGAGGCGGCGGGGCAATGCGTTTCGGCGATCATCGCGTCCGGCATCATCCCGGTCGCCATCGAGTTCATGGACAAGCCGGCGATCGAGGTCTGCGAGAGTTTTGCCAAGGCGGGCTATCCGATGGATGCCGATGCGCTTTTGATCGTCGAAGTGGAAGGATCGGAAGACGAGATCAACGACCTGCTCGGTCGGATCGCGAGGATCGCCGAGCCGTTCGCGCCGACGACGGTGCAGATCAGCTCTGGGCCGGCGCAGAGCGCCAAGATCTGGAAAGGGCGCAAGTCGGCCTTCGGGGCGATCGGACGGATCTCGGACTACTATTGCATGGACGGCACCATTCCTCTTTCACAGCTGCCGCTGGTGCTGCGGCGGATCAGCGAGATCTGCGCGTCCCACAAACTCAAGGTGGCCAATATCTTCCATGCCGGCGACGGCAATCTGCATCCCCTGATCCTCTATGAAGCCAACGATCCCGAACAGGCCGAACGCGCGGAACTCGCCGGCGCCGAAATCCTGACGCTGTGCGTCGAGGTCGGCGGGTGCCTGACCGGCGAACATGGCGTCGGCATCGAGAAGCGCGATCTGATGACGACGCAGTTCTCGCGGACCGATCTGATGTTGCAAATGCGGATCAAGACCGTGTTCGACCCGGACTGGCTGCTCAACCCGGGCAAGGTGTTTCCGCTCGACATGCTGACGATGAGCGGGCTTCCCAACGCCGCCTGAAGGAGAGGAAATTGAGCGATATCATGCGCGCCGCGACGTCCTGGGAACTCCAGTCCATGTTGGCGCCCTTTGTTGATCGGCAACAGCCGGTCGAGATCCGGGGTTCGGGGTCGAAGTCGCGGGTCGGCCGGCCGATGCAGACGGCCGCGTCGATTTCGACGGCTTCGATGCACGGCATCTGGATGTATGAACCAACCGAACTCGTAATGTCGGCTCATGCCGGGACGCCGCTGGCGCAGATCGAGGCGGAGCTTGCGGGCAATAACCAGATGCTGGCGTTCGAGCCCAGCGATATCGGGCCGGCGTCCGGGGGAAGGCGCGGCACGCAAACGATCGGTTCGGTGTTTGCAACCAACAGTTCCGGCAGCCGCCGCATCACGGTCGGGGCGGCGCGCGATCACCTGCTCGGGATCGAAGCGGTGTCCGGGCGGGCGGAACTGTTCCGTTCGGGCGGCCGGGTCATGAAGAACGTGACCGGGGTCGATCTGTGCCGAGGGCTGTCGGGAAGCTGGGGCACGCTTGCCGTGCTGACGGAAGTGACGTTCAAGGTTCTGCCGGCGCCGGAAAAGACCGCGACGCTCGTCTATCTGGGGCTGCCGGACGATATCGGCGTCGAGTTGATGTGTGCCGCGATGCGGCTGCCGTTCGAAGTTTCCGGCACAGCGCATCTGCCGCAATCGGTTGCCGGCCGGCTCGAGACGGCGGTGCTCGCCGAACAAGGGCAATCGATCACGGCGCTGAGGCTTGAGAACTTCGAGAAGTCCGTCGACTACCGCTCGAATGCAATGCGGGCGGCGCTCAAGGTTTATGGCAATCCGATCATCATCGGTTCGACAACGTCGCTTGAGTTCTGGAACGAACTGCGGCGCTTGTCGATATTGCCATATACCGCGGACACGTGCCTTTGGCGGATTTCGACGACGCCGATGAAGGGGCCGAAGGTGGTGGCGGCGATCCGCCGGCACATGCCCACCGAAGTCTACTACGACTGGTCAGGCGGACTCATATGGGTCGAGGTCGCGGCGAGCGCGGACGCGGGCGCATCCGATATCCGCCGGGCGGTTGCGGTGCACGGCGGTCATGCGACGCTGATCCGAGCCGATTCTGCCGTGCGCTCGTCGGTTGAAGTGTTCCAGCCGCAATCGCCGCTGGCGGAGCGGATCGTCCGCGGGCTCAAATCGACATTCGATCCGCTGCGGCTGCTCAATCCCGGCCGCATGTACGCCAATCTCTAAAGGTCACCGGTTACGTTACTTACGTGGTGTTGCGACCAAAGGCCCTTCCATGCAGACGAACTTTTCGCCCGAGCAGTTGACCGATCCGAAGCTGGAGGAGGCCGAACGAATCCTCAGGAGGTGCGTGCATTGCGGGCTGTGCACGGCGGTGTGCTCGACCTACGTGGTGCTTGGCGACGAGAGGGATTCGCCGCGCGGGCGCATCTACCTCATCAAGGACATGCTGGAAAACGACCGGCCGGCTTCCGCGGAAGTGCAGCATCACGTCGACCGCTGCCTGTCGTGCCTGTCGTGCATGACGACGTGTCCGGGCGGTGTCGACTACATGCATCTCGTCGATATCGCGCGGGTGCACATCAAGGAGACCGGCAGCCGCTCATTTGCCGACAGGTTCGTGCGCTCGGTGCTGGCGAAGGTCGTGCCCTATCCCGAGCGGTTCCGGTTCGCCTTGAAGCTGGCGCCGATGGGGCGGCCGTTCCTCAAGATCATGCGGCGGATGAAACTCGACGCGTTCGCCGCCATGGTGGAACTCGCTCCAGACAGAATTCCGACCGCGCCGAAGTACGAGGGGCCGGGCACCGCGCAATCAGACATGCGGCGGCGGGCCCGCGTCATCCTGCTTGCCGGGTGCGCCCAGCAGGTGCTGCGGCCCGACATCAACGATGCGACGATCCGGCTGCTGGCGCGGCGCGGCGTCGAGGTCGTGGTGGCGGCCGGGGCGGGATGCTGCGGGGCGCTGGTGCATCACATGGGGCGGGAAGAAGAAGCGCTCAGCCAGGCGCGGCGCAACGTCGATGCTTGGATCAAAGAGATCGAGCGCGAACCGGTCGATGCGATCATCATCAATGCATCCGGCTGCGGTACCACGGTCAAGGACTACGCCCACATGCTGCGCCATGACGAGGCCTATGCGCAGAAGGCGCGGCAGATCACCGATCTCACGAAGGACGTCACCGAGTTCATCGTCGATTACGACCTGGGTCCGCCGAAGCGCTATTCGTCGCTGCGGGTCGCCTATCATTCGGCCTGCTCGATGCAGCACGGCCAGCGCATCACCGAAGAGCCGAAGGAACTGCTGAGCAAGGCCGGGTACACGGTGTCGGAAGTGCCGGAGGGGCATATCTGCTGCGGGTCGGCCGGGGTCTACAACATCCTGCAATCGGAAATCGCAACGACGCTGCGGGACCGCAAGGTCGGAAATATCCGCAAGGCGAAACCGGATCTCGTCGCGACCGGCAACATCGGCTGCATCACGCATCTGGAAAAGGGCATGGACCTGCCCATCGCGCACACCGTCGAACTGTTGGACTGGGCCTATGGCGGGCCGGTGCCGCGCGGGCTCGAAAAGCTGCGGAGCTTCGTTTCCGACGTGCCGGAGCCGGAACGCTACGTGTCCGACGATTTCCTCTACGATGCAGACATGACGGGGCGGCCGGATTAGCCTTGGCATTGCGGGCACACCGTCAGAGGTGATCGAACCATTCGGTTGTCACCGTCTGGTGAGCCAACTCAATTTGGGACGAGCATGAAGATAGCCATTCCGGAGTTTTGCCTTGTCGCCCTCGTCGGCGCCTCGGGGTCCGGCAAATCGATGTTTGCGCGCCGGCACTTTCTGCCAACCGAGATCATCTCCGCGGATGCCTGCGGGGGTATCGCCTCGGACGACGAGTCCGACCTTGATGCGAGCGACGACGCGTTCAAACGTGTGCACACCATCGCCGCGACGCGACTGAGGCGGCGCAAGCTCGTCGTGATCGATGCAGCGAACGTGCGCAAGGAAGACCGGGCGCGGCTCGTGCAGATCGCGAAGGCGCATCATGCGCCTGCCGTGGCGATCGTCGTCAACCCCGGCGAGGACGTCTGCCATGAGCGCAACGCCAAGCGTCCCGACCGGCAGTTCGGCGCCCAAGTCGTGCGCAACCAGACGCGGGCGTTGAAGCGGGACATCGGGCAGATCGACAAGGAAGGCTTCCGCGACGTTCATGAATTGGGTTCGCTCGAGGAGGTCGACGCCGTCAGAATCGAGCGGGTGCGGCTGTGGACGGACCGGCGCGACGAACAAGGCCCGTTCGATATCATCGGGGACGTGCATGGCTGCCGCGACGAGCTGCTGGCGTTGTTCGACAAGCTTGGCTATGCGGTGCGGCTCGAAGGCGAGGGCGAGGAGCGTAGCGTCGTCGCCTCGGTGCCCGAGGGACGGCGGGCGATATTCGTCGGCGATCTCGTCGACCGCGGTCCGGCTTCGCCCGACGTGTTGCGGATCGTCATGCACATGGTGGAACAAGGCCAGGCGATCGCCGTGCCGGGCAACCACGACGTCAAGCTTCTGCGCTACCTCAACGGGCGCAACGTCAAGCTTAATCACGGGCTCGATGCGACGGTTGCGCAACTCGACCGCGAACCTCCAGAGTTCAGGAACACGGTGAAGAAATTCATCGACAGTCTGGTCAGTCACGCCTGGCTCGAAGGCGGTCGGCTTGCCGTTGCCCACGCCGGCATCAAGGAGCCTATGTTGGGGCGGGCATCAGGGGCGATCCGCGAATTCTGCCTCTACGGGGAGACCAGCGGGGAAACCGACGATTTCGGCCTGCCGGTGCGCTACAACTGGGCGGCCGAATACCGCGGCAAGACGACGGTCGTCTACGGGCATACGCCGGTGCCGGACGCCGAATGGCTGAACAATACGCTTTGCATCGACACCGGCTGCGTCTTCGGCGGCAAACTGACGGCGTTGAAATGGCCCGAGAAAGAGATCGTTTCGGTTGCCGCAGCGCAAGTCTACACGCCGCCGATCCGGCCGATGGGGCATCCGCCGACGCGGGCCCGGAGTTGAGCTTTCAAACTAGTACCCGCTTTCAGAAGTTCGTGAGTCATTCGCGGTAACCACACCGACGAACTTCTGAAAGCAGAGGGTACTAGTAAAACATTGAATCTAGTACCGCTTTTCGATCAGAAGTCCCTGAAAGCGGTTGACTGATACGACACAGGGACTTCTGATCGGCGGTACTAGGAGGCACAAAGGCCGTGACGCACAGCGCTTTGCGCGGCTAGGGGAAGCATGGTAAGGGGGCGCGCGCCGAGCGGCATCCTCTCCGGCGGCTTTTGATTCGAACCCGTTGAAGGCGTTTCAGACCCAGCTCCATGGCCAAAACGAACAACCCCGCGCGGCCGTCCGCGCGACTGCCCAAAGGTTTCCGCGATATCGAGGCGGACGAACTGCGCGAGACGCAGGCGATGCTTGGCGCCATTCGCGAAGTCTATGAGCGCTACGGGTTCGAAGCGCTGGAGACCCCGGCATTCGAGTTCACCGAGGCGCTGGGCAAGTTTCTGCCCGACAGCGACCGGCCCAACGAAGGCGTGTTCTCGCTGCAGGACGAGGACGAGCAGTGGCTCAGCCTGCGCTACGATCTGACGGCGCCGCTGGCGCGCTACGTGGCGGAGAATTTCGACAGGCTGCCGAAGCCGTTCCGGCGCTACGCCACGGGAACCGTATGGCGCAACGAGAAGCCGGGGCCGGGGCGTTTCCGGCAGTTCACCCAATTCGATGCGGATACGGTCGGGACCGAAAGCGTCGCGGCTGACGCCGAGATCTGCATGCTGGCTGCCGACACCATGGAGGCGCTCGGGATCGCGCGCGGGGAATACGTGATCCGGGTCAACAGCCGGAAAGTGCTCGACGGCGTGCTCGAAGGGATCGGCGTCGATCCGGCCGATTCCGATGGCGGGAAACGGCTCGTCATCCTGCGCGCGGTCGACAAACTCGACCGTCTTGGCGCAGAGGGCGTGTCGCTTCTGCTCGGGGCGGGTCGCAAGGACGAGTCGGGCGATTTCACGAAGGGCGCGGGGCTCGATGAGGCGGCGATCGCCAAGGTGATGGCGTTTGTCAATTCGGCCCAGGAAAAGGGCAGCGATACCCTCAAGGCGATTGTCTCGCTGGTGGCGGAGAGTGAAACCGGCAAGCAAGGGCTCGCCGAACTCGCGGAAATGCAAAGCCTGCTGGAAGCCGCCGGATATTCCGACGGCCGCGTGCGCATGGATCCGTCCGTCGTGCGCGGTCTCGACTACTACACCGGCCCGGTTTTCGAGGCCGAACTGACGTTCGAAGTCACCGACGACGACGGCCGGCCCGTGCGCTTTGGATCCGTTGGCGGCGGCGGGCGTTATGACGATCTGGTCGCGCGCTTTACGGGGAAACCGGTCCCGGCAACGGGTTTCTCCATCGGCGTATCGCGTCTGCAAGCCGCGCTGACGGTGCTCGGCCGCAATAAAAAGGCGGCAGCATCGGGCCCCGTCGTGGTGCTGGTGATGGACCGCGCCGAGCTGCCGCGCTATCAGCGCATGGCGCAGGAGCTCAGGGAAGCGGGCATCCGTGCGGAAATGTATCTCGGCACGTCCGGCATGAAGGCGCAGATGAAGTACGCCGACAAGCGCGGTGCGCCTTGCGTCGTGATCCAGGGTTCGAACGAGCGCGAAGCGGGCGAAGTGCAGATCAAGGACCTGATCGAGGGCGCCAAGGCGGCTCAGTCGATCGACGACAACAGGGAATGGAAGGAAAGCCGTCCGGCGCAGGTTTCGGTTGCCGAAGCCGACCTCGTCGCCGAGGTGAAAAGAATCATCGCGCGGCATACGGGTTGAACATGGTCGCTGAAACCGCACGCGAATTCGAAGCGCTCGAAGAGCAGGCCCGCAAGCTGCTTTCGGCATTCGTCGCCGCCGGGCATGAAGCGGTGGCGCCGGCCGTTTTGCAGCCAGCCGACGTCTATCTCGACGTCATCGGCGAAGCGCTGCGCGCGCGCAGCTACGTCTTCACAGATCCCGATGGCGATGAATTCTGCCTGCGGCCCGACCTGACGGTGCCGATCTGCCGGCTGCACCTGGAGCGGCATCCCGACGGGTCGGACAAGGCGAACTACTGCTACAACGGTTCGGCGTTCCGATTCCAGCCGCGCGGTGCGGACGCCGCCCACCCGCGCGAATTCCGCCAATGCGGGATCGAGTCGATCGGGGCGGGGGACCGCGAGAACGCCGACGCGCACACGCTTGCTTTGATCCTGAAGGGGCTGGAGGAATCCGGTCTCAAGGAGTGGAAGTTGAGGATCGGCGATCTGGGGTTGTTCCGGGCGCTGTTGTCGGCGATCGACATGCCGGAACGCTGGCGGGAGCGGCTGCGCCATCAGTTCTGGCGGCCGCTGGCCTTCCGCGAGGAACTGGAGCGGTTGACGAAGCCTGCCGAAGGGCACGCGATCGGAATTCCGGCGGAGCTGCTTGAAGGGCTTGATCCGCTTCGCGCCGCCGAATCCGCGCGCAAGGTCGCCAAGTATCTCGACGATCACGGCATCGAGCTGCAGGGCGTGCGGTCACTCGAGGAGATTTCCCTGCAGCTGGCTCGAATTGCTGCCGACCGGCGGGCAGCGCGGCTGCCGGTCGAAACGGCCAACCTGATCGAGGGTTACATCGGCGTGCGGGCGCCGGCGCGTGCAGCCGGTGCGCGTGTCAAGGATCTCATTCGCGACGTCGGCGTCGATATCACTCCGGCGCTCGATGCCTACCACAGGCGGCTGCAGCTACTCTCCGAACTCGGTGTCGATGTGGCGAAGGCGGAATTCTCAGCCGAGTTCGGGCGTTCGCTTGAATACTACACGGGCTTCGTGTTCGAGGTGCAGGTGACCGACCTTGGCGAAGGAAGCCCGGTGGCGGGTGGCGGGCGCTACGACGGGCTGATGAAGATGTGCGGCGCGCCGGCAAACGTGGCTGCAGTGGGCGGCGCCATTCATACGGAACGGTTGCTGAAGGCGGTGCGCGGCTGAAGGTCGGGCGAGTGGCGTGACGGATGACGGAAGGATCGATGGCAGCGGATTTCATGGTGACGGATTTCATGGCAGCGAGTTTGATGCCAGCAGCGGGTCTCAAGCGCACAGGGCTACTCAAGCGATGACCGATCGGCTTCAATTGGCACTGCCCTCGAAAGGGCGCTTGATGGAACAAGCGACCACGGTTCTCGCCGAGTCCGGACTGGTGGTCCGCAAGACAGGTAACGAGCGCGGCTATCACGGCGAGATCGAGGGTATCGGCAAGGCGGACGTACTGTTCGTCTCGGCATCCGAAATCGCGTGGTATCTGAAGACCGGTAAAGCGCACCTGGGCATCACGGGTGCCGATCTCGTGCAGGAGCGGATGACGGACTTTCAGGCGCGCGTGCAACTTCTCAAACCGCTCGGCTTCGGATTTGCCGACGTCGTCGTGGCGGTGCCGGACTGCTGGCTCGACGTGCGCACGGTTGCCCACCTCGACGAACTGGCCAGCAGTTTCCGGAACGCTCATGGGCGCTGGTTCCGGGTGGCGACGAAATATGTCAACCTGGCGCGGCAGTTCTTCGTCAGTCATGGATTCAACGACTACCGCATCGTCGAAAGCCTGGGAGCAACCGAGGGAACACCAGCTGCGGGCACGGCCGATTTCATCGTGGACATCACGACGACCGGTTCGACGCTGAAGGCCAACGGCCTGCGTATTCTTGACGACGGCGTCATCCTCAAATCGGAGGCTAGCCTTTATGCTTCAAACGTTGCCGAATGGTCGCCCAACATTCGCGAAGCCCAGAACGTGATCATGTCGAAGCTCGGGCTATAGCCGGGCGCCGCCTGAGTCGCGGGTCACCACGGCCGCATCGACAGGAACCTGCCCCCGACCGCCCAGATGCCGCCAAAGACGATGACCGCCGCGATCATGAGCAAAAGGCCGGCGCGCAACAATGGCCGCCGGGCCATCACGGCTTCATCGCCATCCTTATAACGGCAGGCCGGTTTGCGCCCGGTGATCATCGCCTTGATCAATGGTTCTCTGCGAACGAGAGCATAGAAGGCATTGGCCATGATGTGGAATGCGATGAGCCAGAGCGTGACGCTTTCGAACAGGAAGCGGTGCCATTGCGTGGCCGTCTTGCGGCCTGCTTCACTCAACAAGAGATAAAGCGGGCCGGCAGTCAGATCGTTGTGCTCGACAGTGAACAGCCCCAAAGTTGCCTGCGTCAGGAGAAGTCCGAGCAGGGTAACGACCATGAGGCTGCCGAGCGGGTTATGGCCGAGGTATTTGATTTCCCCGCCGCGCGCCAGGGACGTGGCGTAATTGATCAGCGTCACGGGGCCTGCAACGAAATTCGCGAAACGCGACGTCGATGCGCCGAAGAAGCCCCACAGGAGCCGCCAGATGAGCAGCGTCAGGATCATGAGGCCGATCCAGCGATGCCATTTGAGCACGGCGTCGCCGAGCGCTTCGGAGAATTCGAACGATGCCCATGCGGCAGCGACGAGCGCCACCAGCAGCCAGTGGAACGCCCGCGTCGGCAGATCCCAGGCGGCGACCGTGCGGTCGCCCTGCCGTGGACCGGCCCCGGCCACGACGCTCGTCTTGCGAGGGCTTTGCGAAGTCTCCTGCATGGGTTGTGTGCATGGGTTGCGGGACCGCCGTTGCAGGGCGGGCTACTTCTTCTCGACGCGATATTTTTTGTGACAGCCGCCGCAGTTGCCGGCGACCTTCGGCCAGGTTTCCATGAATTCGAATTCGTCGCTGACGGCGACCTTGGCGGCCTTCGCATCGGCGACGAGTTTTTCATATCGGCTCGTGACGTCGGCCTTGTTCTCCCAGATGGCGGGCAGGGCTTCGGTTTCGCCTCCGGTTTTGGAATCTTCGGGAAACAGCCCAGGCAGCTTCGCGGCGTTGGCGATGACGGTATCGAGGGCAGCCTGGACGGTAGGTTCGTCGAACGGAATTTCCTGCTTCATCATCTGGCCCGGCCCCTTGGCGGCCTTGCCCATCTGTTCCAGCAGGTCCTGGCGCTGCTTGATGACGTCGACGTTCTGGGTCCATGCGCCCGTGGCAGTCGCGAGAACGAGAACGATCGAGGCCATGAGAGTACGAAGCATTGCGGCGGCTCCTTTGCAGGATCATCGGGTGAATCTGGGCAATCGTGATTGACTGCATGCGGCGGATTTGGGCGAGGCTCGCACTGAGATCCGCAGCGCGTCAACTGCCGGGGGGGCACGATTTTTTGAGGCGGGAGGCCGTCAGATTGTCATAATCAGGCCGGCTGGCGACTAGAGCATCATCCGACTATTCGCGATCGCTTTTCGCGGTTCCGTCAGATCGGATGTTGCTCTAGCGAATGTTGATAGCCGACTGGCGACTGCGAACTGGCGGCTGGGCGTCCAGCCGGCAGCGCATTTGCCTCATTTAGCAGGAGATTCAGGTGGGGCACGTCCTTGGCTAAGCTCGATCTCGTTCAAGTTCTACCCGATGGCCGGCGGCTGCAATACTGCGAATACGGCGATCCGGGCGGGCGCACGGTGGTGGCGCTGCATGGCACACCGGGTTCGCGCTACAAGTTCGCGATTGCCGACCGGGAGGCGCAGCGGCTGGGGTTGAGGCTTATTAGTCCAGATCGCTGGGGCTACGGGCTTTCGGATGCCCCGCGCGGAAGGCCCAGGCTTGCGGACTACGCTTACGACATTGAGAGCCTGCTGGGGGCGCTGGGTATCGAGCGCTTCGGCGTCGTCGGAGTTTCAGGTGGCGGTCCCTATGCTGCGGCTTTGGCGTCGGTTCTGCGGGCAAGAGTATCGAAGCTGGCGCTGGTCGCCCCGGTCGCCCCGCTTGACCTGGCGTCGCGGCGGCACGGTGTCGGCTGGTTCCACCGGTTCGCGTTCCGGGCGTTGCCGCGGGTGCCCGGTGGCGTTTCCGTCGTGTTCTCCTACTTTCGCGGCGTGCTTGCCGTTGCGCCGGCGCTGGCGGTGCGGACAATGGCGGCGCGGGCTGGCGCGCCGGATCGCAAGCTCCTCGCGGAACCGGAAATTTCCGGTGATCTCGTCATGACTTTCAAGGCCGGGCTGGCGCGTGGGGTTCTTGGACCGGCGATCGACATGGCGTGCTTCAGCCGCGAATGGGGGCTCGATTTGAGCAGCGTGAGTTGCCGCAGCCGGATGTGGCTTGGTGCAATGGACCGCAACGTGCCGCTGGCGGCGGCGCGAAAGCTGCCGGGCGATATTCCAGGTCTCGACGTGATCGAGGTCGAAGACGCGGGCCACTTCTGGATTACGCGGCATTACGCGGACGTGCTGGCGTGGCTTGCTGGCGACCCTGGGGCGGCGGACCGACCGAGCGCAGCGGCAATGCCTGGAGACGATGCGGGCGTCAACCTGCCGCCGACGATCTGACGACGCGACGCAGGCCAGAACCTCCACGAATGCTTGTGCGGTGGCTCAAGCGGTGGCGCGGCCGGTCAGCCAGCCGAAATCGAGCATCCGCCACCAGCTTGCGGATGGCGCCTGCGGTGTTTCGGCAGCAATGTACTTGGCCTCGTAGGCCGCCGCGACATTGCGCTGGCGGCGTTTGGCGCGGGACTTCGCGCGCGGAAGAGCGCCGATGCCGGGGACGTCTTCGGACGGCGCGAACACTACTCCGGCCGCATAGACCGCTGACTTAATCGATCGGGTCTTCATCGTCTTACTCCTTGGCGCTTTCGCACCTCCCGGCTACCGCCCCATTGGCTGCCGCTCGTTGATGGCGACGGTGGACGTGTATACAGCCATCATGTGCTTATTAAGCATCTCGTCAAGATAATTTTGAGCAGGAGGTTTCGCATTCCTTTCCTTCGCAAGTGCAGCGGATTCCCCGATTTTTATGTGCAGTGCAGCCATCGCCCTGCGACAAGACTGCTTTGGGCGGCGACGATCAAAAGCTTGCAATTTTCAATTGGTCTTGCGTAGCGGGGGTTGCCCCTTGCGATTTGGAACGCGCGGCGCGAACATGATTAGTGAATGGCGCCCGATTTTTTTGCGCGCCAACACCAATTCAAGCATGGACACGAACCACAAACGGATTGGAGATCAGCATGGCGCAGGAAAAGGGTCGCGCTGCCGCGACGGATCGTGAGGGCGGTACACGGGCAATCGCGATTGTCGGCCCGTATCTGGCTGGCAAGACGACGTTGCTCGAAGCCATTCTGGCCCGCACCGGAACGATTGCCCAACAAGGGCGGGTGCAAGACGGGACGACAAAGGGGGATGCTTCCCAGGAAGCCCGCGCGCACGGGATGAGCGTTGCGCTCAACGTGTTCGACGCCAACTATCTTGGCGGCGAATACACCTTCATCGATTGTCCGGGTTCGGTCGAGTTTCTGGCCGACGGGGCGTCGGCGCTGACGATCTGCGATGCGGCGGTCGTCGTGTGCGAACCCGATGCCAAGCGGGTCCCGGCCCTGCAGCTGATCCTGAAGCAACTGGAAGAGCGCGGCATTCCCCACTTCCTTTTCCTCAACAAGATCGACAACTGCCGGATGCAGGTGCGCGACATCATTCCGATGCTGCAGCCGGCCAGCGAAAGGCCGCTCGTCCTGCGGCAGGTGCCGATCTGGGAAAACGGGATCGCCACTGGCTTCGTCGATCTGGCCTCCGAGCGGGCCTACGTCTATCGCGAGCATGCCCCGTCCGAGATCGTCGAACTGCCGGCGGGCATCAAGGACCGCGAGGAGGAGGCCCGCTTCCATATGCTGGAGCAGCTTGCCGACTACGACGATGATCTGATGGAGCAGCTGCTCGCCGACATGATCCCGCCGCAGGACAAGATTTTCGAAGACCTGACCGCCGAGTTGCGCGAGGGCGCGATCTGCCCGGTGCTGATAGGCAGCGCCGAACACGGCAATGGCATCGGGCGTCTGTTGAAGGCGTTGCGCCACGAAGTGCCGGACGCGGCGGCGACGGCGCAACGGATCGGCCTCGAGCCCGGCGCGGCTTCGGCGTTCGTGTTCAAGACGGTGCATTCACCGCACGGCGGAAAGATATCGTTTGCGCGCGCGTTCGGCGACACGCTTGGCGACGGTGCGATCATTCGCAGCAGCGGCGGCGCCGAAGAGCGCATCTCGGGGATCCTTGCCATTCACGGCGAAGAGTGCGTCAAGCGGGGTGCCGCGCGCCCCGGCGACGTCGTCGGGCTCGGCCGTCTCGATGCCGTCGTGACCGGCGAGACGGTGACAGCAGGCAAGCTGGCCGCACGGGCCGTCGCCTGCCCGCCGCCGCCGCAGCCGGTCTACGTCACCGGGCTCGCAATCAAGGATCGCAAGGACGAAGTCAAGCTGACATCGGCCCTGGCGAAGCTTTGCGAGGAGGACCCTTCGCTCGCAGCGGAGAATTCAACCGATACACATCAACTTCTGCTCAAGGGGCAGGGCGAAATGCACCTGCGGGTTGCGCTCGAACGCCTGCAGCGCAAGTTCGCAATTTCCGTCGAGCGGCAACCGCGCCTCATTCCCTACAAGGAGACGATCCGCAACAGTGTCGAAGTGCGCGGCCGGCACAAGAAGCAATCGGGCGGGCATGGCCAATTCGGCGACGTCGTCATCGGGATCAGGCCGCAGCCGCGCGGGGCGGGTTTTGCGTTCGACGAGGTTATCACGGGCGGCGTCGTGCCCAAGCAGTTCTTCCCGTCCGTCGAGCATGGCGCGCGCGATTATCTCAACAAGGGACCGCTCGGGTTCCCGGTCGTCGATGTGGCGGTGACGCTGAAGGACGGCTCCGTTCACTCCGTCGATTCATCCGACATGGCGTTTCGTGCAGCGGCGCGGCTGGCCATGAGCGAAGGCATGCCGCAATGCGCGCCGGTACTGCTGGAGCCGATCATGGCGGTGTCGATCATGGTCCCCTCTGACGCGACGGCGCGCATCAACGGCATCATCCCGCAGCGCCGCGGGCAGATCCTGGGATTCGATGCGCGGCAAGGGTGGCCGGGCTGGGATGTCGTCGAGGCGCACATCCCCGACTCCGAGATCGAGGACCTGATCATCGAGTTGCGTTCGGCGACGGCAGGCGTCGGCACCTATGCGGCCAGGTTCGACCATCTTGCCGAACTCACCGGAAAACTTGCCGATCAGGTCGTGTCAGGGCACGCGGAGGCCGCCGAGTAGGTCTTCAGTGCGTGGCTTCGTCGCCCCAGAGTTCCTTGAGGCGTCGGTCGCGGCCGCATCCGTAGCGATAGGTGGTGTATCGGTAGGGATGCGTCTGGTAGTAGTTCTGGTGATACTCCTCGGCCGGCGTGAATGTGCTGGCGTCGGCTATCTCCACGGCGACTTGCCGGTCGAAGCGCTTGCTTGCATCGATGGCGGCCTTGCCCGCTTCGGCGAGGCGGCGCTGGTCGGGGGTATGGGTGAAGATCACCGGGCGGTACTGGCTGCCGCGATCGCAGAACTGGCCGCCGCCGTCGAGGATGTCGGCGTGGCGCCAGTAGTAGTCCAGCAAAGTCTCGTAGCTGACCTGCTTGGGATCGTACGTGATCTGCAGGACTTCGGCGTGGCCCGTGCTGCCGCTTGAAACGGTCTCGTAGGTCGGGTTATCGGTGTTGCCACCCATGTAGCCGGAAATCGTCGTGGCGACGCCCGGCACCTTGTCGAAATCGGATTCGGTGCACCAGAAGCAGCCCGACCCGAACGTCGCGACTTCATGCCCCTCGGCGGGCGCGGTCGCTACCCTTTCGGCGGCGACAACCGGTTGCGGCACCGGTCCGCCGCCAAAGCGCGAGGCGGCAAACAGTGCGCCAACCGCAACGATGGCAAGCCCCAGCGTGACTGTCTGCTTGAATGACATGAGGGTAGACCCTTGGTTAGAGCATGTGCCGCGAGTTGGAGAGAAGCGAACGCGTTGCAAGCGAGTGAATACTTGCTCTGACCCACTTCCCTACTTCGCTCAGCTCCCGGATTTTTCGGTCGCGGCGGCTCCCTGCTCGGGCTCGAAATTCATGGCGAGCCCGTTGATGCAGTAACGCAGCCCGGTCGGTTTCGGGCCGTCGTTGAAGACGTGTCCGAGGTGTCCGCCGCAGCGGCTGCAATGGACTTCGGTGCGAACCATGAAGAACGAGCGGTCGCTCGACGTGCCGACCTTGCCGTCAATCGGCGCGTAGAAGCTCGGCCAGCCGGTGCGGCTGTCGAACTTGGTTTGCGAGGTGAACAATTCCTGGCCGCAGCCGGCGCACTTGTAGACGCCCGGGTCGTAGATCTTGTCGAGAGGGCTTGTCCGCGCGCGCTCGGTGCCATGCTGGCGCAGCACGTAGAACTGCTCCGGCGTCAGCAATTCGCGCCATTCGTCTTCGGTTTTCGTGACTTCGAAGTCCATGGGCTTGTTCTCACCAGCTGAGAGTTCGGCGGCAGTCAGGCCGAGGCTGACCGCCAGGGTTCCAAATCCGAACGTCCGTCTGTCAATGTTCATCGCGGCGTCGTCCTCTGCAATCGATTTATGCCGGATGTCGTGGCATCGCCAATGCCACGGCCGACGCTTCACGGCTGTCGGCTCCGACCGGGGTTATCCTCAATTTGGGGGCAAATCCCTGCTGTGTCAGCACAACTGTGATCACAAGCGTGTGCAGGGAGGACCGGTGCAACAGGCGTCGGCCTGCGGTTGCCGGTTCAAGGTCGTGCAGGTTGCGTCTCAAGGCATGAGGATCGGGACGGATGCAGCCAGCCGGATCCGTTCGGGTGTGATCTCGCAGCAGTATGCGAGCGTTTCGACGCCGCGGGACATGGCGCGCACAAGGGCTGCGGCATAGGCCGGGTCGATGTCGGCACACGGGCTCATGTGGGTGGCATCGGCGCGCTGGATGAGAAACAGCATCACGGCCCTGTGACCCTGTTCGGCCATGTCGCCGAGTTCGTCGAGATGCTTGAGGCCGCGTTCGGTAACCGAATCGGGGAATTCGGCAAGACCGGCTTGGCGCATCAGGTGGACGTTCTTGATTTCGACATAGGCGCGGCCCCGGTTATTGTCTTCGAGCAGAATATCGATGCGGCTCGCCCTGCCGTATTTTTGTTCGCGCCTAAGGGAGGCGTAGCCCTCGAGGGCGGGGATGCGGTTTTCGCAGATGGCTTCGGCGACGATTCTGTTGGGGTGGCCGGTGTTGATGCCGACCAGAGTCGGCCCGTTGCCCATGTCGCTTTCGACGAGTTCGAGTGTATGTGGATATTTTCGCTTTGGGCTGTCGCTTGATGACACCCAAACGTTAATTCCAGGATCGCTGAGCCCCATCATCGAGCCGGTGTTCGGACAACTCGCGGTGATCGGCCCGCCGTTGTCGAGTTCAATATCGGCGAGAAAGCGCTTGTAGCGCTTCACGAGGCGCCCGCGCTGCAGGGGACTTGGGAACATCATCGTCTGCTCGGCTCCGCGTTCGGGAAGTTTTTGATCCGCGCAAATCTCAACGCGAAATTAATGCTGTGTGGTTAGCCTGCGGGCGGTTTTTGTTCCAGCGTCCCGGACCTGTCATGCCCGTAAACTTTGCATTCCGCTCGATCTTCGCGTCGGTTCTGTCGGCGTTGTTCCTCTCGCTGATGCTCTTTGCGCAGGCGCATGCGGATGGCCGGCATGCTGAAGTCGAGATCGAGAAGCTGACCTGGGTGGCGGTGCGCGACCGGCTGAGTGCAGGCGCGACGACGATCCTGATTCCGACCGGGGGGACCGAGCAGAACGGTGCGCACATGGCCCTCGGCAAGCACAACTTCATCGTTCGCGAGACGACGCGGCGCATTGCACTCGAACTCGGCGATGCGCTGGTCGCACCCGTTCTTGGTTACGTGCCGGAGGGGCCTCCAGGTCTGAAGGTCGGGCATATGGCCTACCCCGGCACGCTCTCGCTGCCCGACGACGTCTATGAGAGGATCCTCGAAAACGCGGCCTTGAGCTTCAAGACGCACGGCTTCAAGCGCATTGTGTTTGTCGGCGATTCAGGCGGCAACCAGTCCGCGCAGGCGCGCCTTTCGGAGCGGCTTTCGCAAGAGTGGGCAGCGGAGGGCGTCACCGTTCTGGCGGCTGCGGGCTATTACGCCGGCAACGGCGGAGACGACTTCCTCAAGGCGCAGGGGCTGACGGCGGCCCAGATCGGCACGCATGCCGGCGTGCGCGATACTTCCGAACTGTTGTTCGTTCAGCCCGATGCGGTCGATTTCGCGAAAGCCGCGGCGGACAGCGAGGGAGCGACCGGCGATGCGCGGCTTGCGAGGGCCGAATGGGGCCTTGCGCTGATCGAAATGAAAGTGGCGGCGGCGGTCGCGGAAATCCGCGCTGGCAGGGCAGGCGTGGCGGCGGCCAAGAGCAGCGGCCTTTTCAGCTGGCTGCTTTCATTCGTGACCGGCTGAGCGGGTCCATATCCACCGCTCCGGGTTCAATCGATGCGGCGAACGTGCGCCGCCGGGTCCAAATCGTCAGCGGCATGCTAAGACAATCCTGCAATCCAGTCAGGATGACCGATGACCGAGCCGCCAAGCACGAATATCCAGCAATCGCCGAACGAAGACGTCACCGCAGCCGTTCTCGTGATCGGCGACGAGATCCTGTCGGGGCGGACGAAGGAAGCCAATGCCGGTTACATCGCAGACGTGTTGACGGCCGCTGGTATCCGGCTTCGCGAAGTTCGCGTTGTTGCCGACGATGAAGCCGACATCGTCGCGGCGCTCAACTCCTTGCGTGCGCGCTATACCTACGTGTTCACGACGGGCGGCATCGGACCGACCCATGACGACATCACCGCCGACTGCATCGCCAAGGCGTTCGGGGTCGCAATCGACGTCGACGAACGGGCGCTGGCGCGCATGATGCCGTATTATGAATCGCGAGGGCTCGAGTTGACGCCGTCGCGCTTGCGCATGGCGCGGCTGCCGAAAGGCGCGGAACTGATCACCAACAGGATCACCGCCGCGCCCGGCTTCAAAATCGGCAATGTCTTCGTCATGGCCGGCGTTCCTTCCATCATGCAGGCGATGCTCGACGAAATCCTGCCAGGCCTGCGCACGGGGCGGAAAATGCTCAGCCAAAGCATCAAGGTGCTGGCGCCCGAGAGCGAAGTCGCCGACCTCTTTGCCGAGCATCAGAAGGCGTTTCCCTCCGTCATCATGGGCAGTTACCCTTCGTTTGCCGGAGGGCAGATGCGGTGCGAACTGGTTCTGCGGTCGATTGACGCGGAAGCCCTCGCGGAGGCCGATGTTGCGCTGCGACAAAAATTGACAAATATCGGAATTCCAATCGGTAAATCAGATAGTTAATGATCTGTAGGCGGCAGGATGCCGCTGCGGCCCATGGCCTGTTGCATTAACCTTGTTTGTTAACTCTATCTCGCTCCTGCCTAGGTTCGTTGGGTATTCCGCCCACGGGCAATCGATTGCTGCGGGCGCGAAGGACACGAGCTGTCGGTCTCATCCGTTGACCGTGCTCCACCACGCCTCGGCAATCACGTCCAAATTGGCAGCTCTCGGATCACGGCATCTGCGACCTCGCGGGTGCGTAGTTCGGGAGCGTCGAACCGGTTCGAGGGCCCATCATGGCCGCGGAATCACGGGGGTGAAACGCATGTTTGATTTCGTCAGTCGCCGCGCAATCGTCACGGCGGGATGTCTCGTCGTGGCGACGACGCTCGGTATGTTCAGCGCGGTTGCGCCGGCGCAGGCCAAGACGCCGGGCTCGACCTACTGCTTCGTTGGCAAGTGCCACAAGGTGAAGTCATTATCGGAGACCGCCGCTCTCGTCGGCGAGACGATCCCGCTCGTTGCTTCCCACTACAGCGACTGCAGCAAGGATCGCTACAACCCGTGCGGGCTGACTTCTTCAGGCGAGGAATTTCATCCCGACCGTTCGGATAATGCCGCCAGCCCGATCTATCCGGATGGCACCGTGCTCCTGGTGCGCAATCCGGCGACGAAGGCGGCAGCGGTGTTGCGCATCAACAATGCCGGTCCCTACTGGGGCAACCGCAAGCTCGACGTGTCCTATGCCGCTGCCGACAAGCTCGGCTTCAAGAACCGTGGCGTAGCAAACCTCGAAACGAAGATCCTGTCGGCGCCCAACAAGCGGGAGGCCGGCTATATCCGCAAGCGCAACTACCGCCCGTTGCCGGGGTTCATCGGCACGTTCGAAAACATGGCTGGGGCCGAGCGAACCGCTGTGGCGCTGATGATCCTCGATGCAACGGCGGCGAGCGCGCTGGCGCCATCGAGCAGTGCGGCGGCACTGGTTGCCGCGCGGACCGAAAGCGGCGAGGAAAAAGCGCGCAAGACCGGCGATTACAAGAAGCTCGAGCCGATCCTGAAAACGATGAACCTGATTGCGGATATGAAGCCGGTCGAAGCCAAGGCGATGAAAACCGCCGGGCTTGAGATCAAGGCGGCACCGACATGGGGCGGCGCCAGGACGTCGAAGCCGCTGGCGATCGCGGTGGCGGGGGCTGCTGTCGTTGGAGCCAAGGGCGAAGTTGTTTCGCCCCGGCGCCAGCTGGCTGCTGTGGCGATGGTCGAAACAGGAGCGGAAACCGGCGTGAGCGAGACGCAGGCAACCCGCACGGCGGTCAAGCTGATCCGTACGGCGGAAGTCGGGGCCGCCGATGAGGACGACTGGGAAAGATTGCTGCGGTCGCGGCTCGGCGGGCTGTCGCTCGTCGGGGGCCGCGGTGGGCTGGGCGACCCGAATGGCTTTCCGTTCCGGCCGGTTCCTGACCGCGCGCCGCGGCCGGCTCTTCCCCATGCGCCCAACACCGCCCGTCATGGGATGACAGGTTAGATCGTTTCCGCTTTAGGCTGAAACAATCTTGCTTTTTCGCTCACGGGCCGATCGGCCTATCGGCCTTGCCCTCCGCGGGGTGGCGGCGCTGCTTTTGGTCAACATTCAGCAAGCTGATGTTGAGCAGCTTGGCCACAGTCGTGGCCTTGAAAGTGCTTCCAGCTAAAACTGAACAGATCTAGCGGAAATTGAACCGTACTCGAAGACAGCTGCAAGGGTGGCCTAAGCGGCCGTCAATTCAGGCGGCACTATAGCCGCGTCGTCGAGTTCTCCGGGGCCGCTGGCCGATACCGTCGAGACCGGTGAACGCTCGTCTTCGGGATAGAGATCGAAGGCCATGTCGAGGGCGTCGAGGAATTCGGCGACGAGATCGAGGCAGACGCCGAGCGGCACCTTCGCGGCAACGAGGAATTCGTCGCCGATTTCGGGCGTCTCCACGTCGCCGACGCCTGCGGCCTCCGGGTCGATCATTCCGCGCGTGCGCAGATAGGCGGTCATTGCGCCGCCGGTTTCGAAGTCGGCTTCGACCTGCTCGTTCAGTTCATGGAAAGCGGCGGCGAGGTCGGCGGTAGCAGCGCAGAAAAGTTGCGCCAGGGGGCGGAACCTCGGTGCGTCGCGCCCCAGCACGGCGACATGCTCGCGGGCCTGGACGATGCGCGCGACAAGGTTCAGTTCGTGACATCTGTAACGCGACAGCGCCCATCGCTGCGCACCCGCAACGCCGGGGTCGGAGGGATCACCGGTCGCCCAGTTCTCCGTCGATGCGATGAGATCCTCGCCAGCGGCAAGGGCCGCGTCGAGGTTGTCTGCGACGAGGTAGACGCAGGGTGGGATGGTCGTTCCCGATTTCTTCATCGTAAGCCTCCTCAGGCTTTATCCGCTGCGAACCTACAAGGCGTGACGTTTTGCTGGTTTCACGCGAGGCATCACATGCGCGGCGGTGGGATCAGGGCGATCAGATCCTGCAAGGCGTGGCCGAGATCGCGACCGCGGACCGACAGGTAGCGGGCGAGGCTGCAATCGAACGCCGAGCGCCAGCGTTCGCGGTCCGACGTCTTGGAGGCCACGCGCTTCAGGCTTGAGAGGATGGCGTCGTCGGCAAAGTCCGCGGGCACGTTGAGGCGCTCGCGCACGACCGGCACCAGTTCGGCAAGATGCATGATGTCGGCGGGGTAGCGGTCTTCGCCGACCGTCTCGGTGAAAACGACCGGCCCTGCGCGCCGCGCGGCGACATCGGGTGGCAGATGCTGAGGTCTGACCCGCCGCGTCTTGTCCCCCTGATCGATACCGCTCATGTCCTTCGTCCCCCGCTGGTGATGGCCATCGTCACAAAATTACAATGATTCGTCAGGCGGCATGTGGTGCGCGCAAGCCGCTTCCACTGTTTGTCATGCCGGCACCCGGCGCTGTGCGATTGCAGCGAAAATCGCCGCTCGCGCTACAGTACTCTAGTCGTGAGAACGATTGACGCACCCTGGGTCCCGGGGAGCGTCAGGCTCGCTCGCCTCCGGCAAGACGCCGGGATCCATGGCGCTGCACTCACAACACAAGCATTTGAACGTCTGACGGCTGCTAACTACGAAGCGCGATCAGTTGCTCGTTGCGTCCTACTTTTTGCAGCC
>Ga0180009_10000916_pt1 | contig 37513 bp, 37 predicted proteins | sample OS_PC_MetaG_FD_123537 | JGI IMG/M metagenome (GOLD analysis project Ga0180009, IMG submission 123537) | Groundwater microbial communities from the Aspo Hard Rock Laboratory (HRL) deep subsurface site, Sweden - OS_PC_MetaG | ecosystem: Environmental > Aquatic > Deep subsurface > Groundwater... | reverse complement strand
GAGTTCCTCTTCTTGAAGGGAACTCCATGATCAGAGCGCGGTCCCACCCCGCGCAAAGCGTTCGACTGTCACGGCTACCTCGCCACCAGCACCCTCCCGCGTCAGCGGGTTCGTGCATTGGCGGCGGAGCGGCCGGAAGCCGGCCGGCGCCGCGCAACAAGAAACGCTCCGCCGACAAAGGGCGGAGCAGGGTGTTCGGCTATGGACAATCACGCATGAAGAAAGTGCCGGAACTGTCCGTGCCGGACCGATTGGTGTCAATGCGGCAAAGCTGCGGGGATTGGCACACTCGACTTATCGGCTAGACTGGTTCATCACAGCCTTAAAAAAGCGTCTCGGATCACATCCATGTTCAACAGCCTCCTCGAACCCGGCAAACGCGATTTCTCCTCGCTCAACGCTGCCGAAGTCCTCTCGCTCGCCGTCGCCGCCGAGGAGGAGGACGGGCAAATCTACGCCGCCTATGCCGACAAGATACGCGACACCTATCCGGCGTCGGCCAGGATATTCGACGGCATGGCCGAGGAGGAAGACGGTCACCGCCGCCGCCTGCTCGACCTCTACCGCCAGAAATACGGCGACAAGCTCATCCCGATCCGCCGCGAACACGTGCGCGGCTTCGCGCGCCGCAAGCCGGTCTGGCTAATGCAGAACCTCAATATCGAAACCATCCGCCAGCAGGCCTGGGAGATGGAGCGCGGCGCCTACAATTTCTATCTCGCGGCGGCAAAGCTGACCGAGGATGTCGAAGTCCGCAAGCTGCTCGGCACGCTAGCGCTCGAGGAGGCCAAGCACGAACACAAGGCCGACGCGCTCGAGAAGGAGCATCTCGGGGAAACCGAAAAGCAGGCCGAACAGAGCGCGGCGCACCGCCAGTTCGTCCTGACCTATGTCCAGCCGGGTCTCGCCGGGCTGATGGACGGTTCGGTCTCGACCCTGGCGCCGATCTTCGCCGCCGCCTTCGCCACCGGCAGCACCTGGGAAACCTTCCTTGTCGGTCTCGCCGCCTCGGTCGGCGCCGGCATTTCCATGGGCTTCACCGAGGCCGCCTCGGACGACGGCAAACTGACGGGACGCGGCTCGCCGATCAAGCGCGGCTTCGCTTCCGGCATCATGACGGCGGTTGGTGGGCTTGGGCATGCCTTGCCCTATCTCATCCCGCATTTCTGGACCGCGACGGCGACCGCCTTCGTCATCGTTTTCATCGAACTCTGGGCCATCGCCTGGATCCAGAATAAATACATGGACACCCCGTTCTTCCGGGCGGCGTTCCAGGTGGTGTTCGGTGGGGCGCTGGTCTTTGCCGCCGGCGTGCTGATCGGCAATGCCTGATTGCTGGCCGGTGCGGAAACGCCCGGTCGGGGACACCTCGGCGACAGGATCGCCGGCTCGAGGCTTCCGTTCACTCGCGGGCGCCGGCAAACCGTGCTAATTCGGCAGCTTCGTTCCCACCTTCCGTGACCATGATGCACATTCGCGACGCTAAAGAAGCCGACCTGCCGTCACTTCTCGCCATCCACAACGACGCCATCCGCACCCTCGATGCCATCTGGATCGAACACGAGGACACGATGGAAGACCGGCGCCAATGGTTTCTCGACCGCAAAGCCATGGGCTTTCCCGTCGTTCTCGCCGTCGATGACAACGATACGGTCCTCGGCTATGGCAGCTACGGCACCTATCGCGGCCGCGAGGGTTATCGCCTGACGGTCGAGCATTCGGTCTACCTGTTCCCGGAGGCCAGGGGAAAGGGCGTCGGCAAGGCGCTTCTGAGCTGGCTGATCGAAAAGGCCCGCGCCGACGGCCTGCATGCGATGGTGGCGGTGATCGATGCCTCCAACGCCGTCTCGATCGACATGCACGAGAAATTCGGCTTCGAGAGCTCCGGCGTGCTGCGCCAGCTCGGCCAGAAATGGGGCAAGTGGCTCGACCAGGTGCAAATGGTCAAGCTGCTGGACGACCGGGCCGCGCCCTAGATTTCCACCGTCTCCATCGGTGCCGGCGTCAGAACCGTGCCCTTGGTCACGGCGGCGACGAACGCGTCCGCCGACTGCGCCAATGACGGGAAGGTGAGATAGTGACAGGGCAGGATGGTGTCGAAATCGAAATAGCGGTTGACCGCCAGCGCCGCCACTCTGGCATCCATGGTGTAATGGCCGCCGATCGGCACGATACCGATATCGGGCCGATAGATCTCGTTGATCAGCGCCATGTCGGAAAAGATTGTCGTGTCGCCCATATGCAGGATGGTGTGGCCGTCGATCTTGAGCACCACGCCGGCCGGCATGCCGCCGTCGACGATCGAGCCGTCGCTGGCCGAATAGCTCGAGGTGTGCCAGGCCGGCACCAGCGCGATTTCCAGACCGTCATGGGTATGATGAGTGCCGCCGTAATTGAGGCCGATGCTCTTGGCGCCGTGCAGGGCCGAACCGAGATAGCCGGCCAGTTCGACCATGGTGACGAGCGTCGCGCCGGTCCGGTCGAGAATGGCGAGCGTGTCGCCGACATGGTCGTTGTGGGCATGGGTCAACAGCACATGGCCGACGCCTTCGGCCGCCTTGTCGATGGTTCCGGTAAATTTCGGATTTCCCGAAAGGAACGGATCGATGAGCACGCAGGCGTTTGCGCCCATGACCTTGAAGGCCGAGTGTCCGAGCCACTGTATTTTCATCGCTGTCTCCTTCACACCCGCGTCCGAAAACCTTAGGCAGCGAAACCGGCCTCCGCAATGCGCATAAGGCACTCTTTCACGGTGCCCCGCCCTCGCGGGGACGTCGGTTTTTGGTGCCCGTGATGCGCCCGAACCATCGCCTTCCAACGCTCGATGCGCTACACGCTGGCACAAACGCCCGCCCGTTCGAGGAGCCTAACATGACCTATGCCGCCAGTCCGACCCGCTACGACAAGATGCAATACCGCCGCTCGGGCCGCTCCGGCCTCATTTTGCCGGCGATTTCGCTCGGCCTCTGGCAGAATTTCGGTGGCAACCGCGATCACGACACGGCGGCCGAAATCCTCGCTTATGCCTTCGACGCCGGCATCATCCATTTCGACCTCGCCAACAATTACGGCCCGCCGCCCGGCTCCGCCGAGGAGCTGTTCGGCACCGTCATGGCGCGCGAGTTCCGTCCCTATCGCGACGAGATGATCATCTCGACCAAGGCCGGCTATCGCATGTGGCCCGGCCCCTTTGGCGAATTCGGCTCGCGCAAATACCTTGTGGCGAGCCTTGACCAGAGCCTGACGCGCATGGGGCTCGACTATGTCGACATCTTCTATTCGCATCGCTTCGATCCCAATACCCCGCTCGAGGAAACCATGGGCGCTCTCGCCGACATCGTCGCCTCCGGCAAGGCGCTCTATGTCGGCATTTCCTCCTATCCCGAGGCCGAGACGCGCGAGGCGCATCGCATCCTCAAGGAGATGGGCGTTGCCTGCACCATCCACCAGCCGTCCTATTCGGTGATCAACCGCTGGATCGAGAACGACAGGACGATCGATGCCTGCTCCGAGCTCGGCATCGGCATCATCGCTTTTTCGCCCCTGACCCAGGGCGTGCTTTCGGGCAAGTACAACACGGGCGGCAAGGATGGCACGCGCGGCGGAAACGCCAATTCGACGCTGCGCGCCAGCCACATTGCGCCCAATGTGCTCGAGGCGGTCGAAAGGCTCATGCCCATCGCCGAAAGGCGCGGCCAGACCATGGTCCAGCTGGCGCTGAGCTGGGTGCTCAGGCGTCCCGAAGTCACCTCGGCCCTGATCGGGGTCCGCAATCTCGAACAATTGAAGGACAATCTCGGCGCCCTCGACAATCTCGACTTCTCCGACGAGGAACTCGCGGCCATCGATGCGGCCACCAGGGGCGGCCAGATGGATCTGCTCCCCCGGCCGCAGGGCTGGCTGCGCTAGCAAGCCCTGGCTTCGGTCGAAGCGCCGGCTCGGCAATGGGCAAGGCATTGCGCCACGCACCGCCGTCATTGCGAGCGCCGAAGGCGCGCGGCAATCCAGAATGCTTCTCGGGCCGACGCGCCTGACCTTCTGGGTTGCCACGGCGCTGCGCGCCTCGCGATGACACAAAACTGGCCGGCCGCGTTCAATCCCCTTTACAAAACTAGTTTTCTGGTTATATTACCCTCATGACCTACGACGAGAAATCGGCCGCACAGGCACTTTCCGCGCTCGGCCACGAGGTGCGGCTTCAGGTCTTCCGGCTGCTGGTGCGCGCCGGCGACAAGGGCCTGAGCGTCGGCGAGATCGGTACCCATCTCGGCGTGCCGCCCTCGACGCTGGCCCATCACCTGTCGGCGCTGGTGCAGGCCGGGCTGGTGGTGCAGGAACGGCAGGGCCGGATCGTCTTCAATCACGTCGACTATGCCCGCATGCGGGCGCTGTTGACCTACGTTTCCTCGCAATGCTGCGCCGGCATCGTGCCCTTGATCGATGACGAGGTCGCCTGACACGCCCTCTTTTTTGCTCAAAAACAACTATGAAACTAGGAGTATCGAAGTGTCATTCCTTTCCGCCGCCTCTGAAAACGGCCTGCTCCGCCGGATCAAGCGTCCCGACTGGGCCCTAGTCATCGTCGCTTTGGCGCTGATTGCCGGCTTTGTCCTGCCCGGCGCCAATACCTCCGCGCGAGACTCGGGCATGATCATCCTTGCCAATGCGTTCGAAAGCCTGTGGCAGACGGCGCCCTACCTGCTCCTGTCGGTCGGCATTGCCGCCTATGCCGCGGCCAGCGGCGCCGACAACCTGATTGCCCGCGTCTTTCAGGGTCGCACCCTGCAGATGATTATTGTCGCCTCCTTGTTTGGGGCGCTGTCGCCCTTCTGTTCCTGTGGGGTCATCCCGATCATCGCGGCGCTGTTGTCGATGGGCGTGCCGCTGGCGCCGGTCATGGCCTTCTGGCTGGCTTCCCCGATCATGGATCCCTCGATGTTCGTCATGACCAGCGGCGTTCTCGGTCTCGACTATGCCATCGCCAAGACCGTCGCGGCGATCGGCATCGGCCTTTTCGGCGGACTCGGCATCCTCTGGCTCGGCCGGGTTCCGGTCTTCGCCGATCCGCTGCGCGACGGCGTCGGCAATGGCGGCTGCAGCGCCTCGAGTGTGCGCAGCCCCAAGCCGGTCGTCTGGAGCTTCTGGACCGAAGGGGAGCGCATCGACAAATTCAGGAAAAGCGCCGTCAGGAACGTCGTTTTCCTTGGCAAGTGGATGCTGGTCGCCTTCGTGCTCGAAAACCTGATGCTCATACATGTGCCGGCCGACATGATCGCCTCAAGTCTCGGCGGCGACGGCATCGCGCCAATCGCCATCGCCACGCTTGTCGGCGTGCCCGCCTATCTCAACGGCTATGCGGCCCTGCCGCTGGTCGCGGGCCTGTTGGAACAGGGCATGGCACCCGGCGCCGCCATCAGCTTCATGATCGCCGGCGGGGTCACCTGCATTCCGGCTACCATCGCCGTGTTCGCCCTGGTCAAGCGTCCGGTCTTTGCGAGCTATTTGGGGTTTGCGCTGGTGGGCTCGTTTATGGCGGGGCTGGTCTTTCAGGCCGTCATGGCTTTCGCCTGAGCCGCCCGCCGGTCTCAACGGAGCGGCCAGCCCTTTTGCCGGCCGCTCTATTTCTGTTGCACCTTCTTGCGCCGGATGGCGCCCATGCGGTTGAGCACCGACCTGGGGATATCCATTTCCCGGATGATGAAGCGGTGGTCCCGCATGCCGCAGAATTCGCGCTGGATCAGGAAGGCCCAGACGGCATCCGCCGCGTTCTGCAGCAGCGCCGGCCGGTTACCGGCGTCAGCCCCCTTTAGTCTGGCCAGGGCCGCCTCGGCCGCCCGGCCGTAATGCCCGAGGCTGGAGGCGGCTTCCTCGAGGATTTCGGTTTCGACCTGGGACAGCACCGTGCCGCGCGTCATGGCGCGAAGACGGGCTTGGGCGAGGGAGCTGGGCGCGCGCAGGGTCATGTCGGGTCCGTGTCGAAACGCAGGAGACGATCGAGAAGAAGGTAAGGCTTTCGCGCGCCGGCTCAAGAGGGAGGCGGATATCCGTTCGCCCAAGCCGGAAAAATTGTTCGCCTATGGGCCAATTCGTTCAATTGCGAAACGGGTGGCGGATACCTATATTCGTGTCGGTGCATATCGAACTCTGGGAGGGCTTGATGTTCAAGACCAACGAATCAATGACCGACCGCGTCATCCGCATCGTCGTCGGTGTCGTCATGATCGCCATCTATTTCCTGTTCCCGACATGGCTCGGCGACCTCAACTGGCTGTGGTGGGTCGGCGTCATTCCGCTCGTGACCGGCCTGATCGGCTGGTGCGCCATCTACCAGCTCATCGGCATGTCGACCAAGAAGGCCGAGTAGCCGTCAGCTTCCGTCCGTCTGCGGACGGACCTCCCCGCCACCCGGTCGGGCGGCGGGGACGCGTGCAAATCGCCGCCAGGAAACGCCGGACGGGGCTTCCTGTTTGTCTCCATTTTGTCTATTGGGCTTGGCGCGCGCCGCGCGGCGGCGGAAAAGCCAGTGACGGGGGGACGGACATGGCCGACACACGCAAGGAATCCGACAGCTTCGGCACCATCGAGGTTCCGGCAGACAGGATGTATGGCGCGCAGACGGCGCGCTCGCTGATCAATTTTCCGATCGGAACCGAGATCATGCCCGTGCCGATCATCCGGGCGCTCGGCCGGGTCAAGCAGGCGGCGGTTCGCACCAACAGGGCGCTCGGCATGCTCGATGCCAGATTGGCCGATGCCATCGACCGGGCCGCCGGCGAGGTCGTCGATGGCAAGTGGGATAGCGATTTTCCCCTTAAAGTCTGGCAGACCGGTTCGGGCACCCAATCCAACATGAACGCTAACGAAGTGATCTCCAACCGCGCCATCGAGCTGCTCGGCGGCGCGAAGGGCTCCAAGACGCCGGTCCATCCCAACGATCACGTCAATCTCGGCCAGTCGTCCAACGACACCTTCCCGACGGCGCTGAGCGTTGCCGCCGCCATCGAGGTTTCCAAAACGCTGATCCCGGCGCTCGAGCACCTGCATGCCGCGCTTGCCGAAAAGTCGGCGGCCTTTGCCGGCATCGTCAAGATCGGCCGCACCCATACCCAGGACGCGACGCCCCTGACCCTTGGCCAGGAGTTCTCCGGATATGCCGCGCAGGTGGCGTCCTCGATCGAACGGCTGAACCTGGTGCTCGGCGGGTTGCTCGAACTTGCCCAGGGCGGCACGGCGGTCGGCACCGGTTTGAACGCCCATGTCGATTTCGCCGAAGGATTCGCCGCCGCCATGGCTGAACTGACCGGGCTGCCCTTCGTCACCGCGCCCAACAAGTTCGAGGCACTGGCCGGGCAGGATGCCTTGGTCTTCGCCCACGGCGCGCTGGCCTCGACGGCGGCCGTGCTGTTCAAGATCGCCAACGACATCCGCTTCCTTGGTTCGGGTCCGCGTTCGGGCCTCGGCGAATTGAGCCTGCCGGAAAACGAGCCGGGTTCCTCGATCATGCCGGGCAAGGTCAACCCGACCCAGTCCGAGGCGATGACCATGGTCGCCGCCCAGGTGATGGGCAACCAGACCACGCTGCAATTCGCCGGCTCGCAGGGCCATTTCGAACTGAACGTCTTCCGCCCGGTCATGGCGCACGCCTTCCTGCAGTCGGTGCGCCTCATCGCCGACGCAGCTGTTTCGTTCACCGATCGCTGCGTTGTGGGCATTGTGGCCAACGAGGACAACATCAAGATGCTGATGCAGCGCTCGCTGATGCTCGTCACCGCGCTGACCCCGAGGATCGGCTACGACAAGGCCGGCGAGATCGCCAAGGCCGCCCACAAGCACGGAACGACGCTGAAGCAAGAAGCGCTGCGGCTCGGCTATGTCACCGAGGCGGAATTCGACGAGATCGTGCGGCCGGAAACCATGATCGGGCCGCGGAAAGGATAGGGCGCTGAGCCACCTCTCCCCCAAGGTGAGAGGTGCGGCAGGCGCTTACGTGATCCCCGCCTCGTCCATAAGCTTTGCGAGCGCGCTGCCCTTTGCCGGCAAGGAGATGTCCGCCCGGCCCCGCCGGGTCAGCTGGCTGCGCCAGATATGGACGCCGTGCGTATCGGCGGAAATGACCTCGGCGATGTCGCTGCCCGCTTCCATCAGTGCGGGGATGCCGGCATAGGGCACCGGATAAAAGACCGAAGAGGGCAGCACCTTGTCGATCAGCCCGTGCCTGGGCACGAAATGGGTGAGGGCAAACGGCCCCGTCGCGCCGTATTGCATGTGCGAGGGCGTCACCGGATCGCCGAGAAGCCGCCGCGCCGCTACTTCCAGCCGCCGCCCGAGCGGCAGGTGCGGCTCGAACAGCGGCCGGTTATCGAGATCGAAGATCGACAACAGATCATCGAGCAGCGGCGCGTCCGCGGGTATCCTGAGAACGGCGCCGTTGATCGATCCGGGTCGTTCCCAGGAAAAAATGTAATCCCCGAGATCATCGATCGGCCTGACGCAATAAACGTCGCAATCGGCCCAGATGCCGCGTTCCTCACGCATCAGCGTCATGCGGAACAAGTCGGAAAAGGCGCCTGGCGTGCCGTGGCCCTTGTAAAAGAACAATTTTTCGCGCGGCAGCATCTCGGCGGCGTCCTTCCACTCGGCGCCGGGGGGAAGATCGCCCCCGGGTTCGTAGGAATAGACATGCACGGGGTGGCCCTGGCGGACAAAGCTCGCGATCGAAACATGCTCAAGCCAGCTCAGCGGGCCGTGCCAGAACGAGGCGATGGTCGGAAGGGCGGTCATTTGCGCGCGCAACGCCTGTGCTCCCCTCCCCTCTGCGGGGAGGGGTTGGGGGTGGGGGTCTGCGCCGTTTGCGTCACTGAACTCATGGCTTTTCCCCCTGCGGCGACCCCCTTCCTGCCTGCCGGCATCCCTCCCCGCAAGGGGGAGGGAAGGTTGGAAGCCATGCCGCGCCTAGCTTCTCAGCACGCCGCCCGTCGCCTTGGTTACCGACGCAACGACGGCTGCCGAGACAGCTTCGATATCCTCGTCGGTCAGCGTTCTGTCGCGCGGCTGCAGGTCGACGGCGATGGCGACCGACTTCTTGCCCGGCCCGACATGTTCGCCCTCGTAGATGTCGAAGACCGAGGCGCCGGTGATCAGCCTCTTGTCGGCGCCCTGCGCCGCCTTGAGGATCGATTGCGCCGCGACGCCGGCATCGACCACGAAGGCGAAATCGCGGCTCAGCGGCATCAGGTCGGACAAGACGAGCTGCGGCTTGGTGCGCGTCGGCTTTTTCTTCGGCTCGGGCAGGGCGTCGAGATCGAGTTCGAACGCCACCACCGGCCCGTCGAGATCGAGCTCGGCGACAAGGGCCGGGTGCAGTTCGCCGAACCAGGCGAAGGCGTTTTTCGGCCCGAGCTGCAGCCGTCCGCCGCGCCCCGGATGAGCCCAGGCCGCCGGCTCGGCGACGAGCTGCAGCTTGTCGATGTCGTAGCCCATGACGTCGAGCAGCGCCGCGAGGTCGGCCTTGGCGTCGAACACGTCGACCGGCTTATTGCCACCGCGCCACGAGCGCGGCGTGTGGCCGGCGCGTATGGCGGTCGCGTAGGTGTGCTGGCCGCCCGGCTCGTCGGATAGGAACACCTGCCCGACCTCGAACAGGTCGAGCTCGTCGATGGCGCGGTTCTGGTTGCGCCGGATGGCCGACAGAAGCCCCGGCAGCAGCGAGGGCCGCATGTCGGTCAGGTCGGTGGCGATGGGATTGGCGAGCTTTAGCGCCTCGCCGCCGCCGCCGAACATCCGCGCCAGGTCTTCCGAGATGAACGACCAGGTGACCGCCTCGTCGAGGCCGCGCGCCGCAAGGGCCCGCCGCGCCAGGCGCCTGCGGTTCTGCAGGCCGGTCAGCATGGTCTCGGCAACGCCGGAAAGGCGCGGCAGCGGTTCGACCGGCACACGGTCGACGCCTTCCATGCGCATCACTTCCTCGACGATGTCGGCCTTCTGCGTCACGTCGGGCCGCCACGACGGCACCGCGACCTTGACTGTCTCATGCGTGCCCGACACCCAGAAGCCGAGCCTTGTCAGGATGGCCTTGACCTCGGGGAAGCCGACCCGCAAGCCAGTCAGGCGCTGGATTTCGCTTAAGGGAAAGTCGATGATCGTCTCGGGCGGTTCGATGTTGCCGGCAACGCGGACCTCGCAGGCCTCGCCGCCGCACAGTTCGAGCACCATCCGCGTCGCCAGTTCGATGCCGGGCTTGACGAAGGCCGGATCGACGTAGCGCTCGAATCGGTAGCGCGCGTCCGACATGATACCGGTCTTGCGGCCGGTCCTTGCCGTCGGCGCGGCCTCGAACCAGGCACATTCGATGAAAACACTGGTCGTTGCGTCCGTGCACGAGCTTTCCTCGCCGCCGAGGATGCCGCCGAGGCCGAGCACGCCGCTATCGTCGGCGATGACGCACATGGTCTCGTCGACCTCATGCGTCTTGTCGTCGAGGCCGTTGAAGCTCTCGCCCTTTTTGCCCATGCGCGCATGGATGGTGCCGGCGATCTTGTCGGCGTCATAGACGTGCAGTGGCCGGCCGCGCTCCTGCGAAATGTAATTGGTGATGTCGGCGAGCGTGTTGATGGGCCTGAGGCCGACGGCGCGCAGCCGGTCCTGCAACCATTGCGGCGAAGGGCCATTTTTGACATTGCGGACGAGGCGCCCGGCAAACATTCTGCACACCTGTTCCTCGCCCGGCGCGAACCTCAATTCGATCGGGATGGGGGTTTCGCCGCCGGTCGCCCTGACCGGCATGATCGCCTTGTCGATGAGATCGCCGACGCCGGCCGCCGCAAGGTCGCGGGCGATGCCGAAAATGCCGGTGCAATCGCCTCGGTTCGGCGTGATCGCCACGTCGATAACGACGCCGCCCAGTTTCTTGTACTCGACATATTTCATGCCGACCGGTGCGTCGTCCGGCAGTTCGATGATGCCGGTATGGTCGTCCGACAGCAGCAATTCGCGCTCCGAGCACAGCATGCCGTTCGAGTCCTCGCCACGGATCCTGCCCTTGCCGAGGGTGAAATCCGAGCCCGGAATATAGGTGCCGACCGGGGCGAAGACGCCCTTCATGCCGGTCCTCGCATTGGGGGCGCCGCACACGACCTTGATCGGCGTGCCGGACCCGGAATCGACCATGCAGACCTGCAAATGGTCGGAATTCGGGTGCTTTTGCGCCGAGACGACATAGGCGACGACGAACGGTTCGAGCGCTCTGGCCTGGTCCTCGACGCTTTCGACCTCGAGGCCGATCATGGTCAGGGTGTCGACGATGGTTGCGGCCGGAACGTCGGTCTGCAAGTGCTCCTTGAGCCAGTCGAGAGTGAATTTCATGTGTAGGCGCCTGTCTGGTTTTCGATTGTCGGCAAGGCCGCGTTCATGTCGAAGAGTCTGATCAGCACATTGGCAAAGCCGCGCGCGTCGTCGATCGCCTTGTGGGTATGGGGCACATCGCCATACCAGTCGGCGGGGACGCGCTGCATGCCCCAGTTGAGATAGTCCTGGCCGCGCAATGTGCCGGCCATGGTGTAAAGGCAGACCCCGCCGCCCCGGAACAATTGCCGTCCGGTATAGGGGCCGCCGATGGCCCGCGTTCCGGCATAGGTGTCGAGATAATGGTCCATCCATGCCCCATCGAACAGGATCGGCGCGGCGACGAAGACCTTGAAGCCCGGCAGCGCCTCGACCCAGGCCGCATAGGCGGGCATGACGTCTTCCGGCCGTTCCGGGTCCGATGTCGCCGCCGCCCAGGCCTCGGGCTGGGTCAGCCACCAGTCCATGGTGCGCGGATCGGCCTCACGGTCGGCGCGGGGCATCAGGTTGGCTTCGAAGGTGCCGATTTCGTTGCCCTCGTAGTCGACGGCGATTGAGGCGAAGCTCAGCATCGAGTTGCGCAGCGGCGAATGGCCGTCGGTCTCGATATCGGTGACGACGAAGGTCACGGGCTCGGCGGAAATGTGGGTCATGGTCTGCCCCCGATCACCGTTCCCCCCTCTCCCTTGACAGGAGAGGGTGCTCCGAAGCGGCGGGTGAGGGTGGAGCGACGAACGCAGGCGCCCGTCCCCCTCATCCGGCGCTTCGCGCCACCTTCTCCCGCGAGGGGAGAAGGCAAGAAGCTGTGTGGCATCGCGGCCGATACCGGGCGTTCGCCGCAGGCGATGCTCATTCGAACACCTCCACCAGCCGGAAGCGCTCGCAAACGAGCATCAGATCGCCCGACCAGCCGCCATTGCGGGTGAAATAGGCGATATGCCCATTGCGCCAGTCGTCGAAATCGCCCTCGCCCTCGGCCAGCGCGAAATCCTCGCCGACATCATCGAAGCGGCACCGCGTGACCTCGGTGGTCTCGATGACGCAGGCCGGCTCGCCGCGCCCGTCGAGCACCACGTCGCGGCGCCCGACTTCGGGCACGGGTTCGTCGGCGCCGAAGTCGCGCAAGGCTCCGCAGGTCGCCGTTTTCCTTCCGGCAAGCACGAGTGCCAGCAATTCGTCGGCGAGTTCCGGAGAATCGCCGAACGAGAAGCGGACCGCATCCTGGTAGCGCTCGGGGAGGGTCATGGCCCTAGCTCGCCAGCCCCCCGAACAGCGTCGGCAGGTCGAGCGGCCGGAAGCCGTAGTGATCGAGCCAGCGCTGGTCGGCGTCAAAGAACGCCCGCAGGTCCGGCATGCCGTATTTCAGCATGGCGAGACGGTCGATGCCCATGCCCCAGGCGAAGCCCTGATAGACGTCCGGGTCGAGCCCGCAATTGCGCAAGACGTTCGGATGCACCATGCCGCAGCCGAGGATTTCGAGCCAATCCTGGCCTTCGCCGATCTTGATTTCGGCCCCGGAGCGGTCGCAGCCGACATCGACCTCCATCGACGGTTCGGTGAAGGGGAAAAAGCTTGGGCGGAACCTGAGCTTGACGTCCTTGACCTCGAAAAAGGCCTTCAAAAATTCCTCGAGCACCCATTTGAGCTGGCCGATATGGCTCGATGTGTCGATGACGAGGCCCTCGACCTGATGGAACATCGGGGTATGGGTCTGGTCGCTGTCGTGGCGATAGGTGCGGCCCGGCGCGATGATGCGGATCGGCGGGGTGATGGCCCTGGCGACCCATGGCGCCGCCGTCTCGTTGGACTTGAGCATCGAGCGGATCTGCACCGGTGAGGTGTGGGTGCGAAGGAGCTTGCGGCTGCCTTGCGCGTCCGGCTTCAAAAAGAACGTGTCGTGCATCTCGCGGGCCGGATGACCCTCGGGGAAATTGAGCGCGGTGAAATTGAAATAGTCGGTCTCGATGTCCGGCCCTTCGGCGATGGAAAAGCCCATGTCCGAAAAGATCGCGGTCAATTCGTCCATGACCTGGCTGACCGGATGGATGCGGCCTCTGGCCGTCGGGGCCTTGGGCAGCGGCAGAGTGACATCGACCCGTTCGGCGGCGAGCCGGGCTTCGAGCGCCCTCTGCTTCAGTTCGGTTCCGCGCGCCTCGATGGCGGCGGCGATGTCGGTCTTTAAACCATTGATCGCCGGTCCCATGACCTTGCGTTCCTCTGGCGTCATCTTGCCGAGGGTGGCGAGCAGGGCCGAGACCGAGCCTTTCTTGCCCAGGGCGGCGACGCGCACCGCGTCGAGCGCGGCTTCGTCATCGGCCTTGGCGATGTCGGACAGCAGGTCGGATTTCAGTGTGTCGAGGTCGGGGGAGGACATGTCGGATTCCGCTGGCTTGAAGGCGAAGTGGTTGTAGACAGACAAAAGGCCCCGCGCCACCCCGTCGGGGTGACCCAGAGCCTTTGATCGGCCTCGGCAGGCTGCTTTTGGCGCGTGCTACGCTGAGATTCGCGCGTGCGTGGCAGCTTCCACGCCTTCGAGATATCCAAGCGCGGCCTTGGCCCTGGTGACGAGAACGCCGAAGGCCTCCGGTTCGCGGATCGCCAGATCGCTGAGAACCTTGCGGTCGACGGCGATCTCGGCCTTGCCGAGGCCGTCGATAAATCGGCCATAGGTCAGCCCGTGGTCGCGCACCGCGGCGTTGATGCGCTGGATCCACAGCGCGCGGAAATTGCGCTTCTTGGCGCGCCGGTCGCGATAGGCGTACTGGCCGGCCTTTTCCACCGCCTGCTTGGCGACGCGTATGGTCGACTTGCGGCGGCCGTAATAGCCCTCGGCGGCCTTGAGGGTCTTCTTGTGACGGGCGTGATTGGTAACGCCCCGTTTGACGCGAGCCATATCGTGTCTCCTTCCGTGGCGTTGCTAGCGGTTGTAGGGCATGTAGGTCTTGACGATGCCGGCATCCGCGTCGCTCAGCACCTTGGTGCCGCGATTGGTGCGGATGTACTTGGCATCGTGGCTTATGAGGCGGTGGCGCTTGCCGGCCACGCCGGCCTTCACCTTGCCCGTCGCCGTCATCTTGAAGCGCTTCTTGGCGCCAGACTTGGTCTTCATCTTCGGCATTTTGCTTCTCTTTGTCGTTTGCGCATGACCGCCTAAAAAACTGGAACCCAGCTTCGGGATCATGCCAATACTCCCGCAGGAGCGAGCATTCTGGATCGCCACGGCATGCCTTTCGGCCGGGCGACCCGGTTTGAAGCGGGCGTTATAGGGTGAGTTCCCGTCGATGGCAAGCGCCGTCACAGCCGTGACATTCGCTGCGCCTATCGCTCATTGTCTCATTATCACCCATGGGGTCCTCCATCATGTCGCTTGCCACCCTTCGCGCGCCTTTTTCCATTGGCGCCTTTGCCCTCCTGCTCACCTGCTCGGCGGTTCCGGCCAGCCTTGCCGAGGACCTGTCGGAGGCGGACCGCGCCCTCAGCAACGTCGTCGTCGCCGGCGAGACGGGCAATGGCGCCCCGACTGCCTGGCTCGGTGAAACGCCGCATTTCGTCATGGTCGGCAAGCTCGGAGATTTTGAGTTCAACATCCAGTTGACCGACATGGCCAAATCCACCGACGCCAAGCTCGTGGCCAAGCGCGAATACGTTCCCGTCGGCGACAAGCTCACTTATGCCGATTTCGAAATCGCCCTCGACCTGATCACCAACGGCATCGAGCGTTCCTTCGAGCTTGAATTCGAGAATGCCGATTTCTCCGAGCACCTGCCGCCGGCCGAATTCGCTCTGCAGGGCGAGAACTTCCCCGCCGGCCTTTTGTCCAATTTCGAGATCGAGTCCGAGTGGGAATGGGCCGAGAAAAACCTGATCGTCAACGACGAGCGTCTGGCTTCTGCCGGCACGCTTGCGACCGCCCTCGAAACGGGCGAACTCAATGCCGATCATATCGCCGACAATGGCCTGATCGGCGGCTTCGTCTCGGCCAAATTCGGCGAGGACGCGCTCGTTGTTTCCTTCACGGCGCCGGTTGCGGAGGCCGAAATCGATGACTAGGTTCGCTTGCGCTTTCATTCTGGTGGTGACAGCATTGCTGTCACCTCTCGTTTTTGCGGCTGCCTTGGCCGCCGACCCTCCGCGGGTGATGGTCACCGCCGTCACCGAGACCGAGCCGGTCGATGCCGATCCGGACGATCCGGCGATCTGGATCAATACTGACAATCCGGCTCAAAGCCGGGTCATTGGCACCGACAAGCAATACGGGTTGCTGGTGTTTGATCTCGACGGCAAAATCGTTCAGCGTCTGCCTGACGGCAAGCTCAACAATGTCGATATCCGCCAGGATGTCGATCTCGGCGGATCGAAAGTGACGCTGGTGGCCGCCTCCAAGCGCGAGGACAACACCATCGTGCTCTATACGGTCGCCGCCGACGGCACCCTGCAACACGCGACGCCCTTCGCCTTTCCCGGGGCGCTGCGCGATATCGAGGACGATATCTACGGCATCGGCCTGCATGTGGCGGCCGACGGCATCCCGCAGGTGATCGTCAATTTCAAGACCGGCGATGTGGTGCAATGGGCCGTGGCTGCCGACGCGACAGGCCAATTGTCTCTCACCCTGCTGCGCGAATGGACCGTTCCGAGCCAGCCCGAGGGCATTGTTGCCGACGACGAACTCGGCTTCATCTATGTAGGAGAGGAAAATGGCGGTATCTGGCGTTTTGAAGCCGATCCGCAAAAACCGGCCGAAGGCGTTCAGATCGATCTGGTGGGCTCGGCCTGCCTGGCCACCGACGATGTCGAAGGCCTGACCATCTACAAGACCGGTCCGCAAACCGGCTACCTCGTCGCCTCCTCGCAGGGCGACAATTCCTATGCGCTTTACGAGCGCCAGCCCAACGAAGCCGGCGAGCAGTCCTGCATCGGCAGCTTCTCGATCGGCACCGGCGCGACCGATCCGGTTGGCGAAACCGACGGGCTCGACGTCACGGCGCTGCCGCTCGGGCCGCTCTACCCGCAGGGTTTACTCGCCGTTCAGGACGACCGCAACGAGGGGTTCACCCGCAACTTCAAATTCGTGTCCTGGCAGGAAGTGACCAAGGCATTGAATCTCGGCATAGCCGAATAAGGGAAAGCAAAAAGGGCCCGCGCCACCCCGAATGGCGCGGGCCCATGCCTGGGCAGGAGCGAAATCTCAGATCAGCGCTCCGTCGCCCCCCGGCGTGAGCCCAGGCACCGATGCCGCCCCGGAGACTGGCGACATTCAGGAGCGTTTCCAGAAAAAGTGGACACCACTTTTTCGGTTCGGAAACGCGACCACTCAAAAGACGGCAGCCTCAGCGCTCCATCGCCCCCCCGGCATGCGCCCAGGCACCGATGCCGCCCCGGAGATTGGCGACATTGGTGTAGCCCATGGAAACCAGCTGCTGGCAGGCTGCGCCCGAACGGGCGCCCGAGGCGCAGACGACGATGATGCGCTTGTCGGCATCGGCCGCGGGCAGCGAGCCCGAGCCGTCCGGCCTGGCATGGCGCGTGAATTCGGGAAGCGGCGCGCGTACGGCGCCCTTGATGGTGCCGGACATCTGCATTTCGCCCAAGGATCTCACGTCGACAAAGAAGGTGTCCTTGTCGCCGAAGAACTCGACGGCGGAATTGCCGGAAATGGTCTGAACCTGGACGCCGGTCGAGGGGCCGCCCATCAAAGACTGCAGAAAGCTCATGTGTATGTTCCTGTGCGGGGGAATGAGTGACGAAGGATGCGAATGGCGATCAGGCGGCGAGGATGTCTTCTTTGCCCTTCTTGGCCTTGACCGGCACCACGAGGTAGTGGACGCCGTTGTGCTCGGCCTTGGGGAAACGGCCGGCGCGGATATTGACCTGGATCGAGGGCAGCAGCAGCACCGGCGCAGCAAGGGTCGCGTCGCGGGCCTGGCGCATGTTGACGAAGGCGTCCTCGGTGACGCCGTCCTTCAAATGCACGTTCTGCTTTTCGGCGGCGACCGTCGTTTCCCAGGCGTATTCGTCGCGGCCCGGCGCCTTGTAGTCGTGGCACATGAACAGGCGCGTCTCATCCGGCAGGGCTAGAAGCTTGTGGATCGAGTTGAAAAGCTGATGGGCGTCGCCACCGGGGAAGTCGGCGCGGGCCGTGCCGTAATCGGGCATGAAAATGGTGTCGCCGACGAACACGGCGTCGTCGATCCTGTAGGAAATGTCGGCGGGCGTATGGCCCGGCGTGTGCATGACCTCGGCGGTGAGGTTGCCGATTTTGAAGGTCTCGCCGTCCTTGAACAGGTGGTCGAAATCGGAGCCATCGGTCTTCAGATCAGTGGCGTTGAACACCGGGCGGAAGATGGTCTGCACCTTCACGATGTTCTCGCCGATGCCGATCCTGGCGCCAGTCTTGGCCTTGAAGAACGGGGCGCCGGACAAGTGGTCGGCATGGGCGTGGGTTTCGAGGGCCCAGACGATCCTGTAACCCTTCTCGTTGGCGCGGGCGAGAATCGCCTCGACCGAACGGGTGTCGACCGTGCCACCCTTGTGGTCGTAGTCGAGCACCGGGTCGATCACCGCGGCCTCGCCGGTCTCCGGGTCGGCGACGAGATAGGAAATGGTGTAAGTCGGTTGATCGAAAAAGGCTTCAATGACGGGCTTGGACATCGTGTCGTCTCCCTGAATCTGGTGGTGCGCGCCGCATGGCGCCGGCTTCGGTTGACATATATATTCAACATCGCTTATAAAGCAAGTGCTTTTTTAGTGGAGAGCTAAAATGCTCGCTCAAGACCTGACCGACATCGAAACCCGGGCCGATATGATGGGCCGGACACTGAAGGCGCTCGGCAATGGCAAGCGCCTCGTCATCCTGTGCAAGCTGATGCAGGCGGGCGAGATGAATGTCAGCACGCTGGCCGAGGCGCTTGGGCTCAGCCAGTCGGCGCTTTCCCAGCACCTGGCCAAGATGCGGATGGAGGGTCTCGTCGCCACCAGACGCGACAGCCAGACCATATGGTATCGCCTCGCCGATCCCCGCATCGAGGACCTGCTCGGCTCGCTTCACACCATCTATTGTTCGAAAGACTGATTCAAATGGACCTTGCTGCCCTGCTGGCGCCGCTTTCCGGCGCCCTCGTTGGACTCGTTCTCGGGCTGATCGGCGGCGGCGGCTCGATCCTCGCCGTGCCGCTGCTCGTCTACGTCGTCGGTGTCACTCCGACCCATGTGGCGCTCGGCACTTCGGCCCTCGCCGTAGCGCTGACCGCGCTGGTCAATCTCATCCCCCATGCCCGCGCCGGCCGGGTCAAATGGCAATGCGCCCTGGTCTTCACCGTCTCCGGCATGATCGGCGCCTGGGCTGGATCGAGCGTCGCCAAGGTCGTCGACGGCCAGCAGCTTCTGGTGCTGTTCGGCCTGTTGATGCTCGTCATCGGCGGCACCATGCTGTTCGGGCGCGCGGGCGGCGGCAATGCCGAAATAAGGCTCAGTTCGGCTACGGCCAGCAGGCTTTTGCCACGCCTCATTCCCATCGGCTTCGGCGTCGGCGTCCTCTCCGGGTTCTTTTCCATCGGCGGCGGCTTTCTCATCGTGCCCGGCCTGATGCTGGCGACCGGCATGCCGCTCGCCTTTGCCGGCGCCACCTCGCTGGTCGCCGTCTTCGCCTTCGGCGCCACCACCGCCACCAATTACGCCATTTCCGGCCTGGTCGACTGGCAACTCGCTGCCCTGTTCATCCTCGGCGGCGCCATCGGCGGCGGCATCGGCGTCTTCGTCGGCCGCTGGATGAGCGGCCACAAAAACGCTCTCAGATACGTCTTTTCCGCCGTGGTCATCTCCGTCGGCATCTGGATCGTCTGGCGCGGGCTCGGGGCGCTGATGTAGGAGACTTGTGGACGACGGGGCCGCCGCCGCGCTATCACCCGCGCGACCCGAACCTGACCGGACCCGCATGGCCGCCGAACTTCTCGCACTCAAGGACATCAGCCTGACATTCGGCGGCCAGCCGCTGCTCGACGGCGTCGACCTTTCCGTCCGGCCCGGCGACCGCATCGCGCTCGTCGGTCGCAACGGCTCGGGCAAGTCGACGCTTTTGAAGATCGCGGCCGGCCTGATCGAACCCGACGCGGGCCAGGTCTTCACCGCGCCCGGCGCCACCGTCCGCTACCTGCCGCAGGAGCCGGACCTTGCCGGCTTCGACACCGTGCTGGCCTTCGTTGAGGCGGGCCTGACCGGTGGCGATCCGATGCACCGGGCGCAATATCTCGTCGACCATCTGAAGCTCGACGGCGACAAGGACCCGAAAACCCTTTCCGGCGGCGAGGCGCGCCGCGCCGCCCTGGCGCGCACCCTGGCCCCCGAGCCCGATATCCTGCTGCTCGACGAGCCGACCAACCATCTCGATCTGCCGGCCATCGAGTGGCTCGAATCCGAGCTGGTCGCCACGCGCTCGGCTTTCGTCCTGATCAGCCACGACCGGCGCTTCCTGACCGATCTGACGCGCGAGACCATTTGGCTCGACCGTGGCATGGCCCGCGCCCTCGACGACGGCTTTGCCGGCTTCGAATCCTGGCGTGACCGCGCGCTCGAGGAAGAAGAGCAGGAACGTCATAAGCTCGATCGCGAGATCGTCCGCGAGGAGCATTGGGTGCGCTACGGCGTCACGGCCCGCCGCAAACGCAATGTCCGGCGCATGGCCGAACTGGCCGAATTGCGCCGGACGCGGCGCGACGCCCGCCAGCAGATCGGTACCGTCGCGCTCTCGGTCGCGTCGGGCAAGACCTCCGGCCAGATCGTCATCGATGCCGAAAACCTCGAAAAAGGCTTCGACGGCCGCCCGATCGTTTCGGATTTCTCGACCCGGGTGCTGCGCGGCGACCGGCTCGGCATCGTCGGCCCGAACGGCGCCGGCAAGACCACGCTCGTCAAGCTGTTGACCGGCACGCTCGCGCCCGATGCCGGCACCGTCAAGCTCGGCACCAGGCTCGACATGGCCATGCTCGACCAGCGACGCGACGCCCTCAAGCCCGAAATGACGCTCAAGGACGCCTTGACCGGCGGCAATTCCGATTGGGTCGAGATCAACGGCCAGAAGCGCCATTTCGCCGCCTACATGAAGGATTTCCTGTTCGCGCCGGAACAGGCCGGCACCTCGGTGGCGCGTCTTTCCGGCGGCGAGCGCGCCCGCGTTACCCTCGCTCGCGCCCTTTCCCTGCCCTCGAACCTTCTGGTTCTCGACGAGCCGACCAACGATCTCGACCTCGAAACGCTCGACCTGTTGCAGGAACTGGTGGCCGACTATGCCGGCACCGTCATCGTCGTTTCCCACGACCGCGACTTCCTCGACCGCGTCGCCACAGCGACACTGATCGCCGAAGGCGACGGGGGCTGGACCGAATATGCCGGCGGCTATTCCGACATGGTGGCGCTGCGCGGCCACGGCGTTCTGGAGCGGGCATCGGACAGGCCGCGCGTCGCGCCGAAACGGACGCCGCCGCTATCGCCGCCCGCCGCGAGCAAACCGAAAAAGCTGTCGTTCAAGCAGCTGCATGCGCTGAAACAGCTTCCGGCAACCATGGAATCGCTGCAGGCCGAACTGGCCGGCATCGAGCGAAAACTGGCCGATCCGGCCCTGTTCAACCGCGATCCCGGCGGCTTTTCCGCGCTCACCGAACGGCATGAGGCGGCCCGGGCCGAACTGGCGGCGGCGGAGAACGAATGGCTCGAACTCGAGCTTTTGCGCGAGGAACTCGGCGGCTGACGGCGTCCTGGCGGCCTGCCGCCCGAGCCGGCGACGGACCGCCAAGCAGCACGAATCCGGGCCATTAAGTCTACGACTGAGACAGGACCTGCGTCGGAAGGTCGCGCGGACGTGCGCCGCCAACGGGCCTAGTCTTGGCATGCGGAAAAGATGCCACTGCTCAACATTATGAAAAATATAGGGAAGTTCGGCATCCGAAAAGCTTGGTACGCTAAATATTAGCGCGCACTTGAACGTTGGCCATCATTTGGCTATGGCAAGTCGCGCGGGCGTAGGAGGACCAGCGCTATGCGTCTGACAAAACAATCAAGTTATGCGATACGCGCGTTGATGTATTGCGCCCTCAACGATCCAAATCTCAGCCAGGTCAGTGCGATTTCTAAGTCCTTCGGCATTTCCGAGGCCTTTTTGTTCAAGCTCATCAAGCCGCTGGTCAAGAACAACATTCTCGCCACCGTGCGCGGACGCAATGGCGGCATCAAGCTGGGCCGGCCGGCAAGCGAGATCACGGTCTATGAATCGATTCGCCTGACCGAGGACAGTTTTGCGCTGGCGCCCTGTTTCGAGGACGCGAAGGCCGATTGTCCGCTGGCCGAACACTGCCGTTTCCACGACGTGCTGAATTCGGCGCTCGCCGCCTTTTTCAAGGAACTCGATTCCTACACCATCGCCGATCTGGTCGCCAACCGCGAAATCCTGCGCGAACGTCTCGCCATCTCGGCCTGAGTCGAAGGCGACGTATCGCCGCCGCCGCCGGCCGTCGATTCCGGTGCGCCCGTGCGCCGGGCATGGCGGTTTGCCCCGGCACATGGATCGGGCCGCACCTGCCCCGTATCCCCACTCATGAAGGGGCGGCAAGCGGGCTAGCCTTTCGCTCCCCGCGCCGCCTCCGGCCTTTCGAGCGCGTAGACGGCATCATCGAAGGCCTCGACCTGCTGGCGGAACGCCGCCTGCGCATCGTGCAGTCCCTTGTTGTAGTAGAAGGCGCCGATATCCACCTCAAGGAAATCGATCAGCAGTTCGGCACCGATGTCGCCGATGGGCTGGTCGAGCTCGGTGTCGAAATAGTCCCGCATTTTCAAGACGAGCGCGCGCTTTTCCTCGCGGCTGAAGGCAATCCTGTCCATGTGTCCTCCCTTCGCATCCGGGCGCGGCTTGCTTTCGTGTCCGGTGCATGCCATTGCTTTTGACGTATTGGTTCTTCCTGCCCGAAGCGCAGGAAGATGAAAAGGGAACACGGTGCGGGCTACCCAAAAGGGACCAAAACCGTGGCTGCCCCCGCAACTGTGAGCGGTGAGGCTTTCGCAAATCCCACTGGCCGAAAGGCTGGGAAGGGGCGGAGCCGACGTGTGTGACCCTCGAAAAGTGGGAACCGGTTTTCGGTCAAGGGTCACGCAAGAAGTCACACCGTAAGCCAGGAGACCTGCCAATCGCCCGATCAACGCTCATCTGTCGGTGGGACAGGCGGAGGTGTGCATGACTCGTTTCTCAGGCTGATTCCTTTCAGGGGGCCCTTGCGCCCATGCCGGCCGGCGCCTGCGTTCCGGACCGGTGTTTCGGACTCCAATTCCGCATTCCCATAAGGACACAGATCATGCACATCGAACCCGGCCTCATCGATCCCGCCAAGATGGTGCTCGCCTACGCGACCGCCGCCGGCGCCGCCGGTTATGCCGCCAAACTGAGCTGGAACGCGATCAAGGAACGCGGCGCGGTTTCGCTTGCCGCCCGCTCGGCTCTGACGACCGCCGCGGTCTTCGGCTTTTTCGAAGTCCTGCCGCACTATCCGGTCGGCGTTTCCGAGGTCCATCTCATTCTCGGCACGACGCTGCTGCTGATTTTCGGGGCGGCGCCGGCCGCCATCGGTCTGGCGCTCGGGCTTCTCATCCAGGGCCTGTTCTTCGCGCCTTTCGACCTGCCGCAATTTGCAGCCAACGTGACGACGCTTCTGGTGCCGCTCTTCGCCATCAAGGCGCTGGCCGACCGCATCATCCCCAAGGCGACGCCCTATGTGGACATCACCTATTTGCAGGCCTTGAAGCTCTCGACCGCCTATCAGGGCGGCGTCGTGCTCTGGGTCGGCTTCTGGGCGCTCTACGGACAAGGCTTCGGCGTCGCCAACCTCACCTCCATCGTGACTTTTGGCGGCGCCTACATGCTGGTGGTCCTCGCCGAGCCGCTGATCGATCTCGCCGTTCTCGCCGGCGCCAAGATGGTGCGCGGCCTCGGCAAGACCGGACTCGTCACGCCGCGCTTGTTCGCCTGATCACCGATACTCGGGCATTAGGCGCGTCCCCGTCTGCGGGGGCGCGCATCTGCCTTTGGAGCTTCGCCCATGTCGGCAAAAATCCCCGCCACCATCGTCACCGGATTTCTCGGTGCCGGCAAGACGACGCTCATCCGCCACCTTCTGGCGCATAGCCACGGCAAGCGGCTGGCTCTCATCATCAACGAGTTCGGCGATGTCGGGGTCGACCGCGAATTGCTCGAAAGCTGCGGCTCCGAGGTCTGCCGCGCCGAAGACATGATCGAACTCGCCAATGGCTGCATCTGCTGCACCGTCGGCGAGGACTTCATCCCGGCCATGACCGCCCTTATCAGCCGCGACGAAAAACCCGACCATATCGTCATCGAGACCTCCGGCCTCGCCCTGCCGCAACCGCTGGTCAGGGCCTTCAACTGGCCGGAGATCAAGTCCCAGGTCACCATCGACGGCGTCGTCACCCTGGTCGATGCGATGGCGCTGAGCGAAGGGCGCTTTGCCGCCGACGAGATGAGGATCGACGCCGAGCGCCGGGCCGATTCCATGCTCGACCACGCAACGCCACTCGGCGAACTGTTCCAGGACCAGCTCTCGGCCGCCGACCTCGTCGTCGTCAACAAGACCGACCTGTTGCAGCCGGGCGGCATCGATTCGGTGCTCGACGGCTTGCGACCGCATCTGCGCGCCGGCACCGGAATCGTCACGGCCCGCAATGGCGAGGTCGACCCGGCGGCGCTGCTCGGCCTCGGCCTTGCCTCCGAGGATGATCTCGTCGGCCGCGACAGCCTTCACGAGCTCGAACATGCGGGCATGCCGCACGAGCACGACGATTTCGATTCCTTCTCGATCCGGCTGCCGGCGGACATCGACACGGCGGGGTTGCTGGCCAGAATCGAAGCCGCTATCCGCGCCCACGATATCTTGCGGCTCAAGGGCTTTGCCGCCATTGCCGGCGCCGAGGCGCGGCTCGCCGTTCAAGCCGTCGGTCCGCGCATCACCACCTGGTTCGACCGGCCCTGGCGCGGCGACGAAAAGCGCGAAACCGCATTGGTCGTCATCGGCCAGAGCCCGCTCGATCACCAAGCCATCGCCGCTGGTCTGACGGCGACCGGCTGAGGAACCGAACCCAGGTGGTCAGGAACATGCAACGCCGCGATTTCGAACTGCTCGCGCTCGGCCTGCTCGTCATGCCGCCGCTGGCGGCCGTGCTGTTCATGTCGGCAACGGCGCTGAGCCGAGCCGGGCCTGCCGGTCTGGCCAGCCTCGATATCGGCTTTCTGGTCGGCACCTTTCCCTTTTCCTATCTTCTCTCATTGCCGCCTTCACTGGCCGCAATGGCCGCGAATGCCATGGTCGGGCGCTGGCTCGGGGGGCAGGCCGAGAGGCTCTTGATGTCCCTGCCGATCGGCATCGTCCCCTTCCTCGTCATCCTCGGCTGGCTGGCAACCGACGACAAGACCGGACAATTGCGCCTTGCGGAATACGGCGGCCTCGCTGCCGCCGGGGCGCTGGCATCGCTTGCCTGCGTCGGTCTGGTCGAGGCGTTCGGCACGCCACCCGGGGGTCGGCGCTGATGCACCTGCTAGCAGCGCGCGCCGGTGCGATTCAGCAGGACGGCGAAGCCATCGATCTCGGCCAGACGCCGGGACGGATCGTCTTCGCCTCGGCGGCGGACAGCGAATTGGCGGCCCTGGCCGCTTCGGTCGATCGGGCCGGCATCACGGACCTGCGCCTCGCCAATCTCATGCGCCTGTCGCACAACCTGTCGGTCGACCTGTGGCTCGACAGGACGGTCTGCCATGCCGGGCTGATCGTTGTCCGCCTGCTCGGCGGCGCGGCCTATTGGCCCTATGGCGTCGACGAGCTCTGCCGGCTCGCCGAACGAACCGGCGCACAACTGGCGCTGTTGCCGGGCGATGCCGATCCCGATCCGGCGCTTCTGGCGCGCTCGACCGTTTCTCCTGCCGACTGGCGGGCCTTGCACGCGCTCCTCGCTGCCGGCGGCCCGGAAAACACGGATCGGGCGCTCGCGGCCATGATGGCGCTGGCGGGCGGCAAGCCGCTGCCGGAAACGCAACCAGCCGCATTTCCCGAAGCAGGATTGTGGTGGCCGGAGCGGGGGCTGGTCGACGCGCATGGCTTTGCATCGCTGCTGGTGCGGGAAACCCCCACCCTCGACCCCTCCCCGCAAGGGGCAGGGCAGCCGAACCCTGCCGACGGCGTGCCCAAGGACCGAGACGAACCGGGGGCGCTCGCGTCCCTCCCTTTTAAAGGGGGGGCGGCCTTCGTCCCGATCCTGTTCTACCGGGCCGTGCTCGACGGCGCCGGCACGGCGACCGTCGCGGCGCTGGCCGCTTCAATGCGCGAAGCCGGACTTGCGCCCGTCCCCGTCATGGTCTCCTCGCTCAAGCAGCAGGGTTCCATCCGTTTCGTCCGGGAAGTCTTCGGCCGCTTTCCGCCCGATCTCATCCTCAACCTCACCGGCTTCGCCCTCGGTTTCGGCGACCCGTCCGACACGGACAATCCCTTTGCCGGCATCGACGCGCCGATTATCCAGCTCGTTCAGTCCGGCCGCCCCGAGGCGCAATGGACCAATGATTCGCAGGGCCTGTCGCCAAAGGACCTCGCCATGCATGTCGTCCTGCCCGAGATGGACGGCCGCATCGGTGGGCTGATCGTCGGGCATAAGGCCCAAAGCGTCTGGCACGAGGCGACGCAATGCCCGCTTGCGGCCTATGCGCCTGATATGGACGGCATCGCTCGCGCCGTCGCGCTGGCATCAAGCCATGTCCGCCTGCGCCGGGCACCGCGCCAGGATCGCCGCGTCGCGATCGTTCTCGCCAACTACCCCATCCGCGACGGCCGCCTGGCCAACGGTGTCGGCTACGACGCGCCGCAATCGACGGTGGAGATACTGAAGGCGCTGGCGCGAGCGGGTTATGGGCTGGGCCAAAGGCCCCCTCACCCGGACCTGCGGTCCGACCTCTCCCCCGAAGGGAGAGGTGAAAGGGTGGCAGGCGCCGAGCGCACCGCTCCCCTTGCGGGAGATTGTGCCAAAAGGGCGGGTGATGGGGCCTTGCCGGCCACCGGCAATGCCCTGATCGAAGCGCTGCAATCGGGACCAACCAACGCCAACCCCCAACGCGGCACCAGCCTGGCGGTACTGGCACTTGCCGACTATCGGCGCCTGTTTGCCGCTCTGCCCGAAAAGATCAGGCGGGAGGTGACCGACCGCTGGGGCGAACCGGCCGAAGACCCGTTCTGTCGCACCGATGGTTTCCACCTTCCCGTTCTCGTCTTCGGCAATATCGCAATCCTGCTGCAACCGGGGCGCGGCTACCACCTCGACGAAGGGGCGAGCTATCACGATCCCGACCTCGTGCCACCACATGCCTATCTGGCCGCCTATTTGTGGATGCGTCATGTCTTTGCCGCCCATGCCCTCATCCACAACGGCAAGCACGGCAATCTCGAGTGGCTGCCGGGCAAGGCGGTGGCGCTCGACGCGGCGAGCTATCCCAACGCACTCTGGGGCGGGCTGCCGCATTTCTACCCGTTCATCGTCAACGATCCGGGCGAGGGCACCCAGGCCAAGCGCCGCACCGGCGCGACGATCATCGACCATCTCGTGCCGCCCCTGACCCGCGCCGAAACCTACGGGCCGCTCAAGGATCTCGAAGCCCTGCTCGACGAATACTACGCCGCTTCCGGCATGGACCGGCGGCGCCTTGCGGGTTTGCGCAAGCGCATCCTCGATTTCACCCGCGACACCGCGCTCGACCGCGACATCGGCATTGCCGACGACAGCGACGACAGCCTCAACCGCATCGACACCTTCCTCTGCGATCTCAAGCAAGCCCAGATCCGCGACGGCTTGCACGTCTTCGGTCAGTCCCCGACCGGTCGTCTCGAACGCGATCTGATCGTGGCTCTCGTCCGCGTGCCACGCGGCGGGGAACCGGGCGATGCCTCGCTGATCCGGGCGCTGAGCGATGATCTGATGCTGGGCTTCGATCCGCTCGGTGTCGATCTTGGGGAGAAATGGCAGGGGCCAGGGCTGGAGATCGCCGACAATCTCGGCGCAGCGACCCCCACCCCCGACCCCTCCCCGCAAGGGGGAGGGGAGGCGCGCTCGGCAAAGGACGATCCCACTTCAGGGCACGGCGTTCGCGGCAGAGCGTCCCTCCCCCTTGCGGGGAGGGATGGCGGCAGCCAGAGCGGGGGTGCCGGCCTCCGCACCGCCGGCGATGTCGTCGACTACCTCGAAACCCTCGCCGCCGAACTGGTCGACGGCGCCTCATGTCCCCCCGACTGGACCGCCACCCGCGCCGTTCTCGACACCATCGAGAAATCCATCCGCCCGCGCCTCGCCGCCTCCGGCCCCAACGAAATCAGGTCCCTGATCGATGGACTCGACGGCAAATTCGTCGCTCCCGGCCCGTCCGGGGCGCCGTCGCGCGGAAGGCTCGACGTCTTGCCGACCGGGCGCAATTTCTATTCGGTCGACAATCGCGCCGTGCCGACCGCGACCGCCTGGGAGCTGGGAAAGAAATCGGCCGAAAACCTCGTTCTCCGCCATTTCCAGGAGACCGGCACCTGGCTTCGCTCGGCGGCCCTTTCCGTCTGGGGCACGGCCAGCATGCGCACCGGCGGCGACGACATCGCCCAGGCGCTGGCCCTGATCGGCGCCCGGCCGACATGGGACCCCGGCTCGCTGCGCGTCTCGGGCTACCAAATCGTGCCCCTCGCCAAACTCGGCCGGCCGCGCGTCGATGTGACCTTGCGCATTTCCGGCTTTTTCCGCGACGCCTTTCCGCAGATGATCGTGCTCTACGACCGGGCCATCCGCGCCATCGGGGCGCTGGACGAGCCTGAGGACCAGAACCCCATCGCCGCGTGCATGCGCATGGATGCACTGGGGCTGATGGCGGCGGGCGCCAGCGAGGCGGCGGCCTTCATGAAAGCCGGCCACCGTATTTTCGGCTCGAAGCCGGGCGCCTATGGCGCCGGATTGCAGGGGCCGATCGATAGCGGCAAATGGACGGAGGTGGCCGAGCTCGCCAATGTCTTCCTCGACTGGGGGCAATATGCCTATGGCGCCGAGGCGCAAGGCGTGCCCGAGCGCGAAGGTTTCGCCGCACGGCTGAAATCCATCGACGCCGTGCTGCACAATCAGGACAATCGCGAGCACGACCTTTTGGACAGCGACGACTATTACCAGTTCGAGGGCGGGCTGGCGGTGGCCGCGACCGAACTCGGCGGCCATCGGCCCAAAATCTATCATTCCGACCATTCCCGTCCCGAACGCCCGCAAACCCGGACGCTCGAAGAAGAGATCGCGCGCGTCATGCGTTCGCGCGTCGTCAATCCGAAATGGATCGATGGGGTCAAGCGCCATGGCTACAAGGGCGCTTTCGAGATTATCGCAACGGTCGACTACATGTTCGCCTTCGCCGCGACGACCGGCGCGGTCAAGACGCACCATTTCGACCTCGCCTTCGAGGCCTTCGTCCTCGACGAGAAAACGCGCGGCTTCATCGAGGTCAACAACGCCCATGGCTATCGCGAACTCCTCGCCAAATTCGCCGAGGCGCAGGCGCGTGGCTTGTGGACGCCGAAGTCCAATTCGGTCCATGCTTTGCTCGGTTCCTTGGAGGAGGGGAGGACAAGATGAAGCAGAAAGCCGTCAATATCGCCGAAAAGCTGACACTGTTTGCCGAGCACTGGAGCCCGAAGATCGTCGCCACCTATAATGGCAATGAGGTCATGGTCGCCAAGATTTCGGGCGAATACGTGTGGCACAAGCACGAGGACACGGACGATTTTTTCTTCGTCGTCTCCGGACATCTGCTGATCGAAACCGAGCGTGGCGACGTCGAATTGGGGCCGGGCGAGCTCTATGTCGTTCCCAGGGGCGTCATGCACCGGCCGATCGCCGAGCACGAGGTGCATATCCTTCTGATCGAGCCGAGGGGCGAGCCGAATTCCGGCGATCCGGCGACGGCGGCGACGAAGGTGTGGATTTAGCTCTTCTCCCTCCCCTTGCGGGGAGGGTTGGCGAACAGGACTTGGCGAGGGCCAAGTCCGTCATGAGCCTGGGTGGGGCTTGCGGCGCTTGCGAGTGTGGCTCCACCCCACCCGACCCGGCTGCGCCGGGCCACCCTCCCCATCAAGGGGAGGGAGAAAGGATCGATGCGAAAACATGACCGACAAGGCACCGAAAAAGACCGAGCTGATGAGCGAAGCCGAGCGCGACGCCTATCATGCCGAGAAGATGAAAAAGAAGCGCGCCGCGCGCGACAAGATCCTCGCTACCAAGACCGAGGAAAAGGGCCTGATCATCGTCCATACCGGCAAGGGCAAGGGCAAGTCGACGGCGGCCTTCGGCATGGTTTTCCGCGCCCTCGGACACGGCTTCAAGATCGGCATCGTCCAGTTCGTCAAGGGCAAATGGGGCACGGGCGAGCGCACCGTCCTCGAGAAATTCCCCGCGCAGGTGACGATCAAGGCAATGGGCGAGGGCTTTACCTGGGAGACCGCCGACCGCCAGCGCGACATCGCCGCCGCCAGGGGCGCCTGGGAGATGGCCAAGGAACTGATCCGCGACGAGAGCTACAAGATGGTGCTGCTCGACGACCTCAACATCGTCCTGCGCTACGACTATCTCGACATCGCGGAAGTGGTCGAATTCCTCAAAAGCAAGAAACCGCGCATGACCCATGTCATCGTCACCGGCCGCAACGCCAAGGACGAGCTGATCGAGATCGCCGATCTCGTCACCGAGATGACCATGATCAAACACTCCTTCCGCGATGGCGTGAAGGCGCAGGCGGGGGTGGAGTTCTAGGAAGGCCGGTCGCCCCAGCCTATCTCCGCCTGAGCGCGATCCCCGCCTCTTTCAGCATGTCGTCGACGATGACGGTCTTTCCCGTCGCAATGGATTGATTGGCGGCGATGCCGGTCAGGATCGACCAGGCGCCGTCCTCGTGGGTCGAGCCGCGCCGGTAGGGGTCCTCGCCGACATTTTCGGCGTCGAACAAATAGCCGAGCATGACCGGATCGGCGCCGCCATGGTCGCCGCTGCCGTGCCAGACCTCGATGTCGACAGGCTCCTTGCCGGCCTGATGCAGAATGGTCTGCATGTTGCCCGTTTCCATCCTGGCGCGCTTGCCGCCGAACACGCCATGCACCTCGACATGGCGGTGCGAAAGCTCGCCCCTGGTGCCGTAGAACTTGATCTCGAGCCCCTCCCAGGGCGCATAGGCTGTGAGGGTGTAGTTGAGCGTCACGCCGTTGGCGTATCTGGCCTGCACCTGCATCGTGTCCTCGATGGTTATGTCATCATCGAAGACGCAGCGGTCGCGCAGATAGCCGTCCTCGTCCTCGGCGTCGAGATAGAGCTCCCTCAGGTAGTCGTCGTCTTCGAGATCGAGTTCGAAGACGCAGTCCCTGGCGATGGGACAGGTGTGGCAACGGCTGCCGCGACCGCCATAGCCGAGTTCGACGGCCATCTCGGGCGTGTAGAAATCGCGCTTGCCGATGGCGCTGACACTTGTCGGCGAGGAGCCGACCCACCAGTTGATCAGGTCGAAATGATGGGTGGACTTGTGGACCAGCAGCCCGCCCGAGCAGTCCTTGTAGCGGTGCCAGCGGCGGAAATAGTCGGCGCCGTGGACGCGGTCGAGATACCAGCGGAATTCGACGGCGGTGATCGCGCCGATGGCGCCGGACAAAAGGATGTCCTTCAATTGCGTGCGGGCCGGAGTGTAGCGGTAGTTGAACGTCACCGTGACCTTGCGTCCGGTCTCATTGACCGCGTCGACGATGGCCTTGAGCTTTGAAAGATCGATGGTCATCGGCTTTTCGGTGACGACGTCGCAGCCCGCCTGCATCGCCGCAACGATGTACTCGTGGTGGAGGTAATCGGGCACCGTGACGATGACCTTTTGCGGGGACTGCTCGGCGATCATCTTGCTGAATTCGGCGGGCCGGTAGGTGGCGATGCCATTGCCCGACCGGACCGGCACCTGCGACGCCGAGAGCGCCAGCCGCTTGGGATTGATGTCGCACAACCCGACCAGTTCGTTGCCCGCGCCATAAGTTTCCGTGACGGCGCGCCGGAACATCGAATGCCGGGCTCCGGTGCCAACGAGTGCGTATCTCACGTCTGTCTACCTGTCGTCGTCGCTGTTCTCGGGGGAGGGAGTTTCAGTATACACCAGTATACAATGCGCGCGCCGCCGCCAATACATGCGATGCGATTCGATCGCGAATGCACATATTCCGAACAAGGCGACCGACGCTCCCGGTGCCGTTCCGCAAAACCCGTCGGCGCTACAGGCAGGTCTCGTAGAGGGCGCGGGCGTCGTCCTTGCCGAGCGGGCGCGGGTTGCCGGCGGCCATCGGGTCCTCGGCGGCCATCGCTGCCAGTTCGTCCAGGCGGTCGGCGCCGACGCCGAGCTTGCCGAGCGTTTTCGGCACGCCGAGATCGCTGGTGAATTTCTCGAGGAACGCAGCGAAGCCGTCGAAACCGCCGGCAATGCCGAGATAGGCCGCGGCCGTCTCGATCCGCGACGCGATGACCGGCCGGTTGAAGGCGAGCACGGCATGCATGAGGACGGCGTTGGTCATGCCGTGATGGGTGTTGTAGACGGCATTGATCGGGTGCGACAGGGCGTGGATCGCTCCGAGCCCCTTCTGCAGGCTGACCGCGCCCATCGCTGCCGCGCTCATCATCTGGCCGCGCGCATCGATGTCTTCGGGGTCGGCGAGCACGCGCGGCAGGTTCTGCTTGATCAGCTTCATGCCCTCAAGCGCGATGCCGTGGCTCATCGGGTGATAATAGGGCGCGCAGAAGGCCTCGAGGCAATGCGAGAAGGCATCCATGCCCGTGCCGACCGTGATCGCCAGCGGCAATCCGGTGGTCAGCTCCGGGTCGGAAATGACGACGGTCGGCATCAGCTTGGGGTGCGAGATGTTGCGCTTCACCTGCGAATAGGAATCGGTCAGCGCCCCGACGCGTGTCACCTCGGCGCCGGTGCCGGCCGCCGTCGGCACGGCGACGATCGGGGCGATGGTGTCGTCGTCGGCGCGCTTCCAGCGTTCGCCACCCTCGACGAAATCCCACACCGACAGGATCTGGCCGGACATGAAGGCGATGAGTTTGCCGAGGTCGAGCCCCGAGCCGCCGCCGAAGGCGATGACGCCGTCATGGTCGCCGTCCCAATAGGCCCTGAGACCGGCGTCGAGATTTGCGTCGGACGGGTTGGTCTCGACTTCGGCGCAGATGGCATAGTCAAGGCCGGCCGCATCCAGCACGGCGAGCGTTCTTTTACCGATCTCGAGATCGGTCAAGCCGCGATTGGTGACGAAAAGCGGCCGCGCGATCCGTGCCTGCTTGCAGGCATCGGCAAGTTCCCGTATGCGGCCGGCGCCGAAACGGATGGCGGTGGGGTAGCTCCAGTCGGCGGAAAAGCTCATCGCGTCAGGCTTTCTGTCTCAAATGATAGGATTTTGGCCGCGTCAGGTTTAAAAAGCCGATGGCGCCGAGCGTGCCGCCGCGCCCGGTGTCCTTGCAGCCGGTCCAGCACAGGGCCGGGTCGAGATAATCGGCGCGGTTCTGAAACACGGTGCCGGTCGCGACCGCCGCGCCGATGCGGCCGGCCCCGTCCGGGTCCGAGGTCCAAAGGCTCACGGTCAGCCCGTAGCGGCTGTCGTTCATCAGCGCGATTGCCTCGTCGTCGCCCGAAACCTTCATGATGCCGACAACGGGACCGAAGCTTTCCTCCATCATCACGCGCATGGAGTGGTCGACGTTCACCAGCACCTGCGGCATCACATAGGTGCCGCCATCGTCTTCGGGGAACCGCTGCCTGTCGACAAGCGGTGTCGCGCCGGCGGCGATCGCCTCGCCGGTCTGGGCGCGAACCTCGCTGGCGAAACGGGCACTGGCCATTGGCCCGAGCGTCGTTTGCGGATCGAGCGGATTGCCGAGCTTGAGCCGGTGCGTCCATGCCACGGCCCTTTCGACGAATTCGTCGAAAAGGTTTTCATGCACATAGATGCGTTCGATGCCGCAACAGCACTGGCCGGAATTGTACATGGCCGCGTCCATCAGCACCGATACCGCCCAGTCGAGGTCGGCATCCTCGGCGACATAGCCCGGGTCCTTGCCGCCGAGCTCCAATCCGAGCGGCGTGAACGTGCCGGCCGCCGCCCTCTCGATGGCCTTGCCGCCATTGACCGAGCCGGTGAAGTTGATGAAATCGAACCGGCCGGCGGCGATCAGCGCTTCGGTGGTCTGGTGATCGAGGAACAGGTTGACGAAAACGTCCCGCGGCATGCCGGCTTCGCGAAAGGCGCGCACGATGCGCTCGCCGACCAGCAGCGTCTGGGTGGCGTGCTTGATGACCACGGCATTGCCGGCGATCAGCGCCGGCACGATGGTGTTGATCGCGGTGAGATAGGGATAGTTCCACGGCGCCACGACGAAAACCACGCCATGCGGCTCGCGCGTCAGATGGCGGTGGAAGGCGTCGGACCGTTCGACGACGGCCGGTTCCAGCGACTTTGCGGCGATCGACGCCATGTATTGCGTGCGCTCGTCGACGCCGCCGAACTCGCCCTTGTAGCGCACCGGGCGTCCCATCATATGCGCCAGCTCGACCGTCACCTCGTCGTTCATGGCGCCGAGGACGGCGATGCCGGCGCGGACGAGATCGATTCGCTCTCTCAGGGGTCGGCGCGCCCAGGCCTTCTGGCCCAGCCGGACCCTGTCGAGAATGGCTTCGACTTCCGCCCGGTCCTGGGTCGGCCGGGTCGCGAAGACCGATCCGTCGATGGGCGAAACGCAGGCAAGGGTCTTGGTCATCACACTCCTGAACGAGAAGGCGTCGCGATCGAGGATTCAAACGGGCGGCGATGATCGGATTGACCGCCGCCGAAGTCAAACCACCTTCACGGCAAAAGCGGCAGGGTCACGGCGAAGCGCGCGCCGCTGTCGGAGGATATGAGGTCGAGCGAACCGTCCATCCTCATCACGATCTGCCGCGAGATGGCGAGGCCGAGCCCGGAGCCGTTGTCGCTGCCGGCAGATGCCGTGCTGCCGCGCGAGAACTTTTCGAAAATGCGCTGCCGGTCGGCCCGGCCGATCCCCGGCCCGTTGTCTGTTACTTCGACGCGGTAGCGCTTGTCGGCGACACTCGAGGTGATCCGCACGAAGGGCTCGGGGCTGGAATTGTATTTCACCGCATTGGCGATCAGGTTGATGAACACCTGCGCCAGCCGATCCGGCTCGCCGTTGACCATCACCTTGGCGGCGCGTGGCCCGATCTCGATGCGCATGCCCTTCTGTTCGGCCATGGGCCGGCAGATTTCGATGGCACGGTCGAGCATCATTTCGACATCGGTCGGCCCATTCTGCCAGCGCCGCTCGCCGCGCTCGAGGGCGTTGAGATCGAGGATTTCGTCCAAAAGCTTGGTGAGCCGCAACGATTCCTGATGGATGGTGCGGGTGAAGCGCTCACGCTCGTCATTGCCGAGATCATCGTGCGTCAGAAGGATTTCCGAGAACGAGCGGATCGAGGTCATCGGCGTGCGGACTTCGTGGCTGACCTGGCTGAGGAACTCGTCTTTCTGGCTGTCGAGGGCACGCAGGCGTTCATTGGCCTGCTTGAGGGCCTCGGCGGTCGAACGCAGTTCCGCTGAGGTCTGTTCGAGCTCCTGGGAATACTCGATCACTTGCTGCGTTTCGTTGGCGATCTGCATCACCTCTTCAAGCGAGATGTCCTGACCGGTCATCACCGTGGACAGCATGACATGGGCGGAGGCCGCGCCGATCGATCCGGCCAGTTCGCGTTCGAGCCGGACCACCAAATCCGCCGTCGGCTCCACCTGGGTGCGGCTGACGCCCTTTTCGCGCGCGAATTCTTCGAACAGCTCATAGGCGCGCTGGCCACCGAGCACGCGCTGGGCCACGAAATAAAGGTCGGAGGCGCTGGCCGAGCCGGGCGCGAAATGCGGCTGTTCGCGATTGCGGCGCTTGAACACGTCGGCAAAGATCGCCGCCTGGATCCGCTCGAGCGCGTTTTGTCGCGTGAACAGCGAAATGACGACAAGGGCCGAGGTATTGAGGAACAGGCTCCAGAATACCGAATGTACCAACGGATCGAAACCGGAAAGGCCGAACAGGTCCTGGGGTCGCAGCAATTCGATGCCCCACGGACCGTTGGCGATGAGTTCGGCGATGGTGGGACTGGACGAGGCGAAACTGGGCAGGAACATCGTCCAGGCCCAGACCAGAAAGCCGATAAAGGTGCCGGTAATGGCGCCGTGGACCGTTGCGTCCCGCCAGTAGAGCGCGGCGATCATCGCGGGCAGGAACTGCGCCACGCCGGCGAAGGAGATAAGGCCGATCGCGGCAAGGGCGTCGGAATTGCCGGAAAGCCAGAAATAGAGGAACCCGAGAAACAGGATGAAGGCGATGGAGGCGCGCCGGCTGGTCAGCAGCAGCCGCGTCACCCCGCCCGTGCCGGAATTGCCAAAGGTGGTCGAGGCCCTCAAGGCGATCGGCATGACGATGTGGTTCGAGACCATGATCGACAATGCGATGGTCGCCACGATGATCATCGAGGTGGCGCTCGAGAATCCGCCGATAAAGGCGAAAAGCGCAAGCCCGGTATTGCCCGAGGTCAGCGGCAGCGTCAGCACGAACATGTCCGGATTGGAGCCCTCCGGCAGCACCGTCAGCCCGTAAAGGGCGATGGGCATGGTGAAAAGGCTCATCAGCAGAAGATAGGTCGGGAAGGCCCACCCGGCGGTCCGGAGGTGGCGCTCGTCGGCGTTCTCGACCACGGTGATCTGGAACTGGCGCGGCAGGCACAGGATCGCCGCACCCGACAGGATAAGTATGGCGATCCAGCGCGGACCGAACACGTCGTTGGAATGGATTTCGATGCCGGCGGCGATCGCCTGTTCGTAGATGGCGACCGGCCCACCGCCGACCCCGAACACCACGAAGACGCCGACGGCGAGCAGGGCCACCAGCTTGACCACGGCTTCGAAGGCGATGGCGGCGACGACGCCATGATGCTGTTCGTTGGCGTCGACATTGCGCGTGCCGAACAGGATGGTGAACGCCGCCATGCAGGCGGCAACGCCGAAGCCAAGACTGATCGTGTCGAGATCGCCCAGAGCGCTGCGTTCGCTTGCCGTTGTGATCACCTGGATCGACTGGGTGATGGCCTTGAGCTGCAGGGCGATGTAGGGCGTCGTCCCGACCACGGCGATCAGCGTGACCAGAACGGCGAGATTGCCCGACTTGCCGAAGCGCGACGACAAGAGGTCGGCAACCGAAGTGATGCGCTGGTGGCGCGAGATGCGCACCAGCTTTCTCAGGATGAACCACCAGCCGACAAAGACGATCGTCGGTCCGATATAGATTGCGAGGAATTCGAAATTGTTGCTCGCCGCCGAGCCGACAGCGCCGTAGAAGGTCCAGCTCGTGCAATAGACCGAGATCGACAGCGTATAAACGAGCGGCGACCTGAGAAAGCCGCCGACGCCCTGTCGCGCCCGCTTGTCGCTGACATAGGCGAGAACAAACAGCAGGCCGACATAGGCCGCCGAGATGACGAGCACCAGATCGGTCGAGATCATTCGGATCGATCCTCGCCGGGAGGCGAGCCGACCGTGCGTTCGGCGCGGTCCAGGCGCCGCGACATCACCGCGGTCGCCACGATCAACCCCAGCCACACGGCGAACAGATAGATGGCCACGACCGGAAGGCCGAAAATGGCGATCGGCACGTTGAACACGCCGACAAGCGGCGGCACGATCAGCAATGCGCCGAAAATGGGCAGGAACAGCGCCCCGGTTTCGATGCGCCGCCGGCCCTCCATCACTCCGTACCGCCGAGCGTCCGCGCCATCAGCGATTGCACCGCTTGGACCACGTCGGCATTGGCATAGGGCTTGGTCACGAAGGCGTCGGCGCCCAGTTCCTCAGCGATGCGCTTGTCCTGCTGCTGGCCCTTGGCCGTCAGCATCAGCACCTGCAGGCTGCCCAGGGCGCTGTCGGCGCGAATCTGTTTGAGCACTTCGAAGCCCGACTGGCGCGGCAGCATGACGTCGAGCACGACGACTTTCGGCAAGAGCCGCCTGATCTCGGTC
>Ga0180009_10000915_pt1 | contig 37518 bp, 47 predicted proteins | sample OS_PC_MetaG_FD_123537 | JGI IMG/M metagenome (GOLD analysis project Ga0180009, IMG submission 123537) | Groundwater microbial communities from the Aspo Hard Rock Laboratory (HRL) deep subsurface site, Sweden - OS_PC_MetaG | ecosystem: Environmental > Aquatic > Deep subsurface > Groundwater... | reverse complement strand
ATGTAAATTCTGCTCTGTTCCAGAATCCATAGACACCCAATCATCCGCAAAAACAGAAAAAACACCAACTAATAAAATTAAAAAGAATATAAATATTTTCTTCAAATTAAACACCTCCATTTATATAATCTTCAAAGAATTTGTTTTATATATAGTTTTTGTTTTTTAAAAAAGTCACAAAGTTTAATATATATTCTAAACAACCACAATCTTTATAAACAAGTAGATTTAACATCTACAAAACGGGGGTTAAGATGTCTAAAATAAAAAAACAACTAGAAAAAGATATTAAAAAACCAAAAGAAAACAACTTAGCAGAAGAATATCTAAATGATTTAAAAAGATTAAAAGCCGAGTTTGAAAACTATCAAAAAAGAACAGAAAAAGAAAAAATAGAATTCTGTAAATATGCTTCAGAATCTTTAATATTAAAATTACTAAACACCCTAGATGATTTTGAAAGAGCTTTAGAAAACTCTCCAAATGACGATTTCGCAAAAGGAGTCAACCTAATCTTAACAAACTTCAAAAAAATCTTAGAACAAGAAGGTGTAAAATTAATAAAAGAAACCCACTTCAACCCCTACAAACATGAAGCATTAGCTCATGAGGAAGGAGAAGAAAACAAAATTCTAGAAGAATTCCAAAAAGGATACACACTACATGATAAAACAATAAGACCATCAAAAGTAAAGGTTGGTAAGAAAAAATGAAGAATCAAATCAATAAAGAAATAATAATTAAAATTAACAAAATTAGGGAAAAAGGTAATTTTCAAACTGTAAAAAAAGTTATTGGAGAAGATAAATTAAAAGAATTTATTCATTCAATATATCCTAAATTTTCTATCCCTGAAATTGAAAAGATTACAGGCATACCTGATTCTACATTAAGTCATTGGTTTAAAAGACTTGAAATTCCCTTTATCAGAAATCATGTAGATACGCTTTCAATGCCAGGGGATTTAAATTCAGAAATCGTTATTGAAAAAGATGGTAAAACTAAAAAAACAAAAACTGTTAATATTACTCCAGATCTTGCATATTTAATTGGATTCGCACTTGGAGACGGAACAATTCAAAAATATATGGTAGAATTCTTCAATAAAGACGAAAATTTAAAAGAACATATTTTTAATCTTTTGAAACCACATGGCCCTATAACAGAAAATACTAGAGAAGATGATTTATGGAGATTAAGATTATCGAGTGTTAAAATTGCAAATTTAATAAAAAAGGATAAAATAATTAGGGAGGACACCCTCAATTATATTTTTAAAGATGATAAATTAACTAGAAAATTTATTGCGGCTTTTTGGGATGCTGAAGGTCATATTTCTAAAAGATCTAATTATTATGATATATTAATTTCAAATACAAATGATAAAATTATGGATTATATAACAAAATTTTTAATTAAAAATAAAATTAAATTTTCTATCAAATATATCAAAATTGGTAGATTAAGTAAAATAAAAGGTGTGGAAGTAAGAGGATGTAAGTCTGGTTTTAAAATAAGAATTTTTAAAGATTCAATTAAAGATTGGGCAAAATTAATTGGAATTCATATGTTACATTCTAAAAAATCAAATATTGTAAAAGAAATACTTGGAGGTAATTCAAAATGAGTAAGATATTAGGGTTGGACTTGGGCACCACATTTAGTGCAGTAGCTGTAATGGAAGGGGGAAAATCAAAGATAATCCCAAATGCAGAAGGACAAAACACGACTCCGTCTGTAGTTACAATAAAAAATAAAGAAATTATGGTGGGGGAAATTGCAAGACGTCAAGCTATAATAAATCCAAAACACACTATCAGATCCATAAAAAGAATAATAGGTACAAAAGAAAAAATAAAGATTGATAATAAAGATTACACCCCTGAACAAATATCAGCATATATTCTACAAAAATTAAAAGCAGATGCAGAATCATATTTAGGACAAAAAATAACAAAAGCCGTTATTACAGTCCCGGCATACTTTGAAGATGCTCAAAGACAAGCAACAAAAGATGCAGGCAAAATAGCAGGTTTAGAAGTCTTAAGAATTGTAAATGAACCAACAGCAGCAGCATTAGCTTATGGTTTAGATAAAAAGAAAGATGAAAAAATCCTAGTCTTTGACTTCGGTGGCGGTACCTTCGATGTTTCTATATTAGAACTTGGAGACGGTGTCTTCGAAGTCAAGTCCACCTCCGGAAACAACCATTTAGGGGGAGATGATATAGATGAACTAATCATAGAAAACTTAGCAATAACTTTCAAAAAAGAAAATGGAATTGATTTAAGAGAAGATAATGTTGCATTGCAAAGATTAAAAGAAGCAGCTGAAAAAGCAAAAATCGAACTTTCAAGTGCACAGCAAACAGACATTAATTTACCATTTATAACATCAGACCAAAACGGTCCAAAACACCTGAACATAACAATAACAAGATCTGAATTTGAAAAATTAATAGATCCGATGTTAGAAAAACTAAAATCTCCAGTAAAACAAGCTATGAAAGATGCAAAAGTAACAGAAAAAGATATTGATGAAGTTATTTTGGTTGGGGGTTCAACAAGAATTCCAGCAGTACAGAAAATAGTAAAAGAATTAACAAAAAAAGAATCAAATAAATCTGTACATCCAGATGAAGCAGTTGCTCTAGGAGCAGCAATTCAAGCAGGAATCTTAGCAGGAGATGTTAAAGATGTTTTATTATTAGATGTAACGCCTTTAACTTTGGGTATTGAAACATTGGGGGGAATAAGAACTCCATTAATTACAAGAAATACAACAATACCAACAAAAAAATCTCAGATATTTTCAACAGCAGCAGACAGTCAACCAGCAGTAACAATTAATGTATTACAAGGAGAAAGGGAAATGGCTTCAGACAATAAAAGTTTAGGCCAATTCACTTTAGATGGAATTCCTCCAGCACCAAGAGGTGTTCCTCAAATTGATGTCACATTTGATATAGATGCTAACGGCATTGTCCATGTATCAGCAAAAGATCTTGGAACAGGAAAAGAACAAAAAATTACAGTTACAGGTGGTTCTGGATTAAACAAAAATGAAGTAGAAAAAATGCTTAAAGAATCTGAAAAACACGCAGAAGAAGACAAAAAGAAAAAAGAATCTATAGAAGTAAAAAATCAAGCAGACACTTTAATATATTCTACAGAAAAAATAATGGATGAACATAAAGACAAAGTAGACAAAGATGTCAGAGAAAAAATTGAAAAAGCAATTAATGAATTAAAAGAAGCAGTTAAAACAGATGATACAGAAAAAATAAAGAAAAAACTAGAAGAAGTTCAAAAAACAGCTCAAGAGTTAGGTGCTAAAATGTACCAGCAAGCCCAAGCAGAAGCTCAAAAACAACAACAAGAGAAAGAAATAAAAACAGATAACAAAGATGAAAAAGTAGTTGATGCTGAGGTTGTAGATGACGACACTAAAGATAAATAATCCAGGAGAAATTTTCATAAAATTAGCAGATTACTACAGACCAACTTCTCCTACAATAGGCACTCCACTTGCAGAATTTGCATTGGAATATGGAAAACATTTTTGGGGAAAAACAATTCCACTAGAAATAAGAGACCAATTAATAGAAGAATTATCAAATCCATTAACATTTCCTGAAGTAAATAGAAGTGTAGTAGAAAGAATAGTATATGAACATATCAAATGACAAAAAGAGATTATTATGAAATTTTAGGAATAAATAAGAGTTCTTCTAAAGAGGAAATTAAAAAAGCATACAAAAAACTAGCATTGAAATTCCATCCAGACAGAAACAAAGAAGCGGGTGCAGAAGATAAATTTAAAGAAATTTCAGAAGCATACGCAGTTCTATCAGATGATGAAAAAAGATCAGCCTATAATCAATTTGGTCATTCAGGATTTGATCAAAGATTTAGTCAAGAAGATATTTTCAGAAACTTTGATTTTTCTCAGGTTTTCAAAGAATTTGGTTTTGGTGGAGAGTCTTTTGGAGATTCTATTTTTGATATGTTTTTCGGTGGTTCTAGAACAAGACGTAAAAAAGCTTCAGATTTAAGATATGATATTGAAATATCATTTGAAGAAGCAGCATTTGGCACAAAAAAAACAATAAGATTTCATAAAAATGTTTTATGTGATGAATGTAATGGAACAGGAGCTAAAGACGGAAAATTAGAAAATTGTAAACATTGCCAAGGAACAGGACAAATAAGAAGAATTCAAAGAACAATGTTCGGAGTATTTCAACAAGTCATGCCTTGCAAACATTGTGATGAAGGTAAAATAGCAAAAGCCAAATGTTCTCATTGTGATAATGGTTTAACAAAAGAAGAAAAAACATTAACAGTCAACATTCCAGCAGGAGTAGACAATAATTCAAGAATAAGAGTCGCAGGGGAAGGCGAAGAAACAAAACATGACAAAGGAGATTTATATATAATTCTTCATGTTCAATCACATAAACTATTTGATAGAGAAGAAAATGATTTATACACTTCAATAGAAATTTCATTCCCCCAAGCAGCTCTTGGAACAGAAATAGAAATTCCATTATTAAAAGGAGAAACAAAAATAAAAATTCCTGAAGGAACACAATCAGATACAATTTTTAGATTAAAAGATAAGGGAGTAAAACATTTAAATCATAATTATCATGGAGATTTATTTGTAAAAGTTAAGGTAAAAACACCTGAAAAAATCTAAAAAAAAGAAAAGGATTTATATTCACAATTAGCTAAACTAAAAAAAGAAAAAATAACATTAAAAAAAGGTTTCTTTGAGAAAGTGAAAGAATATATTTAACAAATAAATTGAAATTCAAACTTTAATTCTATTAACATAAATTAAAGTATCTTTTTTAAAGAAATATTTTTATTTTATATTCTTTTTAAATGATTTTTCTAAAAGCCATATACGTACTTCTGCTTCTTTCGTATCAACTTTAAAATTTTTTCTTAAAATTTCAAGTTCATTCCTTATTAAGATTATTGTATTAAATACTTTTTTATTTTCTTTATTTTTAAGGTAATTTTGTGCTTTTTTAAGATTTTTTAATATTTCTTTGAGAATATCTGAGATTTTAATAAAATTCTCTTGTGCTGGTTTATCCTTTAGTAATTGCCAAAGTTTATTATAATCTTTTTCTTTTAGAGTTTTTAAATTATTTATTGTTTCTTTTATTTTTTTAGATTTAAAACCGGTTTTTTCTAGTTTTTCTATTATTAATCCACTTTCCACTTTTAGTTGCCATATTTCATTGGGCAATATAGACATCTTATGCATACTTATACAAATACTAAAAAAGAAAGAAAGATTTTTTATTGTTACTAAAAGAGAATCAATACACCCCTTAGCATCAGTACTAAAATTATTCATTTTTAATAATTTAACTATGTTTTAAACCTTTATATTAATTTCGCATTTTTATATATAAGGTGAAAAAATTATTTTTTTATCCTAAATCTCATATGTTTCTTACAATTTAAACAAGAATAAATAACCATTGATTTATGAACTCTCACTCTTCTGTTTTTAGAATCAAAATAAACATAACAGTGCTTACAAAATCTTCTTTTATATTCTCTAGGCATTGTTAAATTAACCTTCATAGCTAATTCCCTAGCTAACTTAACATACCTATCAGCCATCTTAGGTGTTTTTTTAGCTTCTTTAAACAAAACTTTAATTTTTTCTAAAGCTAATTTCTTTAATTTTCTCTTATCTTTCATATCTTAAAGCTAATTTAGAATTATTTAAATCTTATTAAATAATCTTCACTTCTTCACCAACATCCAAAAAACTCTTTTCCAATTCTTTTTTCAATTCATTAACATCAAAATTATCAATATCATCACTAATCTTCTTAACATTATATTCATCTTTCTCTAATTTAACTTTATCAATTTTCAATTCCTTTTTTAATTCATTAATCTCATCAACAATTTTTAAACTATCAATATCATTTTTTAAAACACCAATTTTCTCATTTAATCCATTATATTTCTTCAAAAAAGACTCAAAGTAATCTCTACCTTTATCTAATTCCTTTAACATCCGATTCTTCTTATCTTCTTTCAATTCTAAATCACCTTTCAATATACTTTCCTTCATCTTAACAATAATCTCAACAATCTTCAACTCATCATCTCCTAACAAAGCATTCAAAGAATCCTCAATATACTTCCTAACCAATTTATCATCAATACTTAACCTTTCATATTTCTTCAAAGCAGTTTTGATATCAAAAAAATAATTAAATAATTCTTTTTCCATAATATTTATTTTATCTTCAATAATATCTTTTTCTGAAACAAAATCTAAAAACCCTTCATAATCTTCACTTTCCTCTAATTTCCTCAATTTACCCTCTTTTTCTTTAAAATCATTATTTTTAATTTTCAAATTCTTTTTCAAATCCTCAATTTTCAATTTACTTTCTTTTACCCAATTTATTTTACCTTTAATCTCGTCATTTTTATCTTTTAACTTACCAATTTTCTCAATTTCAGAATCCTCAACAATTTTCTTCAAATTCTTCATTAAAATATCTAAATTCTTCATACTAACAGAAATATTAACAACATGATCTCTAAAAAACTCTAACAAAATATGATAATTTCTTAATGTACTCTTACTAAAATCATCTAAAGATGCATTAAAAGTATCACAATATCCTAAAACCTCATTTAAATCATCAGGTAACTTAATTCCCTTAGCAAAAACATTTACTTTTTTTATATAGGTCTCCCTATTCCCTTCCATCATTTGTTTAGCCCTTTCAGGAATATTTTTATTATTTAATTCTGCATTTTCTAATTTAGAAATATTATCACTAATTTTTGCTTTTTCATCATCTAATTTCTTATTTATGCTTTCTAACTCCAAATTAATATCTTCAATTAATCTTTTTTGCCAAGAACTAATAAACTCATTAACATCCCCTAATTTAATCTCTTTAACTTCTTTCTTCTCTCTCTTTAAAAAACTAAAAAACCCCATTATTCCATATTACAATATCTAGATATAAAAACCTTGTCTTTATTAAAACAGAAATAATTATAAAGTATCACATCTAAAAAATAAGGGTAGAGTGTGATAATATTGAAAGTATTTATGCTAGGTTGGGAATTTCCACCATTCAATGAAGGAGGATTAGGTACAGCCTGTTATGGATTAACAAAAGGGCTTAGTAAAAAAAATATAGATGTTACTTTCGTATTACCAAAAAAAATAGATATTAAACCTGAATTCTTAAATAAAATAATTTTTGCAAATATTAAATTAAAATACATAGATTCTTTATTGCAAGCGTATATAACTCCTAATCAATATAATGAAGGGGTGGGTAAAAGTGGAAATGTTTACGGCAAAGATCTATTTCATGAGGTATACCGTTATGCCCAAAAAGTAAGAGAAATAGCAAAAAAAGAAGATTTTGATATTATTCATGCTCATGATTGGATGACATATGAGGCAGGTTATTTTGCAAAACAAGAAACAAACAAACCATTGATAGTTCATATACATGCAACAGAAGATGACAGAACAGGTGGTAATCCAAATGAATTCATAGCAAAAAGAGAAGAATGGGGCTTAAAAGTAGCCGACAGAGTAATAGCTAACAGCAATTACACAAAACAAAATGTAATAAAAAGTTACCAAATTGACCCAAAAAAAATAGATGTTGTACATTGGGGTCTTGATCTAGATGAAGAAGCTTATAATATAAATCATAAATCTCCTTTCAGAGATGAAAAAACAATATTATTTTTAGGAAGAGTCACAATCCAAAAAGGTCCAGATTATTTTGTCGAAGTTGCAAAAAAAGTTCTTGATTTTGAAAAAGGTATAAAATTTGTTGTAGCAGGAAGCGGGGACATGTTATCAAGAATAATAAACAGGGTCAGTGAATTAGGAATTTTAGATAAATTCATATTCACTGGTTGGCTAAGAGGAGAAGAAGTTCACAAAGCATTTCAAATGGCTGATATTTATCTTATGCCTTCAGTTTCAGAGCCTTTTGGTTTAGTTGCCTTAGAATCATTAAAAAATAAAACACCAATTATTGTATCAAAACAATCAGGGGTGTCAGAAGTTATTAACAACGCTTTAAAAGTAGATTTTTGGGATATCAATGAAATGACAAACCAAATTGTAAACTGTTTAAGATACCCTTCATTACTTAATGAACTAAAAGAAAATGGATTTAATGAAGTTAATCTACTAAATCTTGATGTTCCAGCACAGAAATGCATAAATATTTATAATCAAGTATTGGAGGTTAGATAATGGTATCAACTTGCTTTTATTTTCAAGTACATCAACCATATAGGTTAAAAAAATTCTCAATCTTTGAAATAGGGCAAAATGTAAATTATTTTGAAAGTACTAATCTAACTAAATATAATAATCAAGAACTAATAAAAAAAGTTTCAAATAAATGTTACCTTCCAACAAACAAACTTATGTTAAACCTTCTACAAGAATATCCTGAATTAAAATTAAGTTATTCTTTTTCAGGAACAGTATTAGATCAATTTGAAGAATATTATCCTGAAGCTCTTTTATCATTTCAGGAATTAACAGATACAAAAAGAGTTGAAATATTAAGTGAAACATATTATCATTCACTAGCATTCATATATTCAAAAAAAGAATTTGCAGAACAGATTATTTTACATAAAAATAAAATTAAACGGTTATTTAATCAAACACCCCAAGTATTCAGGAATACAGAATTAATTTATAATAATGAATTAGCAAAAACCATAGAAGATCTAGGTTATAAAGGAATATTAGCAGAAGGAGCAGACCATATTTTAGATTGGAGATCTCCAAATTTTGTATACAAACCAACAACAACAGAAAATATTAAGCTATTATTAAAAAATTACAAATTAAGTGATGATATCGCTTTTAGATTCTCAGAAAGAAGTTGGAAAGAATGGCCTTTGACATCTGAAAAATATGCCAAATGGATAAATGCAATCAATGGTAATGGAAATGTAGTTAATTTATTTATGGATTATGAAACTTTTGGTGAACACCAATGGGAATCTACAGGAATTTTTGATTTTTTAAAGCATCTTCCAAAAGAAATATTAAAACACCCAGATAATGATTTTAAAACACCATCAGAAGTTATAAAATCATACAAACCAGCAGCAGAATTAGATATCCATAATTTAATTTCCTGGGCAGATATAGAAAGGGATTTAAGTGCGTGGACAGGTAATCAAATGCAAAAAACAGCTTTAAATGAAGTATATAAAATAGAATCACAAATATTAAAAACAAAAAATAAAGATATAATTGATCAATGGAGAAGGTTACAAACCTCAGATCATTTTTATTATATGTGTACAAAATGGTTTGCAGATGGTGACGTACATAAATATTTTAATCCTTATGAAAGTCCGTATGAAGCATTCATAACATTTATTAATGTGCTTAATGATCTAAAATTAAAGATAAACACTTTGGAGGTGAAAAAATTATGAAAAGAACAACAAAAATAGAGGCTGATAAGTTCTTATCAAATGTTCCAGAAGAACATAATTTCTGGTGCAACAACGGAGCCGAAATAAAAAACTTAAAAGAACTAGAAATAGCACTAAGAAAAATGGATGATGATACCCACGACCACCACGTAAATAAAGAAAGAAACGACTTTCATAATTGGATTAGAGACATTGTTCAAGACGAAAAACTTGCAAATGAATTGACAAAAAAGAAAAATAGAAAGTCTACCCATAAAACAATAAATAACAGAGTTAAAATCTTAAAAAACTTAACAAAAAGAAAAAAGAAGTAACTTGGTCAGATCACTAGTATTAGGAAATGGTAAAATCCTGATATGTATAGATAATGGGGCTCAAATAAGAGATTTCTATTATCCGCACGTAGGACAAGAAAACCACGTTTCAGGTAATGCACATAAAATTGGTGTTTGGACAGATAACAAATTTAGTTGGCTCTCTGACTCTTTATGGAACAAAGAACTCAAATACAAAAAAGATGCATTAGTAAGTGATATTAAAGCAATTAATAACAGGGAAAACATTCAACTTCTAATAAACGAGGCAGTACATTATCAAAAAAATATTTTTATTAGAAAAATAAAAATTAAAAATGAATGTGATAGAGAAAGAGATATAAAAATTTTTATTAATCAACATTTCCACATAAAAGGTGCGAATGTGGGCGATACTGTTTATTATCATCCAGAAATTAGTGCATTAATTAATTACAAAGGTAAAAGATATTTCCTAATAAATGGCATTTCTGATAATAAACATTTTAGTGAATATGCTACCGGCGTTGCAGACTCAGAAGGGAAAGAAGGAACCTCTATAGATGCACAGGATGGAATCTTAAGTAACAACCCAATAGAACATGGTTCTGTAGATTCAACAATTGCATTTAAAGTTAAAATAAAACCCCATTCAGAAAAAACAGTATATTATTGGATTACTGTTGGAAAAAAATTTAAAGAAATTACTGCATTAAATAATTATGTTTTAAAAAATAAACCAGAAAAATTACTAAAAGAAACAGAACTATTCTGGCAAAAATGGGTTAATAAAAATAAATTTGTTTTTAAGGGTTTAAATAAAAAAATAATTGATTTGTTTAAAATATCCCTATTAATCATTAGGGCCCAAACAGATGAAAATGGAGCAATCATAGCATCAGCAGATTCAGACACCTTATATTTTAAAAGAGATACTTATAGTTATATGTGGCCAAGAGATGGTGCTTTAGTAGCAAGGTCTTTAGATAGAGCAGGTTACAAAGACATGACTAAAAAGTTTTTTGAATTTTGCAATAGAATAATTAGTGATAATGGTTATCTTTTACACAAATATAGACCAGACTATTCCCTCGGGAGTTCTTGGCATCCTTGGACACATAACAACAAACTCCAAATTCCTATTCAAGAAGATGAAACAGCATTAGTATTAGATGCCTTATGGAAAAGATATAAAACACACAAAGAAGCAGATTTTATTAAAACAGTTTATAAAAATCTCATTAAAAAAGGAGGCGATTTTTTAGAAAGATACAGAGATCCAATTACTAAACTTCCAAAAGAAAGTTATGATTTATGGGAACAAAAATTAGGAGTTCATACATTCACAGCTTCAACAGTATATGCAGGACTTAAGGCCTCAGCTAATTTTGCAAAAGAATTTGGTACAAATAAAGATGCCCAAAAATACGAAAAAGCAGCAGAAGAAGTCAGAGAAGCTATTTTAAAATACCTTTATGATGATGAAGAAAAAACATTTATTAAAAGAATTTATTTAAATGAAAAAAATGAACTAATAAAAGAAAAAACAATAGATGTAAGTAGTGGTTATGCGATATTTGAATATCATGTATTAGATGTTAATGATGAACGTGTAAAAAATACAATTAATAAAATCATTGAAAAATTAAAATGTAACAAGGGTGCAGGAGGAATTGCAAGATACGAACATGATGATTACCATCGAGTTAACAAAGATGCAGGACCAAATCCTTGGTTTATTTCCACACTTTGGATTGCAGAATATTACATTGAAAAAGCAAAATCAGAGAAAGAATTAAAACCAGTTATAGAAATACTTGAATGGGTAACAGAAAAAACATTACCTAGCGGAGTTCTACCAGAACAAATTAACCCTTATAACAGCCAACCACTTTCTGTAGCTCCCTTAACATGGAGCCATGCTGCCTTTGTAATTGCTGTAGTAAAATATTTGAAAAAAATAGAATTCTTAAATAAAAAATATTAGGGTGGACAACTTTCCAAATTTCCCACATGAAAATGCAGTACAGTTTGGAACGGAAGTCTGTTTTACTTCTGTGTTCGAGATGGGAACAGGTAGGACCAAACCCCTATGATCGTCCAAAAATCATTAGAAAATAAGTGTTTATAAATGTTACTAATTAGTTTCAATAGACATTTTATTTAATCTATCTAAAATATCTTGGGGGTTAAATAAAAAACTGTTTTTCCCAAAGATATGTACATCAACAAAATTTTGATCTTCTGAAACCACAATTTTACCCAATTCTTTATCTGGACTTAAATTTCCTTCGTGAGGTAATGAAATATAAATTATTTTACCTGAAAGAGAATTTATAGGTCTCATACTCAACCAAGAATCTAAATTCTGTCTAGATTCAACATTCATAATACCTATTGGTTCACTAACATAGAGTCCATTAAGTAAGGGCCCATCTTTCCCAGGAGTGTAATCCTCCCTCATAGAATTATGTAAACCTAATAAAGAATCTCTTAACGCTGCTGGATTAACCCTCAAACTGTATAAGTCTTCTTCACATTTATATGTTTCATTATCCATTTTAAAATATCCTCGATAAACTTAAGAAAAATCTTCCCTTTATAAACCTTTCGTATAACCTTCCTTTCTAGTAGTAACATAACAGAAAGCTTTATAAATAAATAAATTTGTATAATCTTATGATAAAAATAGATTATCCCTTAAGTAGAAAAAATCCTACTGAAGCATTTAATAGCATTAAACCACATCAATTAGAACTTCAAGCTTCAACTTCTATGCCTGAACAAAATCCACAAGCTTTAATTCAATGTGAAAAGATAACATCATTTGAAAAACAATATGATTTATCAATAATTTTAAATCAAATTCTACAACAATTACCACAAGACCAGTCAACTTTCATCATAAAAAGGTATTTTACAGAAGGTCTAGAATCAAACTATCAATCTATTGCAGAAGAATTAGGTATTGGTCTTGCTGATGTAAGAAAACTTGAAAAAAGAACAATTAAAAATATACTTACAATAAAAGGTTCTTCACCATTAGAAGGCTATTTATAATCAAAACAAAAAATTATTTAAACCCAAACTTATTCTATAATAAAAAAGATGGCATATCCTTTAAACATAACAACAGAATTAATAAAAAACTTCAATACACAAGAAGCCCTAACAATTTTAAAACCAGCACTAATATTCATCCTAGCAATGGTTGTTTACTCAATATTCATTTTCAAATTTTACAAATTCATTGCAAGAAAAGATATTTTCGAATTAAATTTAAAAAAATACAACACTTCAGAACACCCATTTTTTAAAAAATTATTTGGTTTAATATTTTACATTATAGAATTTATAATTTTCTTCCCCATAGTTGCATCTTTCTGGTTCATAGCATTAACTATTCTATTATCATTCCTAGCAAGAGAGCAGACAATACAAAATGTTTTATTAGTATCTGTTGCATTAGTGGCTACAATCAGAATAACATCTTATTATAGTGAAGATCTCTCAAAAGATTTAGCAAAAATGTTGCCCTTCGCATTATTAGGTATTGTCTTAATAGATATTTCATATTTCTCTCCATCATACGCATTAGAAATAATAAAACAACTGCCTTCTGTATGGAAAACAATATATTATTATCTAATCTTCATAGTATCTTTAGAATTCATCTTAAGAATATTATATGGAATAAAAATATTTTTTACATCAGATGTAGACTCTCTAAAAGTTCCTATAAAAGAATAATCACTTAATTTTTTCTTTAATTTTTTTAGTAATATCTTCTATTTTCTTTATACTTTCATCATCCTTATCCATTAAATAAGGTTTTATTTCCTCATCTTTCTTACCAGGACCCAATAAAGAAATAGAATCAGCTTTAGTTTTCTCTTTAGTCTTACTCTTCTTAACAAGCAAATTTACAAAATCCACATTATTTTCTCTATGACTCATATTTAATGATTAACAAAACTTCTATTTAAATATATCTAAAATTTAAGAAAATTAAAAAAAAAATAAAAAAAATCACTACGAAATCAAATAACTATGAAATTATTTTTTTTTCTTAGCTTTTGCTTTTTTCTTTTTTGCTGGCATTGATACCACCTCTCTTTTTTTTATTATAATTAATAATCTTTATGAAAAACTAATATATAAATCTTTTTATTCGTGATTCTCTCGTCGCTAAATAAATGAAATTTAAGAAATAAACCCGAGCAATTACAACATTTTTAATTTACCACTTATTAGATCAATTTTATTTTCATCATCTGGCCCTATACCTAAACAAGTTACCGTCGCTTTCTTAAAAAAAGTCTTTCCTGCATCTTTAATCAAAGCATATTTTAATTTATTCTTTTTAGCCAAATCTTTGTATTTTAATAACTCTTTCAAATTATCTACCTTTAAAACAACTTTCTTACACCCAGCATTCTTCCATTCAACAATTGTATTTTCATCAGATTTCAAAACACATTCAACAGAAGCGTGACTCGCTTGACTTACTGATTTTCCCAAAGGCATTTTAAGATCCTTCCTGACAATAATAACTTGTTTCATAATAAAAGAATTAATTTCTTTGTTTTTAAATTTATCTTTTAAAAATATCAAATAAAAAACTCCACCAAGGCTTAACTTCAGCAATAATATTCCCAGTTTCAGCATCAACTTTTGTATCAACATTCATTGAAGTTGGTATCAAACCAAGGGCCTTTCTTTCTTCAACAGTTCTTACATTATAAACCATTCTTGTCTGTCCAATAAAACCTTTAATACCACCCGGAATCTTTATTTTTTCTTCCATTAATTCAACACTTACAATATTTCCTTTTACTTTAGATAAAGCTTCTTCAACAGAAATAATTTCTTCACCATGTGTTATTATCACAGGAGGGGTAGCATTAATACTATCATAAATTAAATCAATAAAATTTTCAAAATCCTCAAGGTTACTTAAATTATATGTTACATTAATTCCACTAATTTTATATTTTTTCTCTACTATCATATCACTTTCTTCAAGAATATCTTCTAAGGTATCTTTAACCTCTTCTACTAATTCTAGATTAATATTTCCAGGTGGTTGAGTTATAGGACCATCAAGAATTATAATAGAAGCAGAACCATCTGGAGCGAAAAAATCAACAGTCCTATATATGCCTAATGGAAATGTTGAAGGACTAAATCTTACCTTATATTCATTGGCTGTATAAAAATCAAAAGAGCCATTAGGAAAACCAGATACATTTTCAGGCAAATTATTAACATAAGTATCTACCAATAAAACAGTATGTGAAACAATCTTATCTGATGCATATTCGGGTGTTAAAAAATCCTCTGCGCTAACAAAATTCAAGATTAATAAAAAAACTAAAAACACAATTATTTTTCTCATAATAAAAAAAATTCTTTAATTTATATAAATTTATCTATTCCTCACAACACCAATTCTCTTACAATATTTTCTAACCTTACATCTAGAACAAAAAGGACTAACAGTCAAACAAACATTCTGTCCAAATTTAACAAATAATTCATTCAAATCATACCAATATTTTTTAGGGACAATTTTCATCAATGCACCCATAGTCTCATCAGCATTCTTAGTCTTAACCCATCCCAACCTATTAGCAACAACATGAACATGAACATCTACAGGAATATAATCAACTTTCTTAAAACCATAAACCATAGTAATAGCAGCAGTTTTTTTACCAACACCCTTCAACTTCAACAATTCATTAAAATCACAAGGAACCTTACCATTATAATCGTCAATTAAAACTTTACAAATTTCCTTAATCCTCTTAGCCTTAGTTTTATAAAATCCGACAGGGTAAATTAATTCCTCAATATTTTTTAATTTCAAAATATCTTCACAATTCTTAACTTTCTCAAACAATCTTGTAGAAGCTTTTCTAGTAACTTCATCTTTAGTTCTCAAACTTAAAATGCAAGAGATTAAAACATGAAAAGGACTACTAAAACCACTAACAACAGGTTTCTCTTTATATTCATTTTTTAATATTCTTATTACGTCTAACATTTTCAACAACAATAAAATAAACAATTAAAAATAAAACATAATTAATAATTAAAAAATAAGTATTTTTCCAATCCAATCCATTAAAAGTATATTCAGAAAAAGGAAATAAAAAAGATGTAGCATATTCTCCTCTAGCATGTGTGAATATATCAACCACAATATGTATAGGCCAAGCTAATAAAAATAAAACTTTTTTTCTAAAAAATAAAAACAATATTAAAACAACAATTAAGGAAAAAATCAAACTATGAGTAACTTGTTCTAAAAAATAAATAAATGGAGGACAGTTTACAAATAAACTAAAAACTCCTGTAGTAAAAAAATTATAAACAATATAAGATAATAAAGGAACATCAGGAAATACAGCAAATACCAAAGCATATTTCCAATACTTATCTTTAATAAAGATTAAATAAGTCCATAATAAATGTGCTATTGTATCCATTATCTAAACACCTTACCTGTTTCCAAACTCCAGAATAATAAATCTAATTCATCCATTTCAATACCAATTTTATCAGAAAACTTTCTAAATTTATTTTCAATTTCCAAATAGTTTTTCTTATTCAAATTCTTAGGAATTTCTTGAACAACTTTTAAGTTTAATAAATTCTTCAAAATGTGTCTATCTAAAATAGCATAATTTCTATGTCCGATATTTCTCAAAAAATGGCTACTTTCTTTATAACTTAAACCCTTAACATTTTCAACTAAAAATTCTCTTTCAAATTTTAAATCATTAAATTTATTTTTCATTTCATACAAATATTTACTTTTATTCTTATAAAATCTTGTTTTACTTTTTAAAATATTCTCAACTTTAATATTTTTATTAAAAAAATCTTTTTTCTTCAGTTCTTCAACAGCATCCCAGCATTTGTAAGCATTACTTTGGGGCGTTAATAAACAAAAACATAATTCATAAAAAACATCTTTATTATTTTTAAATTCTTTTAATCTACTCTTAATCTCTTTCTTCCTTTTCCCATATTCATTTTTTATACAAAAGAGGATTATCTTTCTAAACGCTTCATCATCCATATTACGTTGAAAATATTCTTTAGAATCTTGTTTAGGCATATGTTTAATTGAAGTATATATTATCAAGAGGTTACTCACATTTTCTTTAAATTCTTTAATAATTTTATTAGCATTAACAATCTCGTCTTTTTTATTTATAATAAGAATATGTGGTTTTTTATGGAAGTTACAATCATTTTTATCATGAAACAATAAATAGGCTGTTTCAAAAAAGGTTCTAGGATCTACAGTTTCTAAAATTGTTTTAATCCTAGATAAGGGTTGTCCTCCCATTTTTAAGATATTCACAAAATTTTTAGAATTCCATACTTTCTCATAGTTTTTACGAAAACAAATAAGGTCAACTTCCAATTTTTCATAAATTCTAAAAAGCCAAGGTATTCCCAATTCTTTTGAACTCAAATAAGGTTCTAAAGCTAAAACACCCTTACATCTCTCATCAATCTTAACACCACAAGCTATTTTAAAACCAAAAGAAATACCCCCCAATAAATATTCTTTTAGATTTAATTTATCCAAATACTTTTGAACAAACTTAGAATAATTTTCAAAGGAAATTTCTTTCAAAGGTTTATTTTTATTAAAACCAGGTAAATCGCACATGTAAACATTAAAATAATCCTGCAAAAATTCAATAAGTCCCTTTAAGATAATCTTATTACCTGGAAAGGTGTGTACTAATATTAAATTAGGTTTCTTCATTTTTCATGTAATTCAACAACATCATCATCTTCTAACTTATGATCCAATCCAACCCTACTTCCATCATGTTTAACACTTTTACCCCAAACTCTAGCAAATTTAAATTTCTTAAAAAAATCCTTATGAATTTCTTTAGTCAACTCTCTTACCTTACTTCCTTTCTTCAAAGCCAAAGCCCTATTATCTATTTTATTACCTTTACTCTTAGTATAAACTTTAATCAAACTCAAATTCTTCCAAATATTTTCTTTTAACTTCCCAATATCATTTTTATAAACGACAAATTTCTTTTTAATATCACTTTTCTCTAATTCATTTTTAATCAACTTATAATCGTCTCCTTCAATAAAAATCAATAAATCAGCATTTCTAATAACACCTAAAAAAAATCCTCCTCTTTCAATAGAAATATAATCTTCAACAATGGCAGGCATCTCAATAATTTGTAATTTCACACCCTTATAATCTAAAATACCAATTTCAGGCATTTTGGTGGTAAATTCATATTCATTAATCAAAGGTTTAGCATTAGTCAATTTACTTAATAAAGTGCTTTTCCCAACATTAGTTTTTCCTAAAATACAAATACAAGCATCCCCGTCTTTTTTAACACTTAAATGAGAACTTCCTTTTTTAGTTTGTTTTTCTTTAGCTAATAATTTTTTATACTTAGCTATTTTAGCTTTAATTTCTTTCTGTAGCCCTTCGCTACCCTTGTGTTTTGGGACAGTAGCATACATTCTCTGTAATGCTTTTAATTTATCTATAATATTATCTGCTTTATTAAACTCTTCCTCAGCAAGTTGATATTGTATTCCTGGATTAACTGGCATAAAACTTATCTATTTTAAGATTTTAAAAGATTTGTTATTTTGAAAAATAAGAATTCAATAAAGACATAACATAAAAAGCTTCCATTTCATTTCTAGCAGTAGTATTTGCATAAACTCTTCTACCAAAATTATTATTTACAAATACCCCCCCTACAATAAAAATTCCATGATCTTTATTAATATCATTAAAAATAGTTTTTTTAGAATCTTTCCTAGTAATCTCCCCACCACAAATAAGATCAATATAACCACATTGTGCTACTTTCTCTAAAAAGTCTTCAAAACCATTAGGGCTATGGTGTGTTGGACTAAATTTTATCTTCTCTTTAATTTTTCTATCAGAAGTATGTTTAGGAACAATATTACATAATAACTCTCTTTCGCCTTTAGGCAATCCCGCAATTCTCCTCACATATTTTCCATATGCCTCTTCAACAATAGATCTATAATTTTGAAATTCTTCAATAATCTCTTCTTTTTCTTTTAAACAAAGATTAGAAAGTTCATCTGTTTCTTCTACTCTACTTTGTAAATCTTTAATTTCAAGATCTTGTACTTTTAATCTATCTTTCAATACCTTTCTTGGTTCATACCCAATAACTTTAGCAATTCTATCAATAAATTTCATAAATTTAAAAAAATCTATTCATTTTTAAATCTTTCTTTATTTAAAAGTAGTAAATTATTTAACAACATTCCCAATTCCAATCAATCTCCACCTACTACCAATTCTTCGAGAAATAGTTATTCTATCCCCATACTCAGAACAAACAGGAATCTTTAATTTAACACCAATAAAATTCTTTTTTAAATCAATTACATCTCCAATAGTAGCAGCTGCATTAACATTCAACATTAAAGTCTCTCCCTTCTTAATACCATCAACTTTCAAATCTTCCTTACTCCCAACAACCCTATCTAATAATTTAACATTTAAATTTAATTCATAAAAAACTTCATTATTACTGCCTTCCAAACCCACAACATTCCCAGTTAAACTATCTCCTTTAACAATACCTGGATCTAAAGTAGTTAACAAGGCTAAACTTCCACCGGGTTTACTCTCTTTAACAGAAACACTTCCAGACCTTATACCTGTAATTTCACTATTAATAACATTCCATTTATCTTTATCTCTCAAACCAGGTTTTATTTCAATCTTATCTCCAACTTTCAAAACACCTTGTTTTAAAGCTCCCCCTAAAACCCCTCCAATTAAATCATCTATTTTACTTCCGGGTTTATTAACATCAAAACTTCTTGCAACAAAAAACAAAGGTTTTAATTTCTCATTTCTTTTAGGGGTCTTAATATTTTTTTCAATAGCATGAATTAATTCATCAACATTAACATTATGTTGTGCGCTTATTGGGATTATTTCAGAATTCTCAGCTATACTTCCTTTAACAAAATTTTTAATTGCATTATAATTCTTCAAAGCTTCTTCTTTACTTACTAAATCAATTTTATTTTGAACAATAATAATATTTTTTAAACCAATCATTTCCAAAGCCATCAAATGTTCTCTTGTTTGTGGTTGAGGACATTTTTCATTAGCAGCTATTAATAATAATGCACCATCCATTATAGCAGCACCAGATAACATGGTCGCCATTAATGTTTCGTGCCCAGGAGCATCAATAAAACTAACAGTTCTTAATAAATCACACTTACCCTTGCATTTATCACATACTTCTTTAACACAATATAATTTACATTTTTTACAATAATAAATATCAGAATTAGCATATCCCAATCTAATTGTTATGCCTCTTTTTAATTCTTCAGAATGAGTGTCCGCCCATACTCCAGATAATCTTTCTAATAATGTAGTTTTTCCATGATCAACATGTCCTACTAATCCTATGTTTACTTCGGGTTGCAAATTTATTTTTTTAATTACCACAATTTTTCTCCTTTTAAAAGGTTATTTTTTGTTTTTTTTAGTTAATCTTTTTCTTAAAAAGGTTAAGTGGACCAGTCGAGATTCGAATTCTCGAAATTTTTAAAATTTTCTCGAGACCCCCGCCTCCCTTGTTTCCTTTTTGGTTAAGCTTTTTCCTAAAAAGGTTAATGCAAGGGCGATGCTCTATTACCCAATAAGTCTGCAGGTTGATAAGGATGCAATCCTTATTACCAGGCTGAGCTACTGGCCCATTTATAAAAAATTACCTATATAATACTTATAAATGTTTTGTATTTAAACTTTGTTTTAAAGAAATAAATTTCTTCTAAATTCTTTCTAATGTACGAGCTTTTAGAGTTTCATAAAACCGTATTTTAATAAATATAAAATAGGAGGTGATCCAGCCGCAGGTTCCCCTACGGCTACCTTGTGACGACTTATCCCACCTTACTGAACTTAGGTTCGAAATAATCAAAAAACTAGTTCTCACCCAAACCCTGCTCGGTTGGATTGACGGGCGGTGTGTGCAAAGCACAGGGACGTATTCACCGGACGCTGATGACGTCCGATTACTAGGAATTCCATTGTCATGAGGCTGAGTTACAAGCCTCAATTTAGACTAGGATAGGGTTTCGAGGATTAGCTTCTCCTCTCGGAGTTGCATCCCATTGTCCCTACCATTGTTACGCGCGTGTAGCCCAGCAGATTCGAGGCATACTGACCTACCGTTGCCTATACCTTCCTCCCTTTTTCAAGGGCAGTCCCCACATTGTGCTCATTCTTCCAAAAGGAAATGTTAGCAAATGTGGATATAGGTCTTGTTCGTTGCCTGACTTAACAGGACACTTCGCAGCACGAACTGACGACGGCCATGCACCATCTCTCGGCTCGTTAGGTAAAACCTTTAATCTGACCTTCATTCTGCCGTCGCTGCTGGTGAGGTTCCCGGTGTAAAATCCAATTGAACCGCACGTCTCACTCCTTGTAGTGCGCTCCCGCCAATTCCTTTAAGTTTCAATCTTGCGACCGTACTTCCCAGGTGGTGAGCTTAATGCCTTCGCTTCGGCACTGCATGTCCATAAAGAACATGCAACACATAGCTCACAGCGTTTACTGCTGGGGCTACTAGGGTATCTAATCCTTATCGTTCTCCCAGCCTTCGTCCCTCACTGTCAGACCCGTTCTAGATAAGTGCCTTCGCCATAGGTAGTCCTCCAGGGATTACAACATTTTACCGCTCCCCCTGGAATACTCTTATCTTCTCCCGGTCTCAAGTTTAGCAGTATCTTTTGCACGCTGTTAAGTTAAGCTCAACAATTTCACAAAAGACAGACTAAACCAGCTACGGACGCTTTAGACCCAATAATCATGGTCACCACTTGTGGCTCCGGTGTTACCGCGGCGGCTGGCACCGGTATTTCCCACCACTTATTCGTCAAGCTCCTTACACTTAACAAAAGCCTATGCAGAGCATAAGCACTTGGAATTCCCTTATCACACTTTCGTGCATTGTAAAGGTTTCGCGACTGCTGCACCCCTTAGGGCTAGGGCCCGTGTCTCAGTGCCCTTCTCGGGGCCAGGACTCTCATCCCCCCTACTGATCTTAGGCTTGGTGAGCCTTTACCTCACCAACAACCTAATCAGCCTCTGACTCATCTTATGGCATTGCTTTTCAGGGAAAGCACCTTACAGTATCTCTCCCATATCCAGTGTTAGCCTCAATTTCTCAAGGTTATCCTAGACCATAAGGTAGATTATCAAAGTGTTACTGAGCCTTTTGCCGGTGGTTCCGAAGAACCCCCTGGACTTGCATGTCTAAACCGAATTCCAATAGCAGCAACCTCCCGCAGGATCAACGGGAACTCATTCTGATCGCAACTTAATATTGGCTTTATAAAATATCTCTCGCTCATACATTATACTTAATCGCTTTATTAAGCACTCACTAAGAATTTAGAAGATAAAATCTTCTACATCTTGTAAAAATTCTTTGATATCACTTATTTATAAATGTTTTGTTTAAAAATCTTCAAAAATGTAAAAACAAATATAAACCACCCTACTTTCCCATTTCTATGATACTTCAAATAAAAACAAATAAAAAACAAGAATTCGTCAACATAACTTCAGAAACAAATGAATTTGTAAAAAAATCTAAAATAAAAAATGGTTTATGCCACATTTATACTCAACATACAACAACAGCATTAACAATAAATGAAAATACTGATTCAAATGTTCCCACAGATATATTAAATTTACTAAATAAAACAATCACAGAAGATCATAAGTATTTACACAACAATCTCTGTGATGAAAATAACGCAACATCTCATATAAAATCCTCTTTGCTTGGTCATTTTTTAACAATTCCTTTTGAAAACAATATTTTACAATTTGGACAATGGCAAGATATTTTTTTAGTAGAACTTGATGGACCAAGAACAAGAAATATAATATTAAACATAATAAAAACAGAATAATTTATAAAAACAAAATTCTTCTAAATTTCTATGTACGACTTAATTATCATGGGTGCGGGCCCTTCAGGGTTATCAGCAGCAATATACGCAGCAAGATATAAATTAAAAACTTTAATTTTAACAAAAGATTTAGGAACATTAACAGAAGCCCACTTAGTAGAAAATTACCCTGGTTTCAAATCAATTTCTGGATTAAATTTAATGAATAAAATGAAAGAACATGTTCTAAGCTTCAAAGTTCCAATAATTGAAGAAGAAATAAAAGCAATTAAAAAAGAAAAAAATTTCATAGTGCATACTGAAAAAAATAAATACGAAGCAAAAGCATTAATCCTTGCATTAGGTACAAAAAGGAGGAGATTAAATCTCCCAAATGAAGAAAACTATCTAGGTAAGGGTGTTTTTTATTGTTACACTTGTGATGGTCCACTTATGCATAATAAAATAGTTGCAGTAGTGGGGGGTTCAGATTCTGCAGCTCAAGCATCTTTATTATTATCTGAATATGCAAAAAAAATCTACATTATTTATAGAAAAGAAAAATTAAGAGCAGAACCAATTTTAATAGAAAAAATAAAAAAAAATAAAAAAATTGAATTCATACCAAATGCAGAAGTTAAGGAATTAAAAGGTTCTAAATTCTTATCATCAGTAGTATTAGATAACAAAAAAGAAATAAAAATAGAAGGCCTATTTGTAGAGATAGGAGCAGTCCCTTCAACCACATTAGTAAAAGATTTAAAGATTAAAACCAACAAATTTGGATATATAATCACAAATGAATTAAAAGAAACAAATATTCCGGGCGTGTTTGCAGCAGGAGACATTTCAACAACACCTTTGAGACAAGCAATTGTTGGTGCAGGAGATGGAGCAATAGCAGCATTTTCAGCATACAAATATTGCAAAAAATAAAATGGAAAATTTAAATATAAAAAATCTAGGTTTAACATTGGGTATATTAACAGGTGTTTATTTTTTCCTATTAGCATTAATAGCATATTTATTTAGTTTTGGAAATTTATTTGTAACAACCTTATCTTCAGTATATATTGGTTATAGTGCTACTTTTCTAGGAAGCATAATTGGATTAGTATATGGCTTCATTGAAGGTTTTATTTTTGGAGCATTAGTAGCTTTGGTTTATAATGCACTACAAAAATGAAAACTATATTTTGGATATTACTAAGTACATTTCTTATTAGCTTAATTTCACTCATAGGAATTATAACTTTAATAATAAAAGACAAATTTCTAAAAAAAATATTAATGTTCCTAGTATCTCTATCAGCAGGTGCTTTAATGGGTGGTGCTTTCTTACATCTAATTCCTGAATCACTAGAAAATTTTTCAAGTAATTTAATCTTCATCTATGTTCTTCTAGGTTTTATTGTATTCTTTTTAATTGAAAAAATATTTCATTGGCGTCATTGCCATGATGGAAAATGTCCAATACATACATTTGCTTACATTAATCTTCTAGGAGATTCAGTACATAATTTTATAGATGGTTTAATAATTGCTGCAGCATTTATCTTCAACACACAATTAGGAATTATAACAACGCTTGCTGTAGCATTACATGAAATACCTCAAGAAATAGGGGGATTTGGTGTTTTAATCTATGGAGGATTTAAAAAAATAAAAGCTCTATTGTTTAATTTTATCACAGCACTAACAGCGATCCTTGGAGGTATAATTGGTTATTTCCTTTCAAGCTATATTGAAAATTCTTTAATATATTTATTACCTTTCGCAGCAGGGGGATTCATTTACATAGCTGCATCAGATTTGATACCCGAAATCAGGAAAGAATTAAACATAAAAAAATCCTTATTAAATTTTGCAATATTCATTATAGGCATTTTAATAATGTATATTTTCACAATAATTTAAAAAAAGAAAACCTTATATATTCAAAAAGCCATAACAAAATTAAATAAAGGAGGTGTCAAATAATGGGAGATATATGCAATTGTCCATCATGGATGGGCTGGGTAGTTTTAATTGTTGGTATTTTATACCTACTAGCAGACCTTAATGTTTTTAATTGGGGTATAAGTTGGTACACAGCATTGTTCGTATTAATGGGACTTAGCTTTGTAATGAAAAAGTAATTTTTTTTCTTTTTTTTAAATAGAAAGGTTTTTAATAATTCTATGTCTTAAATATTCTAAAATGAAAGTTGATGGTTTAAACATAACGTGGCTTGGACATTCAAGTTTTAAAATAAATAATATTTACTTAGATCCTTATATTCTTCCAAAAAAATCATCAAAGGCAGAAATCATATTAATTACTCATGATCATTATGATCATTGTGATCCAGAAAGAGTTTCCCAAATCACAAATTCTTCAACAGTTATAATCACAACAAACAAATGTAGTCAAAAATTATTAGGTAATGTAAAAATAATAAAACCCGGTGAAAAATTAAATATAAATGAGATTATGATAGAAGCCATACATGCCTATAATACAAATAAAGATTATCATGTAAAAGGAGAGGGGATAGGTTTTATAATTAATATAAACAATAAAAAAATATATCATGCTGGTGATACAGATTTAATTCCAGAAATGTCAGAATTAAAAAACATTGACATTGCTTTATTGCCTATAGGCGGAACATATACAATGAATGCAGCAGAAGCAGCAGAAGCGTGTAATATAATAAAACCCAAAATAGTAATTCCAATACATTACGGTTCTATAATCGGTTCAAAAGAAGATGCTGAAACCTTTAAAAGTTTAGTTGATGATGAAATAGAAGTTAGAATTCTTTAATTATCTCTTACCACACAATTCGTAATGTCTACACCTTTTACAAATACCAGATCTCTCACTATATTCCTTTGTTTTGTAACATTTTGGTTCCATCTTCTAAAATGTAAAAGTATTAAATATTTAAATCTTTCTAACAGCAAAATAATTCTTTTGGTATCTCTCCTTCTTTTAATTCACCAAAAGGGTTCCCATATTTTCGAACATTCTCTATCATTTTCCTATTACTCTTAGTAGTTAATTTATCTTTAACTTTAACTCTAAATTGCTTAAACTCTTCTTTTAAATCAATACCCACAGGACAATCTTCATTACATCTACCACATAAAGTACAATAATAAAATGATTTATCCACCATTTTTTTCTTAGTTAATAAAGCTCTACCTCTAGATCCAAATCTTTCATCCAATAAAATCTTAAAAACACCACAACTATTCCTACACATTCCACAATTTATACATTTATCAATCATATTAATTTACCCCTATTAATTATATTATCTCTATCATATTTATTTTTTAAATTTTTAATATTTGCCCTAAATTCTTTACTAGTGTATTGTTTCTTCCTCATTCCAATTCCATGTTCTCCACTTATTTCCCCATTAAAATCTTCAACTTTCTCATATAATTCATCTAATTTAATATCATTCATAAAACAAGGATGAATTATTCCAGCCATTATATGACCAAAACTTGGAATCTCATTCTCTTCAAGCCACTTTAAAAATTTCTCCATCTTTTCTAAAGGAACTTTGGGGTCTTCAATTAAAACATAACCGTTTTTAGCTAATTGAGGATACAAACCATCTCTCATCTCCCACAAATCCAACCCTATATTAACATCACTGTCTTTTTCAATCAGTAAATAATTTTTTTCTTTCAAATCTAAAAACTTAGAAGCTTTTTTACTAATGAATTCAACAGCATTAACATCCTCCAACTCTCTTAACTTAAACATCATATCATCTATCGTCTCAAAACCTAATAATTCAACATTAACTTTTTTAGGCTTATCAATAATCCTTAATTTAGCACTTATAATAACTCCAGTAACACCTTCCTTACCAACAATATCCTTCAACTCAGCTTTTCTATGCCTACCATCTCCATCTATGATCTCAATTTCCCTAATCCAATTTCCCGTTTTTCCATATTTAATAGCTTTAGTTCCAACAGCATTACAAGCAATCATCCCCCCAATAGTACAAGATTTGCTAGAAGAAGGAACAACAGGAAAAAACTTATCCCCTAATTTTTCATTTAAATCATCTAAAATAATTCCCGGTTCAACAACAACATAATCCTTATCTATACTCAAGATCTTATTCATCCTACTCATATCCATAACAACAGAATTTTCAGGAACACAACTTCCAACTAATCCAGTTCCTCCACCCCTTACAGTAATAGATGAATGGTTTCTTTTAACAAATAATAAACTTTGATGAACTTCCTTAGCATTTCCGGGCCTTACAACTAAAACAGTATTTCCTTCAATTTGAGAAGCATCAGAATTATAAACCACCTTACTAGCACTTTCCTTACTTACAAAATCTTCTCCAATATTTCTCTTAAACCAATTTATCATACAAACACATCTCCTAATTCTAAGATTAAAACATCTTTACTATTATCTTTAAAATGTTGATAACACATTGGACAGGCAGTTATCATTTTTTCAGTTTTAACTTTACTTAAAACATTATTAGCAACCTCATTAGCTAATTTAGGTAAATTATTTTTCATACCTCCTCCAGCACCACAACAACTTGCTTTTTCTCTATTATTCTTAAATTCCTTAATTTCAAAACCAATTGCTTTCAAAGCATCCCTTGGTTCTTCAAATATCTTACCTTGTCTTCCTAAATGACAACTATCATGGTAAGTAATATCTTCATCAAATTTTTTCTTGAAAACTTCTATATTCTCTAAAATAACTTGAGATATATGTTTAACCTTTAAATTATAATTATCTTTTAACATATTATAACAAGCAGGGCAGTTTGTTATTATTTCTCCAACACCAAATTTCTTAAACTTCTCTAAATTCTTTTCTTTTAAATTTTCAAAATCTTCTTTATAACCTGCATTTAGAACAGGACTCCCACAACAGAACTCTTCATCTTTTAACATTATAAAATCAACACCAATTTTTTTTAGAATTTTTTTATAATTATCTTCTTTATCTTTCAAGACATATTTAGTCATACAGCCTGGAAAATACAGTACATTCCTATTTGTTAATTTTTCTAAAAACTTAAACATTTTGTTTACATCTCCCTAAGAATTATATCTTAGAGGCTTCACCTCTTTTATTTTAAGAAACAAAACATATTTATATATCTTTCTAACATATAATTAAATAAAAATCTTTTTAAATAAAGCATTTTTTAAAATTATAGGAGGAAAATTATAATGAAAAAGAAAATAAGTACGTGGAAAATTCTAACAGCAGTATTTGCTATTTTATTAGTAGCGTCTGTAGCTACAAACGGTTTTAAATCAATGGGTGGTTTGTCAAAAGAAAGTGCTAAACAAACAGCAAATGATTTTATTCAAACTAATTTAGTAAGTCCTGGTGTATCTATAGATATAGAAAGTATAACAGAAAAAAATGGTTTATACTTATTAGATGTTGCTGTAACAGCAGAAGGAACAACACAAAATGTTGAATCTTATATTTCTAAAGATGGAAAATTATTCTTTCCACAAGCATTAGACATGGAAGCTATAATTCCAACAGCACCACAACAACCAACAACAGCACCAACAATAGTTGAAGCAAGTGTAGATGATGATGCAGTAAAGGGGGATGCAAATGCTCCAGTAACAATAATTGAATTTTCAGATTTCCAATGTCCTTTCTGTGCAAAGTTCTATACAGATACCTTACCACAGATAACTGAAGAATACATAGACACTGGAAAAGTCAAATTTATTTACAGAGACTTCCCATTAGGATTCCATCAAAATGCACAAAAAGCAGCAGAAGCAGCAGAATGTGCTGGTGATCAGGATATGTTCTGGGAAATGCATGACATGTTATATGAAAACCAAAATGCATTAACAGTAGCTGACTTAAAACAATATGCGTCTGATTTAGATTTAGATGCAACAGAATTTGATGAATGTCTTGATTCTGGAAAATATGAAGATGAAGTAAAAGATGATATGGCAGAAGGAAGTTCTTATGGAGTTTCAGGAACACCAGCATTCTTCATTAACGGCCAACTATTATCTGGAGCTCAACCGTTCGCAGCATTCCAGGCAGTAATTGAGGCAGAACTAGCAAATCTTTAATTTTTTTTCTTTTTTTAATAATAACCAACTATTGTTTTTTCTGTTTCTAAATTATTCTTTTCTTGTATTCTTTTTATTATTGGATAGTATTCTAAAGAATATCCTCCAGAACCACCACCCAAGAAACAAGATAACCCTTCCTTAATATGAAATAAAACATCTTCAAGACTCACTTTTTTTGGGGTCAGAACCAAACCCTTATTTATTTTTTCTTTATTTCCTTCCATAGCTTTAATACCTAATCTAAATTGAGAATTAATAGATTTATAAACATCATCATAATTGCTTTCATGAAAACCGTAGTATGTAGTAAGTCCTCTGGGTTTATTCTCATTTAAAAAAATCAACCTTTCTTTTTTACTAAATTCTAAATTAGGTATATTTTCTATAATTAAAACTGTAATAGGAAATAAATCAATATTACCTCCTAAAGTAACATAGTCTCTTATATTTTTTACAAGTTCATTTTTTATTGACATTTTAATTCTCCAATTTTTCATAAATTCATATTTATAAATTTTTCGTTTTAAACTACCTATATAGTAGTAACAATATAAGACTAATTTTTATGAATAAAATTTCACAACCTTTAAAAATACTATTTCTTAAATTCTATTATGAGATATCAAAGACATTCAGTATTATTAGGAAAAGAATACTCCTTACTACATAAAAAAACAATAACAATTGTGGGTCTAGGAGCTTTAGGCACTAACATAGCTAATTTACTAGCGAGAGCAGGAATTAACTTAATCTTAATAGATAATGACAAAGTTGACATAACAAATCTACAAAGACAATCTCTATATAATGAAAAAGACATTAAAAAACCAAAAGTAACAACAGCAAAATCACATTTAAACAAAATAAATTCAGAAATAAAGATAAAAACATATAACCAATTATTAACTAAAAAAAACATATCAATTATCAACTCAGATCTAATCATAGATTGTACAGACAATTTAGAAACAAGATTTTTAATAAACGAATACTGCCATAATAAATTCCCATGGATTCATACAGCAGCAATAAAAACAATGGGGGTTACATTCAATATCCTACCAAACAAACCATGTTTCAATTGCATTTACAAAAACATTTCTTCAATAGAAAAATGTGAAGATGTAGGAATATTAAACACAATAATCGCATTAATATCCTCAATAGCAGCAACACAAGCAATGAAAATATTGCTAAATAAAGATTATGAAACAGATTTAATAAGATTCAACATCTGGAACAATAAATTAGAAAAAATAAAAGTAAAAAAATCATGTAACTTATGTAAAAACAAAAAAGAAAACAAATTCATAATAAAATTATGCAAAACAAAAGCAGCCTATTCAACAAAGATAAATAAAAAACTAAACTTAAATCAAATAAGTAAAAAATACAAAACAATAGTAAAAACCCCCATACTCTTAATCATAAAAGTAAACAATCATGAAATAATAGTCCATAATTACGGCGAACTAATTTTTAAAGATTTAAAAGACGAAGATAAAATAAATAAAATAGCAAAGGAGATTTACAATGAAAGCAGTATCTCTTCTTAGTTCAGGAATAGATTCCCCTGTATCTTCTTATTTAATGCAAAAACATCTAGATATCATAGCAATACATTTCAACAATGAACCCCTAACATCAAAAGAAGTTGTAGAAAAAGTAAAAAAATTATGTGAAAAATTAAAAATAAAAAAACTATATATTATCCCTCACGGAAAAAATCAAATTTCTTTAATGAAATCTTGTAATCATAGTTATAGATGTATTCTATGTAGAAGATTGATGTTTAAAATTTCAGAAAAAATAGCAGAAAAAGAAAAATGTTCTTTCTTAATCACAGGAGAATCATTAGGGCAAGTGGCTTCACAAACTCTTTCAAATTTAACAAACTGTGACAAAGCAGTTAAAATCAAAATCCTGAGACCTCTACTAAGCTACGATAAAGAAGAAACAATAAAAATAGCAAAAGAAATAGACACATATAATATTTCAATAGAATCATCCATGTGTTGTAATGCAGTTCCAAAATATCCAAAGACAAAATCAAGAATAAATTTCATAAAACAAGAAGAAGAAAATGCAAATATAGATAAACTAATAACTTCTTCAGTAAAAAATGCTAAAATAATAAAATGGTAAAAGTCTTCATAGAAAAGGAAAATAAAACAAAAGAAATCAAAGCATCTAATATAAAAACCATATTAGATAATCTAAAAATCAACCCAGAAACAATCTTAATAGTAAAAAATAATGAACTAACAACAATAAATTCTAAAATAAAATCTAATGACAAAATAAAACTCCTAAGTGTGGTTTCCGGAGGTTAAAATGTGTAAAATTTGTAAAACAAAACCAATCATACAATTAACAAATACAAACATCTCATTATGTAAATCATGTTTCCTAAAATATTTCGAAAAAAAAACATTTAAGACAATAAAAAAATATGATTTAATAGAAAAAAATGATAAAATCTTAGTAGCAATCTCAGGTGGAAAAGATTCTTTAACAGTTCTTAATATCTTAAATAAATTAAGAGAAAGGTTATTATTCAAAATCGAAGCTTTGTTAATAGATGAAGGTATAAAAAACTACAGGGGCATTACAATTATTGATGCTAAAAATTTCTGTAAAAAAAACAATATCAAATTAACAATAGTTTCTTTCAAAAAAGAATTCAAATATCCATTAGATTCTTTAATAAAAAAAATTAATTTAAAACCATGTACTGTCTGCGGTGTTTTAAGACGTTATTTACTAAATAAATACTCAAAAAAATTAAAAGCAACTAAATTAGTAACAGGACATAATCTAGATGATGAAGCCCAATCAATCTTAATGAATCAATTCAAACATAACATTGAAATCTCAGCAAGATTAGGGCCCATAACAGGAGTAATATCAGATAAAAAATTCATAAAAAGGATTAAACCCTTATATTTACTAAATGAAAAAGAAACAGCAACATATGCTTATCTAAACAACTTCAATTCAAAATATGTAGAATGTCCTTATACAATAGACTCGTATAGAAATGAAGTAAGAGATATGTTAAACAATTTTGAAAACAAATATCCTGGAACAAAACACGCAATTGTAAATTCTTTCCTAGATATCTTACCCTTATTAAAAGATAAATACAAAACAAATAAGAAAATTATTTCTTGCAAAAAATGTAAAGAACCTTCTTCTAAAGAATATTGTCAAGCTTGTGAGATTTTAAGGATGGTGGGGATCCATAAGTCCTAATTGTTCTCCATATTCTGTTAATCTAAAATAACATCCTTTCAAATGTTTTTCAGATACTAAAATATTATTCTTTAATAAATAAGATATTTCCCCCTTACCTGCATTATTCAAACAAGATATAATTGTGCTCTCTGGAAAAGATATATTTTTTAATTTGATATCCTCTAAACCCCCTGAAGCATTTAATTGTTCAAATACTTTGGATAATTTATAATAGAATACAATCATATCAACAGCTGTTCCTTCACCAGTATTAGTTAACTCCATCTTAAATAAGAACGAGTAAAAACTTATAAAGATTTCTTCTCATAATCTTTAATAGCATTTCTTAAAGCTTGCATTCCTAAAACAGAACAATGTAATTTTATTCCAGGCATCTCTCCCCCCAAGAAATCAACAATATCTTTGTTTGTTATTTTCTTAGCCTCTTCAACAGTTTTACCTTTAGCTAATTCACACAAAGCATCAGAAGAAGCGATCGCAGCACCACACCCAAATGTTTTAAATTTAATATCAACTATCTTATCTTTTTCAACCTTAATAAAAATTCTCATTATATCACCACAACGGGCATTTCCCTCTTCCCCAATACCATCTGCATCTTTTATTTCCCCAACATTCTTAGGGTGCATAAAATGTTCCATAACTTTCTTAGCATACATTATAATTTCCCCTGGTCACGAAATTTCCCCTTATAATTTTCATTACCTTTTATTTCCTCAAACATTATCTGACAGATTTTCATTCCACTATGCAATCTAAAAACAGAGGTAGATGCATTCTTAATTTCTAAAACCTGTCTATTACAAACACCTGGCTGAACTAAATTAGCAGTCATATGAACCAATAATCCAACTCTCGCATATCTACTCCTTCCACCCAATCTACCAATCAAATAATCAGGCATACAAATTTTCTCTTTAGTTATCCCCAAAATTAATTCACCCGGTTTTAACTCAATCTGATTCATCTTAACTACTTTTGTAACTTTAGTATAATCTTCCCTTTTCAAATCGATAACATCATGAGTGAATATTCTAAATTCATTTCCTAAAATTAAATCCACAGATACAGGTCCAACATTCTTTTTATTAAATGGAGTTATTTTCAATTTACCTTTTTTAATTTCTTTTAAAATTTCTTTTTTTGTTAATATCATTTTAGTGGGCTAATCCTCCTTAAGTTTTCAACAATTTCCTTAACACATTTTATAGTATAATCTATATCCTTTTCATTTATATATTTACTTAAAGTAAACCTTATGGTTCCATGAGCAATTTCATGCTTCAAACCAATAGCCAATAAAACATGGCTTGGTTCCAAACTCTGAGAACTACAAGCAGATCCAGTTGATACTGCAATACCTTTATTATCTAAATGCAATAATAAACTTTCTCCTTCTATAAAATTAAAAGCAATATTAACATTATTACACAATCTATTTTTACTCCCATTTAACTGTGTATTTTCAATTTTTAATAATTCTTTAATCAACTTATCTCTTAAAATTCTTATTTTCTTAATATCTTCTTTTTTAATTAAACTAGAAGCCTTTGCAAAACCAACAATTCCAGGAATATTTTCAGTCCCAGCCCTTAAATCAAATTCATGATGTCCTCCATGAAGTAACTTATCTAATTTCAAATCTTTCCTAACATACAAAGCCCCAATACCTTTTGGACCATGAATTTTATGAGAAGACAAAGATACCAAATCCAAATTCATTTTCTTAACATCTATATCTTCTTTAGTAAAACTCTGAACAGCATCACTATGAAACAAAACATCATGTTTCTTACAAATTTCTCCAATTTTTTTCAAATCCTGAACAGTTCCAATCTCATTATTAGCGTGCATTATACTAACCAATAAAGTTTTATCATTAATTTTATCTTCTAATTCATTTAAATCAACAAAACCTTCTTTATTAACTCCAAGATAATCAACTTTAAATCCATTTTCTTCTAAATATTTACAAGTCTCTAAAATAGAAGGATGTTCAATTTTTGTTGTTATAATGTGTCCTTTCCCAAGACCTTGTAAAACTAAATTATTACTCTCGCTCCCACCAGAAGTAAATATAATCTCATCTTTATCAGCATTTATTTTCTTAGCTATAATTTCTCTACTTTTTTCTAAAGCTTCCTTAGCTTCTCTACCAAACTCATGTAAAGAAGATGCATTCCCATACTTATTTAAAAAATATGGTTCCATCTCTTTCAAAACTTCATCAGCTACTTTCGTGGTTGCCCCATTATCTAAATAAACTTTCATTTTCTACATATATCCCCACAATGTTTTTCAACATGTTTTTCAACTAGTTTTATTAAAGGAACAATAGTCTCTTTATTCAATGAGTAAATCCTATTTTTCCCATCTTTCTTAAATTCAACAAAATGACAATCACTTAATTTCTTCAAATTATGAGATATCTTACTCTGCTCTTCATTTAATTTCTTAGCAATTTCATTAACAGTCAAAGGCTTCTCTCTCAATAACTCAACTATCTTCAATCTCAATTTATGGGATATAGTTTCAAAAAATAAATTATATGACTTACATTTCATATGAATTTGATATCATATGTTATTTATAAACTTATCGATTTAGAACTCAAATAACATCCAACAATACTTCCTTAACCTTGTCCTTAATATTCTCTTTCTTAACAACAATTTTAGATTCGCAACAAGATTTCAAGCAAATTTTCATATAAAGGTATATGTCACAATAATATATAAAACTATCCTCCAGCGCTTGTATACTTCCTAATTGCCCTATTCCACATAAATACAGAAAATCCTAAAAATAATAAAACAGGAATTAAAATCTCTAATAAAGTCATAATACTAAGACCCCCTAATAAAACATTCACAGGATAAAATGAAATAATCCCAATTGGTATCAAAAATGTAAATACAAACCTCATTCCCCCCTCATAAATACTCAAAGGATATCTCGCTACATCAATTATCTTAAAAAACAAATCAAACAATCCAAAAGACTTTACAAATAAGAAAGCCAATGAACTCATTAAAACAAAAGTTGCATATAAAAATACAAAGGCCAATAATATCAAAAATAAAAATAATAATGTATTCCAAGAAAATACAATAATTCCTAATTTAACAAAAGCCCAGATTATTAAACCCAAACCAGCCAAAACCTCAGCTATACCTTCTATATCAATTGAACTAAAACTAAGATATAATAAAGGATTAAAAGGTTTTATCAATACCTTATCAAAAGTTCCTTGCTGAACACTTCTAATAACTTGAAAAGGTAGACCAAACAATAATGTGTGAGCTAATCCATTTACTAAAATAAAAGTTCCTTGAAATAATATAAATTCTTCAAATTTCCAACCAGGAATACCTGAAGAATAAGTATAAATCAATAAAATAATTATTGGACCGATTAAATCAGCAAATATTAATCCCAGACTTTTTATAAAAAAATTCCATTTATAAGCCATCTCACTACTTAATTCCAATGCAAAAGTTTTCTTAAACAAAGTTAAATAGTTCATATTCCCGCACCCGCAAATTTTTTAAAAGCACGATTCCATATCCCATTAACAATTAAATACAAAACAAAAATCCAAAATACCTGTATCCCAATCAACATTAAAGTTTCCAAATATGTATAACTTCCTAAATAAATATTAATTGGAACAGATCGTATATACTGGAATGGTAAATACTTAAAAATTCCTTGAACAACTTCTGGAAAAAATGTTAAAGGAATCATACCCCCTGATAAAAAAACAATCAAAACTCTCTTAACTCTCCTTATCCCAGATATATTTTTAAACCAAAAAGCACTCATCCCAACAAAATAGCTAATTAAAAAACTCATGAGTAATGCCAATACAATTGATACAATAAACATTAAAAAGTAAAATACAGGTGCTACTTTAACTCCAAAAAGAAATATAGCTATTAAAAAGAAAGGCACCATTTCTAAAAAAATACTTAATGAACTAACACCTAATAAATTAAAAAAATAAAAGAATATAAAATTGAAAGGTTTCAATAGATTATTTACTAAATTTCCGTATCTCACATCATTTTCTAACCATTCATCAACATTACTCCACACAAAAAACCCCACAATCATATTTAAAGCATAATAAGCTACTATCCCTTCAAAAGTAAAACCCCTAATAATATCTACATTAGAATATTCAAATATAGATTTCCATAAAAAATAATAAATTAATAAAGTCAATGGAGATGTTACTAATGTAACATAAAAATGAAACCTATAAGCTACAGCTTCTTTAAATCCTGCTCTCGCAATTGCATAAGATTTTTTAATCATTCTTCATAAATTAATTTAATTATTTCTTCAATGCTTGGGTCACTTATATTTATATCAGCCACTTTAAAACTATCTAATAAATAACTTATAATTGTATTAATTTTCTGTTTTTTAAGATTTAATTCAATCTTCAATTCATAAGTTCTCTTCTCTAATATTTTGCAGCCTTCAAATTTAAAATTCTTAAATTTCTCTTCAAACTTAACATCAATTATTTTACTCTTAATATACCTCTCACTAATCATTTTTAATAATCCATCATAAATTATCTCTCCGTGATTGATTATTATAATTCTTTTACATAATCTCTCAATATCCTGCATATCATGTGTTGTAACAATAAATGTTGTTTTATATTTTGTATTCACTTCTTTAATAAAATCCCTTAAATTATCCTTAGCGATAACATCCAATCCAATACTTGGTTCATCTAAAAAAACTAATTTTGGATTATGTAACAAAGCAGCAATAATCTTACACTTCATTCTTTCTCCTAAACTTAAATCTCTAACAGGGGTCTTAATTATATCCTCTACTTGCATTATCTTAACCATATGATCTAGTCTTTTTTTGAAATCTTTTTCATCAACATCATACAAATCTTTGTGTAAGTAAAAAGTATCAATAGCAGGCAAATCCCACCATAATTGTTCTTTCTGTCCAAAAACAACACCAATGTTCTTAACATACTTTACTCTATCTTTCCAAGGAACAAACCCCATAATATTAACATCTCCAGAATCAGGATACAAAACTCCAGATAAAGCCTTCAAGGTTGTACTTTTACCAGCACCATTAGGACCTATTAATCCTAAAATCTCTCCTTTCTCAACTTCAAAACAAATGCTCTTCAAAGCCTCTTTAAATTCATATTTTCTTTTTACTAGAGATTTGACTGCATTAATCAACCCAGGTTCTCTTTCATGTGTTTTATATGTTTTTTTAAGATTTTTTACTTCTATTATCAAGGGCATGGTGGTACCTCCGAGGAAAAAATAAAATTATATATACAACTGTAAAAGCTGCGTAATGTTAGAAAAAAATTTT
>Ga0180009_10000914_pt1 | contig 37551 bp, 41 predicted proteins | sample OS_PC_MetaG_FD_123537 | JGI IMG/M metagenome (GOLD analysis project Ga0180009, IMG submission 123537) | Groundwater microbial communities from the Aspo Hard Rock Laboratory (HRL) deep subsurface site, Sweden - OS_PC_MetaG | ecosystem: Environmental > Aquatic > Deep subsurface > Groundwater... | reverse complement strand
GCCCCGACTGGTAGTGGCACGGCGGCCCCCACCTGCGCGTCGACCACTCCCGGCACCAGCTTTACAAGGGTCCATCCATGGAAAGGGAGACTTGCACAATGGCTCGTCACGGTACGTTGAAAAACGCCATTTTCCTCAGCCTCACCTGTGCGTTCACGCTGGCGCTGACGGTCTCCGTCCTTGCCCAGGACGCCGGTGAAGAGCCTGGAGAAGACAAGTTCGCCAAGATCCAGGCCACCAGCGACTCCCTCGCCTTCGGCAGCGCCGCCTCGGACTCCCTCAAGGAGGTTCCGGTGGTGGTCGAGGAGATCGGCGGCCTGATGGGATACGTCGAAAGGTCGCCCATCGGCAGGACCGGCGCCGGCGAACTGTTCGTCAAGGGCGGCCAGTTCATGTGGTGGCTGCTCGTCGTGGCCCTGGTCGGGTTCGTCTTCCTCATCGAGCGCCTGTGGACCCTCAACCGGGCCCGCGTCAACACCCGCAAGCTCATCGGCACCGTGATCACCACCCTGCGCAACGACGGCGTCCAGGCCGCCGGCGAGGAGTGCCAGAAGGTGCGCGGCCCCATCGCCGCCATCCTGTATTCGGGCCTGCAGAAGGCCGACAGGGGCCGTGACGCGGTCGAGAAGGCCATCGCCACCGCCGGCACCATCGAGATGTCGTTCCTCGAGCGCGGTCTGATCTGGGTGTCGTCGGTGACCACCATCGCCCCGCTGATCGGCTTCCTCGGCACGGTCTCCGGCATGATCAACGCCTTCGAGGCGATCGCCGCCAGCGAACAGGTGAACGCCAAGCTGGTCGCCTCCGGTATCTCCGAGGCCCTCATCACCACCGCGACCGGTCTGGTCGTGGCCATTCCGGCCACCATCGGCTACAACTACTTCGTCTCCGCCATCGATCGGTTCGTGATCGAGATGGAGGAGACCAGCGCTGAACTGATCGAGGAACTCGAGCGGATGAAGGGCTAGCACCGGCCGCCACTCCCCGGCCTGCGGCCGGGGCAGGGAAGGATGAAGGCACATGGGCCTCATGAAGAAAAAGAAGAAGGGCGCGCTGGGTGAGATCACCATGGCATCCACCAGCGACGTGGCCTTCCTTCTGCTGATCTTCTTCATCGTCACGACGATCTTCGCCGCCGAGCAGGGCTTGACCCTTGTCCTGCCCGGCAAGCAGAAGGACAAGTCCGACAGCGTCAAGGTCAAGGAGAGCAACATCGCCACCCTGTTCGTGCAGGCGGACAATTCGGTGACCCTCGACAACAAGCCCATCGTGATCAACCGTATCAAGGCGGCGATCGAGGACCGGATCTTTTCGAATCCCAAGCTCGTGGTCCTGCTGAAGGTCCATCCGGACGCCAACTACGGCTACATGGTGGCCTGCCTGGACGAGCTCAAGCTGGCCAACGCGACCAAGGTCTCGCTGAAGACCTCGGACAAGTAGGGAGGAGGCGGAGATGGATTTCAATCGCAACACGAAGAAGGAGACGTTCATCCCGACTTCGTCCATGGGGGACATCGCCTTCCTGCTGCTGATCTTCTTCATGGTGACCACGATCTTCCGCGAGGAGAGCGGCCTGCCGGTCGAGCTGCCGCGGGCCGAGGCGGGGGAGGAGGTCAACCGCGAGCTGGTGAGCAACATCTACATCAACCGGGTGGGGCAGATCAGCATCGACGACCGCCTGGTGCAGATCAAGCACATCACGGACATCATCGGCCAGAAGATCAGCGAGAACCCCCAGCTGGTGGTCGCCTTCAAGACCGACACGTACGCCAACTACGGTCTGGTCAGCGACGTCATGGAGGAGTTGAAGGAGGTCAACGCGGTCCGCGTGTTCTTCAACAACGATATCGAATCCCAGCCGGGCCACAAGTTCTAGGAGTGTCATGAGCAGCCAGTCCGTGGACAGCCCGATCCGCCTCTCGGCCAACGAGAAATTCAAGCAGCAGTACCCCAAGTACCTGCGCTGGTCGGCCGTGACGGCCGTCCTGCTGACCCTGATCGGCTTCCTGGTCAGCCCGAACTACGTGCCCAATCCCTACAAGCTGCGCCAGGAGGAGTTCGAGGTGGTGGACATCGAGGACCAGGAGGTCATCGAGTTGCCCCCCCCGCCGGTCGAGGCGCCCCCGCCGCCGAAGGTGATCGAGGCCGCCCCCGACGACGAGGTGGCCGACGACGTCGAGATCGCCGACACCCTGATGGACCTCAACACCGCCATCACGAGTTCCATGCCGTCCTATGACCTGGGCGGGGACGAGGGTTTCGTCGCCTCTTCCGAGAAGCCCCAGATCACCCAGTGGGCCAAGCCCTTCTACCCCGAGATGGCCCGCCGGGCCCAGATCGAGGGCACGGTGCTGGTGAAGGTGCTGGTGGGGCCGGACGGCACCGTCCGGGACGCGGTCCTGTTGCAGGGCGTGAATCCCCTGATCGACAAGGAAGCGCTGGCCGCCGCCCGCAAGTGCAAGTTCAGCCCGGGCAAGCAGCGGAACATCCCGGTGAAGGCCTGGATGGCCCTGCCCTTCAAGTTCAGCCTCAACTGATCCCTGGTCGGGAACCTTTCGGCTGCGGCCGCGTCCTTGGTGATGCGGCCGCGGCCTTTGGCGCTGCAACCATGGCCGCTGGTTTGCGTAGTTCCAGGCGTTTCCTGATTGGCTTCCCCGGGCACCCGGGGTATGATTCCGCACGAACGGCAGGATGTTCGCGGTCCCCGGCGGCTTCGCCGCCGGCGCCGCTTCAATCCGGGAGAAGAAGATGAGAACGTACCGTATGGTTGCCCGTCCCCGCCCGTCACTCGCGGCCTGGCTGGTCCTTGCCGGCCTGGCCCTCTGCGGCCCCCTGGCCGCCATCGCCCAGGATGCGGATTCCGGATCCGGCAGGGTGCTGACCCTGCCCGAATGCATCCGGCTCGCCCTCGACAACAGTCCGACCCTTCTGATGGCCGAGGAGCAACGCTACATCGCCGGCAAGGACGTCTCGACCGCCAAGGGGGCCTTCCTGCCCGAGGTCTCCCTGAACCGTAACTGGGGCGAAAGCGAGCGGACGGACTTCGACCTCACGCAGTACACGTCGTTCGACGAGCAGTACTTCACCTTCGATTCCGCCGGCGATTCGACGGCCTGGCTGGCCCGCATGACGGCGGAGAGCGGGACGGCCGACGAGACGGTGATCAGCAGTATGGGGACCTGGTCCGGCGGGGCGTCCCTCAACCTGTTCAACGGCTTCTCCAAGTTCGCCAACCTGAGTGCGGCCAAGCACAACCTGAGGGCCGTCGAAGCCGATCTGGGCTACACCCGCGAGCAGGTGATCCAGTCGGTCGTGACCGCCTACTTCAACCTCCTGCGATACCAGAAGCTGGCCGAGGTGGCCCTGGAAACCCGCGAGCAGGCGGCCAAGGAACTCGAGCGGACCGAGACCTACTTCCGCCTGGGGAGCGCCGCCAAGAGCAACGTGCTGCAGCAACGGGTGCGCCTGGAGAACACCAAGCTCGATCTGGTGGTGGCCCAGAACAACGTGAAGAAGGCCTTCGCCGACCTCGCCTACGCCATGAACCAGCCCCTGGCCGCCACCTTCGACATCGACCCTTCGGTGCTCGCCACCGACTTCGCGATCGATTCCGTCGAGGACCTCTACAGCGAGGCCCTGACCAACCGCCTGGACCTCGCGAGCAGCCAGCACACCCTCGAGGCCCGCCGCAAGAACATCACCACCGCCAGTGCCGGACTGTGGCCCTCGGTCAACCTCTCGGCCAATTACAGCCGTTCCAAGAACGAGTCGCCCTACCGCTTCGGAGCCCAGGAATCGGAGAACCTGAGCTGGGGCTACAGCGTCTCCTGGAGCGTCTTCGACCGGATGCGCACCATCAACGGCCGCGCCCAGGCCAAGGCCAACGCGCGCATCGCCGAGTACCAGCTGGAACAGGCGCGCCTGAACGCCCAGGTCGAAGTGCGGCAGCTGCACAACTCGCTGGTGGAGGCCCGCGAGCGGGTCAACGTCAGCCGCGAGACCATCGAACAGTCCAAGGAGGAGCTGCGCCTGGCCCAGGAGCGTTTCCGCGTCGGCGCCGGGACGACCCTGGACGTGATCATGGCCCAGGTCAACCTGGCCAACAGCCGCGCCCAGGAGGTCCAGGCCATGTGCGACTTCCTCATCTTCCAGTCCCAGCTGCACCGGGCCGTGGGCCGGTCGGCCTGGCGGATCTAGCATGGCGACGTCCGCAGCGGCCGCACCGGTCATCGTCCTGAAGGACCTGCACAAGATCTACGAGGTGGGGGCCGAGACCGTCCCCGCCGTGCAGGGCGTGGACCTGGCCGTCCACAAGGGCGAGTACGTGGCCATCATGGGGTCGAGCGGCTCGGGCAAGTCCACCCTGATGAACGTGATCGGGTGCCTCGACACCCCCACCCGGGGCACCTATCACCTCGGCGGCACCGAGGTCAGCAGCTTCTCGGACGACGAGCTGGCGGAGATCCGCAACCAGCGCATCGGTTTCGTCTTCCAGACCTTCAACCTGCTGCCGCGCAGCACCGCCGCCCAGAACGTGGAACTGCCCCTGATCTACGCCGGAGTGCCCGCCCGGGAACGCCGGCAGCGGGTCCGGGAGGCCCTCGCCGCGGTGAGCCTGACGGACAGGGCGCACCACAAGCCGAACGAGCTGTCCGGCGGCCAGCGGCAGCGGGTGGCCATCGCCCGCGCCCTGGTCAACAATCCCACCCTGATCCTCGCGGACGAGCCCACCGGCAACCTCGATTCGGTGACCAGCAACGAGATCATGCGGATCCTGGGCGACCTCAACGCCCAGGGCCACACGGTCATCATCGTCACCCACGAGGCGGACATCGCCGGGCAGTGCCGCCGGATCATCCGGCTCAGCGACGGCAGGATCGTCAGCGACACCACCGCCTGACCGGATTCCGACATCCCGTTTCAAGCCCCGCCCGTTCCTGCCGATGATCCACCAGACCCGGGGTCCGTCCCCTCCCGACGCCGCAGCCGCCGATACTCACGGAGTTCGGATGTATTTCTTCTATTTCTACCCCCTCGGCCTGGACCGCCCGCTGCGGCGTCCCCCGGTGTTGACCATCTCGCTGATGGCGGTGATGGCCGTTGGCTTCATCTGGCTTCGCTACCTGCCGCGGGCCGTCGGGTTCGACCCCTGGTGGCTGGTCTACTTCCCGGGCCAGCCGCCCTGGTGGTCGGTCGTAACGGCGGTATTCATGCACGCGGGGTGGCTCCACCTGCTGGGGAATCTCCTCTACTTCTGGGTGTTCGCGCCGCCCCTGGAGGACAGGCTGGGCAAGGCCCGCTTCTTTCTGGTGGCGGTGAGCTGCGGCATCGCCGGCAACCTGATCCACGCGGTGGTCTCCCTGCTGGGTTGGATGGGGCAAGGGGGGATGGGCGTCATGGGCACGAGCGGGGCGATCGCCGGCCTGCTGGGTTTCAGCCTGCTCCGCCTCTACGACGCCAGGCTCCAGATCGCCTGGTGGGTCCTGGCGCCCCTGGTCGGGCAGAACCGGGCGGGCCGCAGCCGGATCCCCCTGGGGGTGGCGGTCGCGGTCTGGGTGCTCTGGCAACTGGTCCAGGCCCTGCTCGCGGGAGAAACGGGATCGACGGTGTCGTTCGGGGCGCACCTGGGAGGGGTCGCCGCCGGGATCTGGCTGGCCCTCCTGCTGGGCGAGCACCGCAAGGGGCGGGAGGAGGCCTGTCTGCGGCGGGGGGAAAGCTACCGTGCACAGGGTCACTTCCATGCGGCGGCCGGGGAACTATCCGGATACGTGGAATCCCGACCGGACGACCCCGACGGCCGCAGTGAACTCGCCAGGGCCCTCCTTCTGTCAGGGGACGCGGCCGGGTCCGGGAGGGAATACCGCAAGGCCACCGACCTGTGGCTCGCCGCCGGGCGCATCGACCGGATGCTGGATGCGGCCGACGAGTGGATCCGCCAGTGCGGGGGCCATGCCCTGCGTCCCGAGGAACTGGCCAGGATCGCCTTCTACCGGGAGAAGTCGCTGGATCATGCAGGCGCCCGCGAGGCATACCGTCAGCTTTACGAGGCCTATCCCCGGCATCCGGAAGGCCACCGCGCCCTGGTGCGGCTGGTGGTGCTCTGCCGGGGCAAGCTGGCCGATCCGGTCGCGGCGCTCCGCTGGCTGGAGGAGGCCCGGGACTCCTTGCCCCCCGGCAGCTGGCGTGACTACCTCAGCCGGGAATTCGCTCTCCCAGCAGGGCCTGATGGAGCCTGTCGACCTGATCCGGTTCCGGCGGGCTCCGGAAGACCAGCCGCAGGGTCGAGCCTTCGACCCTGATCTCCGCGGCCGGCAGTCCCAGCCCGCCGAGGACGCCCGTCAGATGCTGCTGGACGGCGAGCCAGCTGTCCGGCCGCCCGCCGGCCAGGGTGATGCAGGCCAGCCCGGTTTCGTGGTCCAGGGCGTGGTCTCCTGTCGCTCCGGCCGCCGCCTGCTCCATGGCTTCCATCAGGCCCTCGGGCAACCCCTTCCGGACCAGGGCCTCCCAGCGCGCCGCCGGGCCCCCGTCCAGCCATTCGGCCACGATGTCGCAGGGATCCAGGCGGGCCAGGGCCAGGTCCCGCCACGCGGCGAACAGGCCTTCCCTGGGGGCCGTCAACCTGAGGCGTGCGACCAGGGGCTCCAGGTGCATCACCAGCGGTCGGTAGCGTGGACCGCCGCCCGCCCTGCCGGGGCCCGGGCCGGCGTTCGGCGGGATGGGCGCGCCGGCCCGGTGGGCGGGAGCGTCCCCGATGGTCGTTCCGGGGCCGTCGTGGAAGCTGGAGCGCACCACCAGGGGGACGCGGTGGGCCCTGGCGTACTCCACGGCGCGCAGGTGGACCACGCCGCAACCGCCAGCTGCGATCTCGAGCATCTGGTCCCAGGAAAGGTGATCGTGGCGGCGGGCGCCGGGGACGAGCTTGGGGTCGGCCTCCAGCACCCCGTCCACGTCCTTGAGGATCTCGCAGGATCCGGCGCCGAGAGCGGCCGCCAGGGCCACCGCCGTGGCGTCGCTGCCGCCGCGCCCGAGGGTGGTGATCTCCTTCTCGCGGCTGACTCCCTGGAAACCGGCGACGACCACGGTGTAGCCCCTGGCCAGGGCGTCGCGGACGCGGTCGCCCTTGACCTCGAGGATCCGGGCGTCGTTGTGGCTGCTGTCGGTGATGATGCCGCACTGGCTGCCGGTGAGGCTGATGGCGGGGCAGCCCTCCCGGTCCAGGGCCATGCTCAGCAGGCTCATGGCGATGCGCTCTCCCACCGAGAGCAGCATGTCCAGCTCCCGCCGCGGCGGGTTCGGGTGGGCCCGGCGGGCCAGTTCCGCCAGTTCGTCGGTGGTCTTGCCCATGGCACTGACGACCACGACCACCTGGCAGCCGGCGTCCCTGGCGGCGCGGACGCTGCGGGCCACCTCGTTCAGGCGCTCGACGGTGGCCAGGCTCGATCCTCCGTACTTGCGGACGAGAACGGCCTGGGGCGGAAGAGGGCTGCTTGGTGACAAGGGAACGGCCTTCCTGAAAAGGGGACGGGGGGCAGGGCGGCGAGCCGGCGCCGCATCGGGTCTACAATACCCAATGTCCGGGCGGGGAACAAGGTGGCTCCGGGGATACGGATGACTGAAAAGGGTTGCCCGCAAGCGACCCATCTGCTAAGTTTCGCATGCCTCCCTGATGGTGGAATATGTTTTTTATCAACAAGATACCCAGCTCCGGGGAGGTCGCGGCCACGGTCCGGGGCGCTGCGCCCGGATCCCACCGCTTGCTGGAGCGCGTCTTCACCCGGGGGACGGCCTCCCTCAGCGACCGGGAGCTCCTGGCGGCCATCCTGGGACCCGGGCCGGGGGCCGAAGCCGACGGTGTGGCGGCCGACCTGATGGCCCTTTGCGGCGGACTGGCCGGCCTCGCCGGCGCCCATCCGGGAGTGATGACCCGCATCCCCGGCCTGGGGCCGGCCCGGGCCATCCGCATCACCGCCGCGCTGGAGTGCGGACGCAGGGCGTTCGGCCAGGCCAGGCCCCTGGGGCTGAAGGTCTCCCGCCCCGAGGATCTGCACCCCTTGCTGCGTTCGGAATTCCGCGGTCTTGACAGGGAACGGTTCCTGGCGCTTTATCTCGATACACGGCACAGGATCCTGGCCCTGGAGACCGTTTCCATCGGGTCGTTGAACCTCTCGGTCGTGCATCCGCGCGAGGTCTTCAAGCTCGCGGTCGCGCTGTCGGCCGCCGCCCTCATCGTGGCCCACAATCACCCGTCGGGCTGCGCGCAACCCAGCGGGGAGGACCTCGAACTGACGGGACGCCTTGACCGCTGCGGCGAGTTGCTGGGAGTTCCCCTGCTGGACCATCTGGTGGCGGGGGCCGAGGAGATCATCAGCATAAGGGAATACGGCTGGCCTGCGGGGCCCGCCCGCTGATCGGACCATTTCGCGGAAGGAATGCCTCTCCATGTTCAAACGCCTGCAGGGGATGTTCAACAACGACATCGCCATCGATCTCGGCACCGCCAACACCCTGGTCTACATCAAGGGCAAGGGCATCGTGTTGAACCAGCCCTCGGTCGTCGCCCTGGAGAAACCTTCGGGCAAGGTCTACGCCGTGGGCGCCGAGGCCAAGGCCATGCTCGGCAAGACCCCCGAAGGGATCGCGGCGATCCGCCCGATGAAGGACGGGGTGATCGCCGACTTCGAGGTGACCGAGTACATGCTGCGCGAGTTCATCAAGATGGCGCAGAAGAAGAGGCACTTCATCGCCCCGCGCATCGTGATCTGCGTGCCTTCGGGGATCACCGAGGTGGAGAAGCGCGCGGTGCGGGACAGCGCCAAGCACGCCGGCGCGCGCGAGGTCTTCCTCGTCGCCGAACCCATGGCCGCCGCTATCGGGGTGGGGCTGCCGGTGGACCAGCCCAGCGGCAACATGATCATCGACATCGGAGGCGGCACCAGCGAGATCGCGGTGATCGCCCTGAACGGCATCGTGTGCGACACCTCCATCCGCGTCGGCGGAGACGAGCTCGACGAGGCCATCGTCAACTACGTGAAGAAGAACCACAACCTGCTGATCGGCGACCAGACCGCCGAGAACATCAAGAAGACCATCGGTTCGGCCCACAAGTACGGTGAGGAGCGGGAGATGGAGGTCAAGGGCCTCTACCAGGTCTCGGGCGTCCCCAAGACCCTGAAGATCTCCTCGGTGGAGATCCGCGAGGCCCTGCTGGAGCCCATCCAGCAGATCTGCGACGCCCTGAAGCACAGCCTCGAGCAGACGCCGCCGGAACTCGCGGCCGACATCAAGGACCGGGGCATCGTGCTGACCGGCGGCGGGGCCCTGCTCAAGGGGCTGCCGGAACTGTTGCGCGAGCAGACCGACCTGCCCATCAACCTCATGGACGATCCGCTGTTCTGCGTGGTCCTGGGCACCGGGAAGATCCTGGACGACTTCGAACGCTACCGCCCGGTGATCATGAGCGGTGGCCGGTCCTGAGCGCCATGCGCCGGGAAGCCGTGACCCCCAGCACCCGGGACCGGACCCTCGCCCTGATCGTCTGCACGGTCCTGGCGCTGACGCTCATGCTGCTGCCTGGGAACGCCCGGATCCTGGTCGCCGACCGCCTGGGCCGGGTCCTGACCGCGCCCTACTGGTCGGTGCGGACCTTTCTCGACGACATGGCCGAACTGCGCAGGGAGAACACCGACCTGCAGAGGGAGCTCGCCCTGCGCGAACTCCAGGCTCAGGCGGCGGCCCGGGGACAAAGGGACATGGAGCGGCTGGCGGGCCCCGCCCTCGAGGCCGGCTTCACCGGCGATCTGGTGCCCTGCCGCGTGGTCATGCGCCAGAGCGCCCGCTTCGCCACGATGATCAAGATCCGCAGCGCCGAACCCGTGGACTGGGAGCCCTGGCTGCCGGTGATCAGCCGCCTGGGATACCTGGGCCGGCTGAAGACCGTCATCAGCCCCCTCGAGGCCTGGGTCGAGCTCATGAGCGCCCCTGATTTCGCGCTCGGCGTGGAATTTCCCCGGACGGGGTTGCTGGGCATCATGCGGCCCCGGGCGGACCGCTTCGTCGTCGAGATGGTGGGCCGGGACGAGGACGTCCAGGCCGGCGAGATGGTGATCACCTCGGGGGTCGCCGAGATCCGCGAGGACGGCGCCGAATCGCTGGTCAGCGCCGCGACGCCGCGCGGCTTCCCCGTGGGGACGGTGGCCCACGCCTCGTCCCCCAACGACCAGGTCTTCATGGACATCGGCATCAGCCCCCTGGCGACCTGCGACTTCAACGAGACGGTCTTCGTGGTCATGCCCCTGGCGCCCGCCGGTCCGGCCGTCGGAACGGGGCGCCCATGAGGGCCTTCGTGCGCATCAACCTCCTGTGGATCCTCATCGCTTTCGTGGGGGACACCATGGTCGGCCCCATGGTGTCCTTCAAGGGCGTGAGGCCCGACTTCTCCATCATCGCCCTGGTGGTGCTGGGCCTCGCCGCCGGGTCGCTGCCCGCGACCGTGGGCGGGTTCGTTCTGGGTTTGGTGCAGGACCTGGCCAACCCCGCCCTGCTCGGCCTCCAGGCCCTGTGCAAGACCTGGCTGGGCTTCGGCCTGGGGCGTCTGCGGGGGCGGCTGGTCTACGGCATGCCGCTGGTCGAGGGAGTGGTCATCCTGCTCGCGGTCCTCGCCCACGACCTGGTCTTCCTGCTGGTCCAGAGCAGGCTGGGGGACGAGGCCTTCCTGGTGCCGTTCGTGACCCAGGCCCTGCCCACCGCACTCTATTCCGGGCTGGTGGGCGTGCCCGTGGTTCGTCTGGCCGCCCTGGCCGGCATCCTCAAGCCGGAGGATTGAGATGGCGAGTCGGGACCTGCTCTATCGGCTGCGTCTCTTCCGGCTGGTCGTGATCCTGCTCTTCGCCATCCTGCTGGGCAACCTGTTCTACATGACCGTTCCCCAGAATCGCCACTACAAGGACCAGGCCCTGGAGAACCGGCAGATCCGGTTCAGGGTGCGGGCGCCCCGGGGCAAGATCCTCGACCGCACGGGCGAACTGCTGGCCGACAACATGTTCATCGCGGACATCACCCTGCCCGTCTCCTGCCTCGAAGGCGACGTCCCCGATTCGACTCTCGTGCTCCTGATGGACTGGTTCGACCTGGATGCCGGCGAGACGCTGGACCGCCTGCGCGCCCAGCGTGATGCGGAGCGGAACCGACTGGTCCTGGTGACCAACGCTCCGCTGGGGCAGATCACCGCCGTGGAGGAGCGGCGCAGACAGCTTCCGGGTGCCAGGGTGGAGACGAGACCCCGGCGCCGCTACCACAACAAGGGTCTGTTCGCCCACGTCATCGGCTACGTGGGCGAGGTGGGGCAGGAGGAGATCGGCCCACCCGGCCGCGCGGGGGAGTACCGTTCCGGAGACATGATCGGCAAGCAGGGGATCGAGCGGGCGTTCGAGGCCGACCTGAGGGGCGTCAGCGGGGTGAAGCTGGAGGAGGTCAACGCCAGCGGGCACATCGTCGGCCGCCAGGCGGTCTGGGTGGACGAGGTCGTCCCTGGCCGGGACGTCCAGCTGACCTTGTCCCTCGAACTGCAGGACGCCATGGCCGACATCCTTGCCGGCCAGACGGCCGGCGGGGTCGCCATGTCCTGCCGTACCGGGGAGATCCTGGCGGCCTTCAGCAGCCCCACGTTCGACACGAACCTGATGACCACCTCCATCACCCCTGAGCAGTGGCAGGGCCTGGTGAACGATCCGGCCAAGCCGTTCTTCAACCGGATCCTGCAGGCGACTTACCCGCCGGCGAGCCTCTACAAGGTGGTTTCCTCCCTGGCCGCCCTGGACAAGGGGGTGGTGGGGAAGGCGAGCCGCCTGGAACCCTGCTACGGAGGGTGGCAGCTGGGGGACCGTTACTTCCGCTGCTGGAAACCCTCGGGACATGGGGACGTCGACCACGCGGACGCCCTGGTCCATTCCTGCGACACCTTCTACTACCAGGTGGGTCTGAGGCTGGACATCGACGAACTGGCCGCAGCCGCCCGCAGTTTCGGCCTGGGGGCTCCCTGTTCGGGCATCTTCCCCGAAGAGGTCAGGGGTCTGGTGCCGGATTCCGCCTGGTACGACGAACACTACGGATCGAAAGGCTGGTCGCGCGGGGTCCTGCTCAACAACGCCATCGGTCAGGGGGAATTGCTGGTGACCCCGCTGCAGATGGCCGTGCTCGCCGCCCGACTGGGGTCCCTGGGCACCGTCCCGGCGCCCACCTTCGTGGTGGGGCAGGAGGACGTGGCCACCCTGTCCCCCCTGCCGTTTTCCATCCAGGATCTGCAATGGGTGAGGTCCACCCTGGGCGAGGTCGTCTCGAGGGGGACGGGGAAGGCCGCCGGCCTGGCGGACGTGCCGGTGGCCGGCAAGACCGGGACGGCCCAGAATCCCCACGGCGAGGACCACGCCTGGTTCATGTGCTTCGCCCCCGCCGGGGATCCCGAGGTGGCCCTGGCGATCATCCTGGAGAACGCGGGCCACGGCGGCAGCGAGGCCGCGCCCCTGGCGGGGCGCTGGCTGCGGACCTACTTCGACGGGGCACGTCCGGGCGCTTCCCCCGCCCTGCCCCTGGAAGCCAACAGGCAGGTGCTGCCATGAGGTGGCTGGCCCTGGCCTTTCCTCCGGGGGACCGCTGGATATTCGCGGCCTGGCTCCTCCTTTGCCTGGCGAGCCTGGCGGTGCTTTGGTCGGTCACCGAGCCCATTTCCGGCCCTTACGAAGGGCAAGAGGCCGGAGTGGCCAAGGGAATCTTCTGGCGTCAGGTGGTCTGGGTGGCGTTGAGCTTCGTGGCGCTGTCCCTCGCCGCCCGGATCAGGATGCGCGCCCTGGAGAACCTCAGTCTTCCCGCGCTGCTGGTGATGCTCCTGCTGCTTGCCGCGATCCTCGTGCTCGGCCCCAAGATCGGGGGATCCCGTCGGTGGTTCCTGCTGGGTCCCATCCGGATGCAGCCGGCGGAGTTCGCCAAGATCAGCTTCATCCTGGCCATGGCCCACCTCCTGGGCCGGGCGGGGGAGGACCGGAAGAGCCTGACCGCGACGACCGCCACCTTCTTCCTGATGGTGCTGCACATGGTGCTGGTCATGCGGGAGCCGGATCTGGGCACCAGCCTGGTTTTCCTGGCCGCGTGGATCGGCATGGTCTTCTGGTACGGGATTCCGGGCATCCTCCTGGTGGGCGCCGGCAGCGCTGCAGCCAGTTCGGTGATGATGTTCATCTCCGAATCCGTCCTCGATGGGCAACCCTGGCCCTGGGGCGTCTACATCCTGCTCCTCATCGGGGTCCTGTACCTGGTGAGGATCAGCATCCCCGCCAAGGTCACCCTGCTGGCCGTCAATCTGGCGACGGGTCTGGGCATCCCCTTCTTCTGGGCCAAGCTGCACGGTTACCAGCAGGAACGGATCCTCACCTTCTTCGATCCCAGCCGTGACAAGTTCGGCAGCGGTTACCAGGCCATCCAGTCCAAGGTGGCCATCGGATCGGGGGGGCTGTTCGGGACGCAGTACCTGCAGGGCACCCAGAAGGGTCTGGCCTTCCTGCCGGAGCGGCACACCGACTTCATCTTCTCGGTGGTGGGGGAGGAACTGGGATTCCTGGGCGCCTCGGCCATCCTCGCCTTGTTCCTGGTGATCATCCTGAGGGGGCTCGAGATCGCCGCGGGGGCCAGGCGGCCCTTCTGGCGCTATCTTGCGGTGGGCGTGGTTTCCTACTTCACTTTCCACGTCGTGGTCAACGTGGCCATCACCACCGGTTTGTTGCCCGTCACCGGACTGCCCCTGCCCCTGCTCAGCTACGGGGGCAGCAACCTGCTGACCAGCAGCATCCTGCTGGGGATTTTGCTCAACGTCAGCTCGCGCTCCTTCGACACCTGAGGCGGCCAGCGTCGCCGATCACTGATGGAGGCCCCGGATGCATCCCGAGATTTTCGGTTTCGTGAAAAGCTACGGCCTGATGCTGGCGATCAGTTTCGCCCTCGGCATGGCCCTCAGCGTCCGCCGGGGGCGGCGCTACGCCTTGCCGTCCGACGTCGTGCTCGACCTGGTGTTCGCGGTGCTGGTGTCCAGCGTCCTGGGCGTGCGGCTCTTCTACGTGATGACGCACCTGGGCAGCTTCGATCCCTGGTACAGCGCGTTCTTCATCTGGGACGGGGGCCTGACGCTCTACGGCGGCATCATCCTGGCCACCGTGACGGTCCTGGTCATGACCCGGCGCCGGGGCATCCCCTTTCTTGTCTTCGCGGACATCTTCTCGCCGGGAGTGGCCCTGGGCATCGGCATCACGCGGATCGGGTGCTTCATGGCCGGGTGCTGCTTCGGCAAGCCCACCGACTGCTCCTGCGCGGTGACCTTTCCCGCCGGCGCCCCGGCCACGAAGATTTTCGGCATGGTGCCGGTCCATCCCGCCCAGCTCTACGCCTCGGCGGCGGGATTCCTGGTCTTCGGTCTGCTCCTGCTCCTGGAGAAATGGATCCGCTTCCGGGGGTCGACCTTCGGGTTCTTCTTCATCCTCTACGGGCTGTCCCGCTTCATCGAGGATCATTTTCGCTACTACACGGCCGACCAGTTCGTTCTGGGCATGAGCAACAACCAGCTCATCAGTCTCGTCTTGATGGTCATGGGGCTCGCCGTCCTGATCCTCGGCGCCGGGCGCCGGGCGCCGGAGTACCGCCATGGCTGACCTGGTCACCCTCGAAAGCGGGGGACTGAGGAGGGCGGGCCGACCGTGGCGGGCCGAAGACCCGTTCCTGATGGTGCTCGGCGAGCCCGTCGTCCACTCCCTCAGCCCGGCCATGCAGGGCGCCGCCCTGAAGGCGCGAGGTCTCCCCCACGAGTATCTGCCCTGCCGGCTGGCCCCGGACCAGGTTCCCGGGTTCCGCGGTATCCTGGAGGGGACGGGGCTGGCGGGGTTCAACGTCACCGCCCCGCTCAAGGAGATCTTCCTGGGCGTCTGCGACGACCTGACGGACACCGCCGGGCGCCTGGGCGCCGTCAACACCGTCAAGTGCGGCCGGGACGGGCGCTGGATCGGCCACAACACCGACAGCGGGGGACTGCTGATGGTCCTGACCCAGAAATGGGGGGGAGGGGATCCTCCGGCGCGCGCGACGGTCCTGGGAGCCGGAGGTTCCGCCCGGGCCGCCGTGGACGCCCTGTTGCGCTGGGGGGTTCCGGAGGTGATCGTCCGCACCCGCTCGGCCGGGACGAGAGAGAGGTTCGCCGACTGGTTGGCGACCCTCCCCGACGGCGACGCCGTCGAGACTGCGGTGTTCGAGTCCGCCAGTCCCGAGCCTCCGACCGGCGACTCCGTCTGGATCAGTTGCCTGCCCGGCGAGGTGGACGTCCTGCCCATGCTGCCGGTGGCGTCCTCGGGCAAGAAGTGCCTGCTTGTCGATCTGCGCTACGGCGCCCAGATGCCGGCCTACGAACCGCCCCTCGGATTCGAGCGGGTGGACGGCCTGCCTCTGCTGCTGATGCAGGGCGGGGTCGCCTTCGCCTGGTGGTTCGGTCCGCCGGTGCCCTGGGCGGTCATGCAGCAGGTCCTGTCCGGTTGATTCCTCCCGGGAAGACGCCCGATCCCATGCCCGTGCCGATGCCCGGTCGGTTCCTGTCGCCCCTGCTGGACTTCGTCCATCCCCAGCGCTGCGTTTGGTGCGGCGCCTCCCCCTGGGACGCCCCCTGGTATCCCGCCGGCCCGCCGGTCGCGGGACTGCGGCCCTGGGACCGCACGCATTCCTGCCGGCGCTGCATCGGGGAGAGGCTGGCCGCGGACGCAGGTGAGGACCCGGTGATGCGCAGCCTGGACTGCGGAATCGAGGCAAGGGGGGCCGTGTGGTCGGACCGCGACCTCGCCCGGGCGGTGGGAGCGTGGAAGTACCACGGCGTGCGCGGCCTGGCCTGGCCCCTGGGCGAACTGCTGGAGAAGGCCGCACCCTTCCTCCTGGGGGACCTGCCGAACCGGGGCCCGCATGTCTTCGTCCCGATCCCCCTGCATGCCCGGCGACGCCGGTCGCGGGGCTTCAACCAGGCCGAGATCCTGGCCGGCAGTCTGGCCCTCGCGACCGGGGGAACGGTCCGGTCCGACCTGGTCCGGCGGGTCCGGGAGACCGGGCAGCAGGCCCGCCTGGGGGACGCCTCCGAGCGGTTCGCGAATCTGCAGGGCGCCTTCCGGACGACTGACCCATCCACGGTTTCGGTCCCGGGTGCGGATCTCGTCCTGGTCGATGATCTGGTCACCAGCGGTGCGACGGTGGGCGAGGCGGCTGCGGCGCTGCGCGCGGGGGGACTCCCGACTGCGCGGGTGGTCTGCATCGGGTTGGCGCGGCCCGGTTGACACCCCCTGGTCTCCTGCCTAGAATTGGCTCTCACGAATCCAGATCCCCCTTTCCCGACAGGCGGTGGCTCATGCGCGCCAAGCAGAATATCCAAGGATGGCGCCCCACCGGGACCACGGTCCTGATGCGGGTGGATTTCAACGTTCCCCTCGATTCCGAGCGGCGCATCACCGACGAGACGCGCATCACCGCCGCCCTTCCCTCGATCAGGCACCTCTGCGAGTCGGGGGCCCGGTTGATCCTGATGAGCCACCTCGGTCGTCCCAAGGGCAAGATCGACCCGGCCTATTCCCTGCGCCCGGTGGCGGACCGCCTGGCGGAGATCCTCGCCGTGCCGGTGAAGTTCGCCGCCGACACCGTCGGGCCGGACGCCCAGGCCAAGGCTGCGGCGCTGAAGGACGGCGAGATCCTGCTGCTGGAAAACCTCCGTTTCAATCCGGGGGAGACGGCGAACGATCCCGGCTTCTCGGCCGCGCTCGCGGACCTGGGCGATCATTACGTGAACGACGCCTTCGGCACCGCGCACCGGGCCCATGCCTCGACGGTGGGCGTCGTCGTGAAGATGGGGGGAGGACGTGCGGGGTTCCTGATGGAAAAGGAACTGCAGCACCTGGGCGCCCTGCTCCATGAACCTGCCCGGCCTTTCGTCGCCGTCCTCGGGGGGGCCAAGGTCGCGGGCAAGGTCGAGGTGATCCTCAATCTGCTGGACACGGTCGACACCCTCCTGGTGGGCGGGGGCATGATCTTCACCTTCTTCAAGGCCCTGGGCTTCAACATCGGAACGAGCCTGCTGGACGAGGAGAGCCTCGAGGTCGCGAGGGAGATCAACACCAGGGCGAAGTCCAGCCGGGCGAAACTGGTGCTGCCGCAGGACTGCGTGGTGGCGAGGGAGTTCAACGACAAGGCCGAGAAGAAGACGGTCCTGGTCAGCGACATCCCCGACGGCTGGATGGGCCTGGACATCGGACCGGCCACCGCGGACCGGTTCGAGGGAATCATCAAGGAAGCCCGGTCCATCTTCTGGAACGGGCCCATGGGGGTCTTCGAACTGCCGTCCTTCGCGGCGGGGACCCGCCAGGTGGGGACGGCCGTCGCCCGGGCGACGGAAGCCGGGGCCCTCAGCGTGGTGGGGGGCGGGGACAGCGTCGCCGCCGTGAACCAGTTCGGGCTCGGGGGCGCCATCTCCCACATTTCCACCGGCGGTGGGGCCAGCCTGGAGTTCATGGCGGGTCTGGAGCTGCCGGGCGTCGCCGCCCTGAGCGACGCCTGAAATTCCCCCCGGCCGGGCGTTTGCGGGATTTGACAGTGGTGCTGCAGGGTGTTAACTTACCCTGCCTTCCAGCCCTTACGGGGCGTCCGGGCAAGTCTGTAGGCGGGTTTCGTTTGAGGAGTTTGGCGATATGCTGCACGTGCTGCTTGTGATCATTCACGTCATCATCTGCTTCCTGCTGGCGACGGTCGTTCTCCTGCAGTCCAGCAAGGGCGGCGGGCTGGCCGGTGCCTTCGGCGGTGCGGGGGGCGCCCCCCAGCAGCTGCTGGGAACCCGGGGCATGACGACCCTGCTGCACAAGCTGACGATCTATTGCGCCGTGGGGTTCTTCCTCACCAGCTTCCTGCTCTTCATGACCCAGGATCTCGGTGGCGGTAGCCGTGCCGATAGTGTGGTCGAAAGAGCCGCACGCGAAGGCGAGCTGGCTGTGCCCGTCCAGGAGAATCCCCTGAACGCCGATGCCCCGGCTGAATTGCCCGCGACTCCTCCCGCGGAATCCACCGGCGACCAGGGTGGGACCGGCGATGATGACGGAGCGGGCCGGTAGGCGTGAGCATCTTGCCCGGGTGGTGAAATTGGTAGACACGCTATCTTGAGGGGGTAGTGGCCACAAGCCGTGCGGGTTCGAATCCCGCCCCGGGCACCAAAAAAAAAGGAAACTGTTTTGAACAGTTTCCTTTTTTTTATTGACACAATTTTCCAACCCACCAAATAATGGCCTTGCTTTGGCTGGCATCCAATCGCCAGATGGAAGCGTTGCAACATCCTAGACAGGAGGTCTCGCCCGGACCCAGGGTGCGTGGGTCGGGTGGACGAAGGAACTCTAACAAGCGAGGTCCGCAATGGAGGAGAGGAAAGCTTTGGTGGCGGCTGGTGTCACGAAGAAGGCGACCAAGAAGAAGGTGACCAAGAAGGCCGCCAAGAAGAAGGTCGCGAAGAAGAAGGTCGCCAAGAAGAAGGTCGCGAAGAAGAAGGTCGCCAAGAAGAAGGTGGCCAAGAAGAAGGTCGCCAAGAAGAAGGTGGCCAAGAAGAAGGTCGCCAAGAAGAAGGTCGCCAAGAAGAAGGTGGCCAAGAAGAAGGTCGCCAAGAAGAAGGTGGCCAAGAAGAAGGTGGCCAAGAAGAAGGTGGCCAAGAAGAAGGTCGCCAAGAAGGCGCCCGTCAAGAAGGCGACCGCGAAGAAGATCACGAAGAAGGCCTCGCCCAAGAAGTAGGGGCGCTTCCCCGTCAGGGGATGAAGAGAAACCGCCGGGGCCCGAGGGCTCCGGCGGTTTTCTTTGTGGGTCGAGGATCCCGTCAGCGGGGCCCGGCTCAGCGGGCTTTGGCCGCCTCGTGGCCGGCGCGGACCGCCGGCGGCAGGACGTCGATGAAGTAGTTGAGGCCCACGGTGAAGTTGGTGTAGCTCACCATGTTGGAGTAGCCCAGTTCATCCACGTCGAAGGCGAAGGTGGAGACGTCCGCCTGGACGGCCAGGCTGAGGTTCCGCGAGATGCTCCTCACCAGGCCGAAATTCCCCTCGAGGTAGAGGCCGGTCTTGTCCTCGAGATAGGTGTAGCGGTTGATGATGCCCCCGAGGCCGAACCCGATGCGCGGTTCGATGCCGAAGAAGGTGGCGGGTTCGGCGTCGTACATGAGGGCCAGGCCGCCCTTGTAGACCTTGAAGCCGTCATCGGAATCCACCTCGATCCGGACGGCATCCTCGGTGGTGTTCGCGAAGGTGTCGGGATCGTAGAGCATCGTGGTGACGGCCTTGCCGGACTGATAGGAGGCCAGCAGGTCGAGGTGGAAATGGTCGGCGATGTAGACGCCGATCCGGGCGCCGAAGGCGTCTCCGGACTTGATCTCCTTGTGGGCCGCCCGGTAGAAGTTGGTGTCGTAGACCAGCGAGCCGTCGTCGTGCACCCCGTAGCCTTCTCCGGTCAGGCTGTTCGGCTTGGGGATCCCGCTGCCGTCGGGATTGAAGGCGAAGATGGGTGCCCCGCCATCGGTGATGATCGTCCGTTCCCCGATGAGCTTGTTCTCGAGGTACTTCCCCCCCGAGAAGGAGCCGCCGTAGAACTCCAGGCTGTATGCCTTGACCGAGAAGTCTTCGTACTTGGTGGGACCGGTGGGCGCCGGAGCGGCGCCTTCCTCATCCGGGACGGGAGCTTCGGTGTCCTGGGCCAGCAGGTCGCCGCCGACCATCATGAGGCAAAGAGGGAGAACCCAGGCAAGGGACAAGGTATGCTTCATCGATTTACCTCAGCCGGGCGCAACGCCTGAGGAGGGCGCAGACCCGCCGGCGACAGGAATTCGTGGGGTGATCATCCCGATGGAGGCGGCCGGCGGTGCCGGATCCGCAACCTGAATAACGGTAATGTAAAGGCCCTTTGGTGTCCAGAACTTTCCCCTCCGTGGGGGCAAGCGGCCCCTGTTGACAGTCCTTGATCCTCCTATTAAGATTGATCTTCGCGAAAATGCCGGGGCGAGCGCCGCTTGCGGCGCCGGCGCCCTCCGATCCTACCAGGAATCCGGTCCTCTCCGGCGGGTCTCGTGCCCGCCGTGATTGCGACGGTGCCGGGGCTCCCCGTCCGCCAGGATCCTGCCGCTGACGATCTTCGTATCTGGAGGATGACCCGTGAAGACCTATGCCATGGATAAGATCCGCAACGTCGCTCTGGTCGGGCCCCATGGGGTCGGCAAGACCAGCCTCGCCGACGCCATGCTGCACGTCACCGGCAAGGTGGGCCGCCGCGGGGCGGTCGACGACGGCAGTTCCGTCTTCGACTTCTTCGACGAGGAGATCGAGCGCAAGCAGACCGTTTCCGCCAGCATCGCCTGGACGGACTTCCAGGGCACGAAGATCAACATCATCGACACCCCGGGCGTGGATGACTTCCGCGGCGACGTGAACGCCACCCTGCGGGTCATCGAGGGCATCCTGTTCGTCGTCAAGGCCGACGGCGGCTTCGAGGTCGCCTCGGAGAACCTCTGGAACCTGGTCCGCGGAACCCGTCTGCCGACCTTCATCGTGATCAACCGCATGTGCAAGGAGCAGGCGAACTGGCGGGAGACCCTGAACGGCCTGAAGGACCGGGTCCCCGGCGCCGCCCCCCTGCAGCTTCCCATCGGTGTGGGGGAAGGGTTCATGGGCGTGGTCGACCTGATCGCGATGAAGGCCTACCGGTTCGACGGCCAGGCCGCCGTCGAGATGGACATCCCCGGGGACCTGGACGAGGCCGTCGAGGAGGCCCGGGAAATGCTGATCGACGCCGCCGCCAATGCCGACGACGTCCTGACGGAGAAGTACCTGGAGGAGATGACCCTGCCCGTCGAGGACATCATCGCCGGTCTCCGGAAGGGCACCAGCGAGGGCACCGTGTTTCCGATCTTCTTCACCGATGCCGGCAACGAAGTGGGCGTCACCTCCCTGCTGCGGTCGGTGACCAACCTCGTGCCCAGCCCGGCTTCCCGCTGCGGCCGGGAACTGAGGGGCTTCGTCCCCGGCACCGACAAGGAGGCGACCTTCACTCCCGGCGAGTCGGGGCCCGCCGTGGCGTTCGCCTTCAAGCGGCAGTACGAGGCCCAGGGCGGCGACGTCACCTGGCTCCGGGTTTTCAGCGGCAGCCTGAAGTCCGGGGAGACCCTCGATTGCAGCGACGGCCGCAACAGCGAACGGATCGGCCAGCTCAACGTGGCGGTGGGCAAGGCCAAGGAGAAGATCGACGTGGCCGGGCCCGGCGACATCGTCCTGGCCGCCAAGCTCAAGAACACCCAGACCGGGACGACCCTGGCCTCGGGGGTCAGCTTCGCCTTCCCTCCCATCAAGTACTCCGTTCCGACCAGCGCCGACGCCATCCGGCCGACGACCAGCGGGGACGAGGACAAGATGGCGGCCGGCCTCCACAAGATCATGGAGGAGGATCCCACCTTCAAGCTGATCCACCAGGCCCACCTGAGCCAGACCCTGCTGGCCACCCAGGGCGAGATCCACACCAACTTCATCCTCGAGAAGCTGAAGAAGCAGACCGGGGTGGAGGTGGAGCGCAGCCGCCCGCGGATCAACTTCAAGGAGACCATCCGCGGCACCTGCGAGAAGCAGGGACGCCACAAGAAGCAGACCGGCGGGCGCGGCCAGTTCGGCGACGTCCATCTGCGGATCGAGCCCCTGGAGCGCGGCGCAGGGTTCGAGTTCGCCGACGAGATCGTCGGCGGCGTGGTGCCCAACAAGTTCATCCCCGCGGTGGAGAAGGGGTGCCGGGAGACCCTGGCCCACGGCCTGGTCGCCGGCCACGAGATGGTGGACGTCAGGTGCGCGCTGTTCTTCGGATCCTACCACAACGTCGACTCCAGCGAGGCCGCCTTCAAGGCCGCGGCCCGCATCGCCCTGAAGAAGGCGGTCGAGGAGGACTCCGACAAGCTGCGTCCGGTGATCCTCGAACCCATCATGAAGGTCCGGATCGTGGTGCCGCAGGCCTACATGGGGGACGTGATGGGCGACGTGTCCACCCGGCGCGGCGCCATCCAGGGCAGCGACGCCGACGGTCCCTATCAGGTCGTCACCGCCAACATTCCCGAGGACGAACTCTACCAGTATGCATCTTCCCTGCGCTCGTTCACCCAGGGCACCGGCGTCTTCACCATGGAGTTCAGCCATTACGCCGAGGTTCCCGGGGACGTCCAGAAGCGCCTGATCGAGGAATACCAGAAGTCCAAGACGGACGACGAATAGGAGAGGGGTGTCATGTCAGGGCATTCCAAATGGGCCAACATCAAGCACCGCAAGGGCGCCCAGGACGCCAAGCGGGCGAAGGTCTTCACCCGGTTGATCAGGGAGATCACCATTTCCGCCCGTGAGGGCGGGGGCGACCCCGAAACCAATCCCCGCCTGCGTGCGGCCATCACGACCGCCCGCGGGTCGAACATGGCCAACGACACGATCGAGAAGGCAGTCAAGCGGGGCACGGGCGAGATCGCCGGCATGATCATCGAGGAGATCAGGTACGAGGGCTACGGGCCCGGCGGGGTCGCCATCCTGGTCGAGTGCGCAACGGACAACAAGAACCGCACCACGGCGGAAGTCCGGCACGTTTTCACCAAGTACAACGGCAATCTCGGCGCCAACGGCTGCGTCGGCTTCATCTTCGACCGCAAGGGTCAGATCGCCCTCGACGGGGGTCGGTGCGATTTCGACACGGTCATGGACGCGGCCATCGAGGCCGGCGCCGAGGACGTCGAACAGGACGGCACGGTCATCACCGTGACCACCGCCATGGGCGACCTGCACGCCGTCAGCAACACGCTGACCAAGGCCGGACTGCCGGTCCAGTCCGCCGAGCTGGCCAACCTCCCCAACACCTGGGTGAAGGTGGAGGAGAAGGACGCTCTTTCCCTGATGAAGCTGATCACGGCCATGGACGACCTCGACGACGTCTCCGCCGTCTCGGCCAATTTCGAGATGGACGACGAGCTGATGGCCGAGATCGAGGAAAAGCTCTGATGTCCGGCGGCCGGCCCCTTCCGCCGGCCGCGGGGTTCCGCCCGTGATCATCATGGGCGTCGATCCCGGATCCCACACGACCGGCTTCGGTGTCATCGCCACCGGGCCGGTCGTGCGTTTCCTTGCCGGGGGGATCGTCCGGACCCGGACCGGCGACCCGCTGCCCGACCGGCTGCTGGCCATCCACCGGGAGATCACCGCCGCGATCACGCAGCACCGTCCCGAAGTCCTGGTGGTGGAGAACCTCTTCAACGCGAAGAACGCCCGCAGTTCGCTCATCCTGGGCCATGCCCGGGGCGTGATCCTGCTGGCCGGGGCCGCGGCCGGCCTGGAGGTGCGGGAGTACGCTCCGCGCGAGATCAAGCAGGCCCTGACGGGCAACGGCGGGGCCGCCAAGGAGCAGGTCCGCTTCATGGTGATGCGCCTGCTGGGTCTGAAGGAGGAGCCGCCGCTCGATCAGAGCGACGCCCTCGCCGCCGCCCTGGCCTTCGCCGGCCGACGGCGCGGCGATCCGGCCGGGTGATCCGGCGGGGGCACCGATCCAAGTGGGACTGGCCGTCGACGCCGGCATTGGCGATAATGCCGTCGGGGTCGCCGCCCACACCATCCAGCCGAGGGTGACCATGATCGCGTTCATCGAAGGAACCCTGCTGTCGGGCGGAACCGAAGCCGTGGTCGCCGTGGGCGGGTTCGGCCTCGAGGTCCACGTCTCGGCCCTGTGCGCCGGCGACCTGCCGCCCTGCGGCCAGCAGGTGCGCCTGTGGACCCACGCGGTGATCAGGGAGGACGGCTGGTTCCTCTACGGTTTCCTGGACCCCGAGGAGCGCAGCATGTTCCGGCTGCTCATCTCCGTCTCGGGGGTGGGCCCCAAGGTGGCCATGGGCATGCTGTCCCGGGCGCGGGCCGGCGACCTCGCCCGGTACCTGCGGACCGGCGACGAGAAGGCCCTCGGGGCTCTGCCCGGGATCGGCAAGAAGAGCGCCGCCCGCCTGGTGGTCGAACTCGGCCAGCGCGTACCCCAGGGCGGAGCGGTCGCCGGGGCCGGCGCGACCGCCTCGTCCCTCCGCCCGTCCGGACCCATGGGCGAGGCCATGGCGGTGCTCGGGGCGATGGGGCTGCCCGCGGTCGCCGCCGAGCAGGCCTTGAGGCGTTCCCGCGAGGGGAATCCCGATCTCGAGGCCGATCTGCAGGCCTGGATCAGGGCCGCCCTCAAACACATCTGACCGGAGATGGGATGACCGACGAATCCAGATGGACCGACCCCCGGACCCTGCCCGGCGACCAGGAGCTCGACCGTTCCCTGCGTCCCCGCCGCCTGACGGACTTCGTGGGCCAGCGGGACCTGAAGGAGAACCTCAGGGTCTTCATCGCCGCGGCCCGGCAACGGGGCGAGGTTCTCGACCACGTGCTGCTGCACGGTCCCCCGGGCCTGGGCAAGACCACCATGGCCCAGATCCTGGCCGAGGAGATGGGGCAGGAGATCCGGCTGACCAGCGGTCCGACCTTCGGCAACAGCGCCGAACTCATCGCCCTGCTCAGCGAACAGGGGCCCCGGCGCGCCATCTTCATCGACGAGATCCACCGGTTGAGCCGGATGCTCGAGGAGCATCTCTATCCCGCCATGGAGGACTGGAGGGTGGAGCTGATCATCGACAAGGGGCCGGGCGCCCGGCACTTCAACCTGCAGCTCGAACCCTTCACCCTGATCGGGGCCACGACCCGGGCGGGCCTCATCACCCCGGCCCTGCGCAGCCGGTTCGGCATCGTCTGCCACCTGGACTTCTATCCGCCCGCCGACCTGGCGGTGATCGTCAAGCGCAGCGCCGGCATCCTGGGCATCGACCTGGACGAGGGCGGCGCCCTGGAGATCGCCCGCCGCAGCCGGGGCACGCCCCGCGCCGCCAACCGCCTGCTGCGGCGCGTGCGGGACTACGCCCAGGTGGAAGGACGGGATCTCATCGACCGGGACATGGCCGACAGCGGCCTGACCCGGCTCGGCGTGGACCAGCTGGGCCTGGAACCCCTGGACCGCCGCTACCTCCAGCTGATCATCGAGCACTTCGGCGGGGGACCCGTGGGCATCCAGAACCTGGGGGTGAGCCTGGGCGAGGAGATCGATACCCTGGAGGACGTCGTGGAGCCCTTCCTGATCCAGAGCGGCCTGCTCATGCGCACGCCGCGGGGGCGGGAGGCCATGCCCGCCGCGTGGGTGCACCTGGGCCTGAAACCTCCTGCCGGTCACCCCGGCCAGGACACCCTGCTCTGAGCGCGGCGCCATGGTCGATCCGGCAACCTCCTACCACTTCCATCTGCCGCCCGAGCTGATCGCGCAGGATCCTCCGGTTCGCCGGGAGGACTCGCGTCTGCTGGTGGCGACCGCCGGCCGGGGACCCGGCGGCGAGGTCCGGTTCTCGGACCTGCCCGGCCTGCTGCGGCCGGGCGACCTGCTGGTCCTCAACGACAGCCGGGTCCTGCCCGCCCGGCTCCTCTGCCGCAGGATCGACACCGGGGGCAAGGTCGAGATCCTGCTGATCGCCCCGGCAGCGGCTCCCCTGGCCTGGTCCGCCCTGGCGCGACCGGTGCGCCGCCTGCGTCCCGGCCTGCAGCTCGAGGTGCTGGCGGGCCCGGGGTCGCCGGCGGCGGGGGAGAGCGAACCCGGGCCCCTGCTGACGGTCGCGGCGGTGAAGGACGCGGGAGAAGTCGAGGTCGTTGCCGCGGACGATCCGGCCGTCATCGCGGAACGCCGGGGAGTCATGCCCCTGCCGCCCTACATCCGGCGCGATCCCGGCCTCGCCGGGGCGGCCGACCGCGCCGAGCGCGACCGCCGACGCTACCAGACGGTCTTCGCCCAGCCGGACCCCGCGGGATCCGGGTCGGTGGCCGCGCCCACGGCGGGCTTGCATTTTTCCGCGGCGGTCCTGGAGGAGCTGGCCGCCGCCGGCGTGGAGGTCGCGCGCATCCGCCTCCACGTGGGACCGGGAACGTTCCGTTCTCCCGACGAGGAGCAGATCCGGACGCGCCGCCTGCACCCGGAGCGGTTCGCCATGCCCGCTGCGGTCGGGCAGGCGGTGGCGGAGACCCGGCGCCGCGGGGGCCGGGTGATCGCCGTGGGGACCACCTCCCTGCGCGTGCTGGAGACCGTGCTGCGGTTGGGTCTGGACGATGAGGGCCGGGACGTCGTGGAATTCCCCGCTTCCGGCGAGGATCTCCCGCCCGTGTTCCACGGCCGGGCCGAGCGGCGCGACGGATCCTGGGACGTGACCGGGACCACGCGGCTGTTCATCATGCCTCCCGACCGGGTCGCCGCGGCGGACGGGCTCCTGACGAACTTCCACCTGCCGGGCTCGTCCCTGCTCATGCTGGTGGCCGCCCTGGTGGGGCCGGCGGTATGGAGGGACGTCTACCGGGAAGCCGTGGAGCGCCGGATGCGCTTCTTCAGCTACGGCGACTGCATGCTCATCCTGCCCGGAGGAAGCGACGAACCATGACCGGATCCGACGCCCTGGCCACACCATTCTCCTTCACCGTCACCGCCCGGTCGTCCGGATCCGCGGCCCGCTGCGGGCAACTGCGGACCGGCCACGGGGACGTGCCCACTCCGGTCTTCATGCCCGTCGGCACCGTCGGGTCGGTCAAGGCGGTGACCTTCGAACAGGTCGCCGCCACCGGGTCCCGGATCATCCTGGGCAACACCTACCACCTGTACCTGCGGCCGGGGCACCAGCTGGTGGAGAGGATGGGGGGGCTGCACCGCTTCCAGGGCTGGGACGGCGCCCTGCTCACCGACAGCGCCGGGTTCCAGGTGTTCTCCCTGTCCGAACTCAACCGGATCGACGAGGACGGGGTGGAGTTCCGTTCCCACCTCGACGGCAGCCGCCACCGGTTCACGCCTGAACTCAGCATGGAGATCCAGCTGGCCCTCGGCGCGGACATCGTGATGGCCTTCGACCAGTGCGCCCCCTACGGCGCTCCCCCGGCCGAGGTGGCCGCGGCGGTCGACCGCACCACGCGCTGGCTGGAGCGCTGCCGCGCCGTCCTGCCCGGCCGTCTGACCCGCTGCGGCTGGGAGCGGGTCCTGTTCGGGATCATGCAGGGAGGGGTGGACGAGACCTTGCGCCGGGCGAGCGCCGACCGGATCGTGGCCATGGACCTGCCCGGCTACGCCATCGGCGGGCTCTCGGTGGGCGAACCCCCCGCCGCCATGCACGAGATGACCGAACTCGCGGCCGGCCTGTTGCCTCCCGCCAAGCCCCGCTACCTGATGGGAGTGGGCTTCCCCGACGACATCCTGGCCGGCGTGTCGGCCGGGGTGGACATGTTCGACTGCGTCCTGCCCACGCGCATGGCCCGGACGGGCACCGTGCTGACCCGGGACGGGCGCCTGGTGGTCAAGAACAGCACCTACCAGGAGGACGCCCGGCCCCTGGACGCCGAGTGCGGCTGCCCCGTCTGCGCCCGCCACAGCCGGGCCTACATCCGTCACCTCTTCCAGGCGCGCGAGATGCTCGGACCCATGCTGGCGACCCTCCACAACCTCCACTTCTACCAGGAACTGATGGGGGGCATCCGGGTGGCCATAGCAGAGGGTCGCTTCGAGGGCTTCGCCGCCGCCGCCACGGCCCGCTGGCGGGAGGGGGAGGGCCGGCGGCTGGAGGACGTGGACCGGCGCTCCGGCTGACCGGAGGCGCCGGCCGGTATTCCTCAAGGGTTGACCGGACAGCCCGCGGGTTGCATGTTTTCCGGAGCGAGTTTCGATTGTCCGGGCCCCGCGGGTCACCGGCCGTCTTCCATTCCCCGATCCCAAGGAGCCGTTCATGATCCCCATGAGCTTTCTGGCCATGGCGTCCCCCGGCGCAGAGGGCGGACAGGGCAACCCCCTCCTGGGTTTCCTGCCGATCATCCTCATCTTCCTGGTCTTCTGGTTCATGATCATCCGACCCCAGAAGAAGCAGCAGGACCAGCGCAAGGCCATGATCGAGGCCGTCAAGCGCGGCGACCGCATCGTGACCGCCGGCGGTCTGTACGCCACCGTCAAGGACGTCAAGGCCGACCGGGTGGTCGCCACCATCGCCGAGAACGTGAAGGTGGAGATCGCCAAGTCCGCCATCAGCGGCGTGATGTCGGAAGGCGAGTAGGGTCGTGCCCCGCGGGCGGGGGGTCAGGGCCTTCGGGGACGCCTGCCTGAGGCGGGCGTGCCGCCCGGCGGAACCGGGAACCCCGGAAACCGCCCGGCTGCTCGACGAGCTGTGGGACGTCCTGTCCGCCGCGGACGGCGTGGGGCTGGCCGCTCCCCAGATCGGGGACGACAGGCGGGCGCTCGTGATCCGGGATCCGGACCGTCCCGCCGGCCGGCAGCGGCTGGATGTGGTCAATCCCCGGCTGGTCGGAACCTCCGGCCCCGTGGTCCCTTTCGAGGAGGGTTGCCTCTCCTTTCCCGGGCTCTTCTTCGACGTGAGGCGGCCCGGCGGCGTCCGCGTGGAGTACGTGGACCGCGACGGTTCGCCCGCGGTCCTCGAGGATGACGGCCTGGTCGCCCGGATCGTCCAGCACGAGATGGATCACCTGGACGGTCGCCTTTTCATCGATCACCTGCCGCCGTGGCGGCGTTGGCTCCTGGCCCCGCGGCTCCTCTGGATCCGCCTGGGCGCCCTGGTGCAGAAGGACAGGTCACCGGTATGAAGATCGTGTTCATGGGGTCGCCCGACTTCGCCGTCCCCTCCCTGGAAGCCCTGGTGGAGGCCCGTTTCGACATCCGGCTGGTGGTCACCCAGCCCGACCGCCCCGCCGGCCGCGGCAGGAAGATGCTGCCGACCGCCGTCAAGGCCGCGGCCGGGACGCACAACCTGCCCGTCCTCGATTTCGGTCCGGGCCAGCGCGCGACCGTCACCCGCGCCGTGCTCGAGACGGAGCCGGATGCGCTGGTGGTGGTGGCCTTCGGCCACATCCTGCGCGAGCCCCTGCTGACGGCGCCGCCCCTGGGCTGCATCAACGTCCACGCCAGCCTGCTCCCCAGGTGGCGGGGCGTCTCCCCAGTCCAGTATTCCATCCTGCACGGCGACACGTGGTCCGGGGTGACCATCATGCGGATGGACGAGGGCGTCGACACCGGACCCATCCTCGCCCAGCGCCCGGTGCCCATCGGGCCCGAGGACACCGCAGGCGAACTGCTCGAACGGCTGGCCGGCCAGGGGGCTGACCTCTTGATCCACACCCTGCGCGGGCTGCAGAACGGTCAGGTCCAGCCCCAGGTCCAGGGGGACGGGGGAGCGGTCTACGCTCCCAAGCTGACCAGGTCCCTTTCGGCGATCCGGTGGGACCGCGACGTGATCACGGTGCACAACCAGATCCGCGCCCTCGCTCCCTGGCCCGGGGCGACCACCTACCTGGGGGAGAAGCTCCTGAAGGTCACCGGCGCCCGGCCCCTGTCCTACCTGGTGACCGGCAAGGATCCGGGCATGGTCCTCGAGGTGGGCCCCGAGGGGATCGTCGTCAGTTGCGGCGAAGGGCTGCTGCAACTGACCGCCCTGCAGGCGCCGGGCAAGCGGGCCCTGCCGGTGGACGACTTCCTGCGCGGCTTTCCCGTCAAGTGCGGGTCCGTCCTGCGGTCATGAGGACCGATCCCATCCGGCGCCGGGCCTGGCAGGTCCTGACCGCGGGTCTGGAGGGCGGGCTCCTGGATCCGGTCCTGGACCGGGCCCTGGCCGAGACCCCGGACCCCCGCGACCGGGCCTTCCTCGCCGAACTCGTGCGCGGCACCCTGCAGTGGCAGGGACGCTACGACCACGTCATCGCCTGCTTCGCGCAGAAGGCTCCGCCCCGCGACCCCGGCCTGCTGATGATCCTGCGGATGGCGCTGCACCAGATGCTCGCCCTCGATTCGGTGCCGGCCTTCGCCGCCGTGCATCAGGCGGTCGAACTGGCCAAGGCCGCCGGAGAGCGCAGCAGGGCGGGCTTCGTCAACGGGCTGCTCCAGGCCGTGAGCCGGAAGGTGCTGGGGGAGGTCGGGGGCGCCGCGCCGTCCTTCGCGGCCAAGGAAGCCCGGCTGCGGCCGCTGTTCTCGCGCCTGGGTCCCGAGGATGGTCCCGCCTTCCTGGCAGCCTGGCATTCCCATCCCCTCTGGCTGGTGGAACGTTGGGTCAGGTCGCTCGGTCCCGGGGCCGCCGCGGACCTGTGCGCCTTCAACAACCTCAAGGTGCCCGTCGACCTCCATGTCCTCCATCCTGCGACCGTGGAGGAGGCCGCCGCCTGGGCGGAATCCGCGGGCCTGGGCCCCACGATGGGGGTCGGGACCGCGGGCCTTCGCCTGGAGCACAGGCCGCCCCGCGGCAGGTTGAAGGAACTGCTGGAGGGGCGTCCGGGTCTCATCGTCCAGGACGCCACCGTCCAGGAGGCGACCGCCTGGCTCGCGTCCGCCCTGCTCCCCGGCCGCCCCGGGCCCGTCCTGGACATGTGCGCCGCCCCGGGCGGCAAGACCGCCCACCTGGGAGCGGTCCCCGGGATCCGGAACGGCGCGTTGATCGCCATGGAGCCGGACGCCCGGCGCATGGGATTGCTGACCGGGACCCTGGTCCGGACGCGGACCGGGGCCGTCCGGATCCGCGGCGACGGGTTGCGGCCCCCGTTCAGCCCGGGATCCTTCGCGGCCGTCCTGCTGGACGGACCGTGCACGGGCACCGGCGTGCTGCGCCATCATCCGGAGGCGCGCTGGCGGCTGGACGAGATGACCGTCGCCCGCAAGGCCGGCGTCCTGATCGACCTTGCGGACCGGGCCGCCGATCTGCTGGCTCCCGGCGGCGTCTTGATGTACGCTACCTGTTCCCTGGAACCGGAGGAGAACCAGGCGGTCACCGCCCGGCTGCTCGACCGGGGCGACCTCGAACCCCTGCCCGACGCCCGGGGACGCTGGCAACGCCTGTGGACGCCTCCGGACGCTCCCGGCGACGGATTTTTCGGCGCGGTGCTGCGCAGGACGAAGGCTGAAGGATGAAGCTCTGGAAATTCCTGCTGATGTTGGCCGGATTGACCGCGGCGGGCGGCGTCCTGCTGCTGGGGGCGAACTTCCTGCTGCTGCCTTTCCTCGTCCACGGCAACGAGGAGGTCACCATGCCGGACCTGACGGGATTGAATGCCGAGCAGGTCCAGGAGATCCTCCGTCCCCTGGGCCTGGAGGTCGAGGTCGCCCGCACGACGCCGCATCCCAGCCTCGCGCCGGGCCTGGTCCTGGATCAGACCCCGGCCCCCGAGGCGATGGTCCGGGGCGGACGCATCGTCCGTCTCGTCACCAGCGAAGGGCCTCCGGCCGGTTCCCTCCCCGACCTGAGGGGCCTTTCGGCCGCGCAGGCCCAGGCGACCCTGCAACGCGAGAATTTCCGGCTGGGACGGACGGTCACCCTGCAGAAGCCCGGCGTGACGCAGCCCGTGGTCGCCTACCAGGATCCGCCCGCCGGTACGGTGCTGACCAGGGGCGAGAAGGTGGACCTGGTGATCGCCGAACCTGCTCCCGCCACGGTCCTGCGGATGCCCGACCTGCGCGGCCTGCCGTTGTACCGGGCCCGCCAGGTGGTCACCGACGCCGGTCTGGTGCTGGCGCCGGTGGACTACGTGCGCACCTCCGACCTCGACCCCAACCACATCCTGCAGCAGAGCCCCGTGCCCGGCACCCGGGTCCGCCAAGGAGATCGCCTTGAACTGGTTGCCTCGTCCCGCTGAACGGACCGCCCACGTCGCTCCGTCGCTGCTGGCGGCGGACTTCGCCGCCCTGCGCGAGGAGATCGAGAACATGGAGGCGGCCGGGGCCGATCTGCTGCACCTGGACGTCATGGACGGCCACTTCGTCCCCAACCTCACCTTCGGCCCGTTCATCGTCGAGGCCATCCGGCGCTGCACCCGCCTGCCCCTGGACACCCACCTGATGCTCGTCCATCCCGACCGCTACCTGCAGCAGTTCATCCAGGCCGGATCCGATGCGGTGACCATCCACGCCGAATCCGCGGCCGATCCCGCCGCCGCGCTGGCGGAGATCCGGCGGCTGGGCGCCCGGCCCGGCATCTCCCTGAATCCCCCGACCGCCCTGGACGCGATCATCCCCCACCTGCCGGCCGTGGACCTGGTCCTGGTCATGACGGTGATGCCGGGTTTCGGAGGCCAGGCGTTCGCTGCGGCGGGTCTGGAGAAGATCCGCGAACTGGTCCGGATCCGGGCGGAGGCGGGTCTCGATTTCCTCATCAGCGTGGACGGGGGGATCAACGCCGAGACGGGAGCGGCCTGCCGCGAGGCGGGCGCCGACATCCTGGTTTCCGGGAGCTGGCTGTTCCAGGCTCCCGACCGCGCCGCGGGGATCCGCGCCCTGGGCGGATGATCCCGGTCGTTTTCCTTGCCAAAAACCCTTCAAAATGTTAGTTTTTCCGATCCGCAACGGCTGCAGCCCGGACGGCGCCGAGGAGCATCGTCCTTTGTTTTGCGCTCAAGTTGTTGAGGGATAAGATTTTGTTGGGATGTCGCCGGGCCGTCCCCGCCAGGGGGAGGGGCCACGGCTGTGCGTTTGCTTGTGTTGTTCGCCGTCGCAGGAGTCCGGCTTGTTTCAGGATCTGACCAAGCGCCTCGACCGGACGCTGAAGAAGCTGGCCGGTCAGGAAAAGCTGACCGAGGACAACGTCAAGGAAGCCCTGCGCGAGGTGCGCATGGCCCTGCTCGAGGCCGACGTCAATTACGGCGTGGCCAAGAAGCTGGTGGCCGCCATCCGCGAGAAGGCCCTCGGGGCCGAGGTGCTGGGCAGCCTGAGTCCCGCGCAGCAGGTGGTCAAGATCGTCAACGACGAGTTGACGGCGCTGCTGGGCGGCAAGGCCGCCGGGCTGAACCTGGAACCGGGCAAGGGCAAGCACAAGGACATGGCCACCGTCATGGTCATGGGCCTTCAGGGTTCGGGCAAGACGACCTTCTGCGGCAAGCTGGCATACCGGCTCAAGAAGGAAGGCCGCTCGCCCATGCTCGTGGCCGGGGACATCTACCGCCCCGCGGCCATCGATCAGCTGCACGTGATCGGCGACCAGATCGGCGTCCCGGTCCACAGCGATCGCGAGCGGAGGAACGCCGCCCAGATCGTGAAGCTGGCGCAGCGCCGGGCGCGCGACAACAAGTGCGACGTGCTGATCGTCGACACCGCGGGCCGCCTGCACATCGACGACGTGCTGATGAACGAGCTGGAGACCATCGAGCAGACCGTCCCCATGGACGAGAAGCTGCTGGTGCTCGACGCGATGACCGGCCATGAGGCCGTGAACATCGCGGTGACCTTCGCCGAGCGGCTCGACTTCGACGGCGCCGTGCTGACCAAGCTGGACGGCGACGCCCGCGGCGGCGCGGCCCTCAGCGTGCTCGAGGTCACCGGCCGGCCCATCAAGCTGGTGGGCGTGGGCGAGAAGATGGACGACCTGGAGGTCTTCCATCCCGACCGCATGGCCGGGCGCATCCTGGGCATGGGGGACGTGCTCAGCCTCATCGAGCAGGCCGAGCAGAAGATGGATCTGGACGAGGCGGAACACCTGGCGACGCGCTTCGCCGACGGCCACTTCACCCTGGAGGACTTCCAGGCCCAGATCAAGCAGATGAAGAAGATGGGCCCCCTCAAGGGGATCCTGAGGATGCTGCCCGGGATGGGCGGCGACATGCTGGACAAGGCCAAGGTCGACGACGACCAGTTCGTCAAGGTCGAGGCCATCATCAACTCCATGACGGTCGCCGAGCGGCGGCAGCCCGACATCATCAACGGGTCGCGCCGCAAGAGGATCGCCAGGGGGAGCGGGACCACGGTCTCGCAGGTCAACAAGCTGCTCAAGCAGTACCGGGACATGCGGCGGATGATGCGACAGATCAACGCCGCCGGCGGACTCCAGGAGTTCGGCAAGAAGGTTCTCGGCAGCCGTTGACCGGGGTCGGCCAGGGGCCGGTTCCCCGATCGTACGCGGCGGGCGTGGTGCCCGGCGCGAAACCAAGCACGTGGAGGTGCATAGTGCCCGCGACAATCCGACTGACCCGCATGGGTCGCAAGAAGCGGCCTTTCTACCGCCTTGTCGTTCTCGACAGCCGCAAGCGCCGCGACGGCGCCTACCTGGCGAACCTCGGCTACTACAATCCTTTCAGCGATCCCTTCGAGGTCGAGCTGCATGACGACGAGATCATCAGCTGGCTCCAGAAGGGCGCCACCATCAGCGAGACCGCCCGCAGCCTGCTGCAGGGCCAGGGCCTGCTCTACAAGTACTCGCTGATCAACCAGGGCATGCCCGCCGACGAGGTCGCCGCCAAGGTCGCGCAGTGGCGCGACCAGGCCGAGCAGAACCGCGTCCAGAAGCTGGACGCCGCCGCGGCCCGCAAGGCCGAGGCCGAGAAGAAGGCCGCCGAGGAAGCCGCCGCCAAGGCCAAGGCCGAAGCCGAGGCCAAGGCCGCCGAGGAAGCCGCCGCGAAGGCCGCCGCCGCCGCCGAGGCCAAGGCCGCCGCCGATGCCGCCGCCGAGGCTGCCGCCGCCGAGGCCGAGGGCGGGGATGAAGCCGCCCCCGAGGCTGCCGAAGCCGAGGACAGCGACCAGTGAGCGGCCGGCCGGAAGGAATCGAGGGAGCGGAAGGGCGTGAACTGACCATCGGTCAGGAGCGCGTCATCGAACTGCTCTCCTACGTGGTGCTGAATCTCGTCGAGCATGCCGAGGACGTGACCATCGACGTGATCCGGCAGCAGGATCGGGACCTCTACCAGGTCAAGGTCCACGCGGACGACCTCGGCAAGGTGATCGGCAAGGGCGGGCAGACGGCCCGCGCCCTGCGCACCCTGCTGCTGGCCGTCAGCGCGCGGACCGACCAGCGTCTGGGCCTGGAGATCGTCGAGTAGGGTGAAGAACGGAACGGCACCTGATTTCGTGGTCATGGCCGAGGTGGTCAAGGCCGTGGGACTGCGCGGTGAAGTGAAGCTCTACCCGTTGCTCGACTTCCATGCGGACGTGCTGGACAGTCCGTTCGCCCTGTGGCAGGACGGCTCGCCGGTGGAGTGCCGCGGATACCGGCCCTCCGGCTCCTGCGTGGCCATCCGCACCGCCGGGATCGAGGACCGGAACGGGGCCGAGGCGGCCGTGGGCCGGCTGGTCGGGTTCCGCCGCAGCGACTACCTGCGGCCCGATTTTCCCCGACCGCCGGAGGGTTTGCCCTTCCGGTACCTGGGCAGGACGGTGGTCCTTGCGGCAGGCGGGACGGTGGGCGAAGTGGTCGAGGTCAGGTGGAACGGCGGCCAGTTGCTCCTGGTGATCGCCGTCGACGGGCGGGAGGTCCTGGTCCCCGCGGTTCCGCCGATCCTGCGCCCCGACCAGGGGCTGGACGGGGATCTGGTCATCGATCCCCCGGAGGGCCTGCTCGATGTCGAACGCGACTGAAAGGCCGACCATCCGGATCCTGACCCTCTTTCCGGACATGGTCCGGGCGGTCCTGGAAACGAGCATCCTGGGCCGGGCCAGGAGCCAGGGGCAGGTCGACTACCAGGTCGTGGACATCCGCGACTTCGCGGTGGACAAGCACCGGACGGTGGACGACACCGCCTACGGCGGCGGGGCGGGCATGATCATGATGGCCCAGCCGGTGGTCGAAGCGGTGGAATCCTGCCGGAGGCGCAGTGACGCCCCGGTCCTGATGACCACGCCCCAGGGCGAGACCCTCGACGAGGCGTTGACCCTGGAACTGCTGGAGGAGTTGCAGGCCAAGGGCGAGCTGATCCTGGTCTGCGGCCATTACAAGGGAATCGACGAGCGGGTCAAGGACCTGGTGGTCACCCGCGAGATCTCCATCGGTGATTTCGTCCTGTCCGGCGGGGAGCTGCCGGCGCTGGTCGTCACCGACGCCGTGGTCAGGCGCATCGAAGGCGTCCTTCACAACGGCGAATCCGCCGCCAGCGACAGCTTCACCGCGTCGCGCGCCGGCGGGCTGGATTGTCCCTGGTACACCAAGCCGCCGGAATATCGCGGCCTGGAGGTGCCGGAGGTGCTTCTGTCGGGGCACCATGCCAACATCGAGAAGTGGCGGCGGGAACAGGCCGCCCAGCGGACGCGCGATCGGCGGCCCGACCTGGCCCCGGACGGCGAAGACAGCAAGTGACGGCAGCGGCCGCGCCGCAGGGCGGGCCGGTTCAGGAGGCAGAGATGAACATCGTCGAGACAATGCGGGCCACCGGTCTGCGGGATGACCTTCCGGACTTCAAGATCGGCGACACCGTGACCGTCGCCGTGCGGATCCGGGAAGGCGACAAGACCCGGATCCAGAACTTCATCGGCGCGGTGATCGCCCGGCAGGGCACCGGGCTCGAGGCCACGATCACCGTCCGGAAGATGAGCGGCGGCGTGGCCGTCGAGAGGATCTTCCCGGTGCAGAGCCCCATCGTGGAATCCATCGCCATCAAGAAGCGCGGCCGCATCCGGCGCGCCAAGCTGTACTACCTGCGCGGCCGGACCGGCCGGAAGGCCCGCATCCGCGAAGCCCGCCGGTAGGCCTTGGCCGTCTCCGGGGAACGCCTGCTCGCCTGCGACCGCCGCTGGTCGCAAGGCGGGCGACTGGTCCTGGCCGGAGTCGACGAGGCCGGCCGGGGAGCCTGGGCCGGGCCCGTGGTCGCCGCCGCGGTGGTCCTGCCTCCGGATTGGTGCCCGCCCGGGCTGGATGACAGCAAGAAGCTCGGCCCGCGCCGCCGGGACGAGCTGAGTCGCATCATCATGGCAAGCGCCCTGTGCTGGGGCGCTTGCTCCGTTCCTTCCCCGGTCATCGACAGGGTCAACATCCTGCAGGCCACCCTGCTGGCCATGGCCCGGTCACTGGCCAAGCTGGATCCCGTTCCCGATCTCGCCCTCATCGACGGCACCCAGTCCCCGCCAGTCTCGCTCGCCTGCCGCACCCTCGTGGGCGGAGACGGCGCCAGCGCCTCCATCGCCGCCGCTTCCATCCTGGCGAAGGTCTTCAGGGACCGCATCATGACGGCGTGGGACCGCCGTCACCCCGGCTACGGCTTCGCGGCCCACAAGGGTTACGGGGCCGCCTCCCACCGGCGCGCCCTCCAGGAACTCGGTCCCTGCCCGATCCACCGCCTCAGCTACCGCCCCCTGACCCTGCTGGACCAGGGGCGGCTCTTCTGACCCAGGGACCCGGGCCGGCCGGTCTCCGGGACGCAGCGGAACGATCCGGGTGTTCCGGTGTGCCCGGCGAACGACCTGGACCGGTTCTTGCCCCGTCCTCCGGGTCCGGCGCGGTGCCGGACGGCGGGGGGATGCCGCGGTGGGCGCAGCGCACGACATCGGCCGCACGGGCGAGGCCCTGGCCCGTCTGTTCTACGAGGCCCTGGGCTACCGGTGCCTGGCGGCGAACTACCGCCTGCCCGGCGGGGAGATCGACCTCGTCGTGATCCGGGACCGGACCCTGGTCTTCGTGGAGGTCAAGACCCGCGG
>Ga0180009_10000913_pt1 | contig 37601 bp, 39 predicted proteins | sample OS_PC_MetaG_FD_123537 | JGI IMG/M metagenome (GOLD analysis project Ga0180009, IMG submission 123537) | Groundwater microbial communities from the Aspo Hard Rock Laboratory (HRL) deep subsurface site, Sweden - OS_PC_MetaG | ecosystem: Environmental > Aquatic > Deep subsurface > Groundwater... | reverse complement strand
CGGATCGCTCCGCAATCCGAAAAGCCTGCGGCTCCACAGGGGTGCGACTGGTTCGGCCAGCCAGCCGTTCTGAAACCTTGTGGCTCGAGGTACCAGCAGCCGAGCGCTGGCAACTGGGTATACACGGCCCCGCCAAGTCCGGGAACACAACATATTGGGGTCACTTGAGTCAAGTGCATACCCCCATTCCTTAATTCTACTTTTTCTTTCCTTCCTTCTCCATTTTGCCAAAAACTTCCTTTGCTACCCGAAAACTAGTGGCCCCAGCAGGAATACCACAATAGATTGCTGTCTGCAGAAAGACCTCACATATTTCTTCCTTCGTACAACCGTTATTGAGAGCGCCTCGGATATGTAATTCCAGTTGTTGTGACCGGTTCAGGGCTGTTAGCATAGCAAGATTGATTAAGCTGCGAACCTTTCGCGGAAGCCCCGGACGCGCCCAAACTGTCCCCCAACAGTATTCTGTCGATAGCTCATGAAACGGGCGAGAAAATTCATCTTGTTCAGCCGTCGATTTGTCAACATGCTCCTTCCCGAAAACCTCTTCTCTAATTTTTAGTCCCTCTTTGTACTTTGGATTGCTCATCAATTACAACCTCCTTTCAAAAATTTTTTTACCCCGGTTTCTTTTTAAGAAGATAAGGGATAGATCTCCCTCGGCTTAGCGATCGAAGCTCACTAGCCACAGATTGGCAAAAGGAGGGTTCCATCGGCAAGGGTCCCCTATCTCGTAAAACGCTGGCCAAAAGTTGAATGGCAATGTCTGTTTCTCTCCCAGCCCAATAAGGCCCATATCCCTGTAAGTGCTTTTCAGGATAGGCGGCTAGGGCTATAGAAATTGAGAACAACAAAGAAAGAGTGGTCAACAGGAAAAAATGAGAAGGGAACCCTTTTCGTTTTTTCCCATGGACTTCATGTCTGCCCTCCTAATTGAATGGAATGATCCTCTCCTTCGACCAAATTTCCCACCAAAATTCTTCCCTTCGATGAGCAACTCCTTCTCATCTCTTCCCATCGAAAAAGGGAAAGTAAATTGGCAAATAAATCTCCTCTCTCTCCGGGAAAGATTCTATTTGCCTCATGATTCGTTTTTTCTGGACATTCGGATACGAATTCTTTATTTTGCCCGAGGGGGAGAAGGAATATTCGCCTTGCGCAAGCCCAGACAATCCATGCCTATGATCATCCGATGGATGTTGGAAGTCCCTTCTACAATTTGATAAAACTTAGCATCCCTCAAAAACCGGCCTATGGGATATTCACTGGAATATCCGTAGGCTCCAAAAATTTCCATAGCCAAGTTGGCACCTGAACTACCACATTGGCCGAAAAATATTTGGCATAAGAAGTTTCCAAGACGTTACCCTTGAAACCATCGTCTTTTTGTAACGCTGCCCGATAGACGAGGAGGCGGCTAGCTTCGATCAGGGTGGCCATTTCCGCGATGACCGCTTGATTCATCTGGAAGTTGGCTATCGGAACTCCAAATTGTTCTCTTTTTTGGCAATAGTCAATACTCTTGTCTAAGCAGGCTTGAGCGAGTCCCAAGGCCCCAGCCGCACACCCCAAGCGCGTGTCCGGGAGCGAGGAAAAAAGAATCCGTGCTCCATCCCCCGGCCCTCCCAAAATACTTTCCTTGGGGAGTCTGACATCCTCTAAACTGATCTCTCCGGTGGGAAAAGAATGGCTCCCTATTTTTTCCAGCACCCGGACCGTGATTCCGGGTTTATCCATTTCCACGATAAAGGCTGAAAGACCTTTGCTTTTTGCTTCCGGGTTGGTATAAGCATAAATAATTCCCACACCGGCAACGGGTGCATAAGAGATCCAGGTTTTCACTCCGTTCAGGATGTAACCATCCCCTTGGGGAATGGCTCTGGTCTTCATGGATAGAACATCCGAACCGGAGTTGGCTTCCGTTATGGCAAAGCACCCCAATTTTTTGGCCGAAACCAGGGCGGGAATGTATTTCTGTTTCTGTTCCTCGCTTCCATTTTTTAGAATATTATAGGCAGTTCCCACGCACTGCATATTGATGGCGCCACGAATGGAACTGCTGGCCCGAGAGATTTCTTCGGTCACTAAGCACATGGCCAAGAAACCTGTGTCGGTTCCTCCGTACTCTTCGGGGATCAAAGTTCCAAAAAAGCCTAATTCCCCCATTTTTTTGATCATATCCCTGGGAAAGATATTTTGGCGGTCGTATTCATCCGCAACCGGCATGATTTCCTTCTCGGCAAAATTTCGCGCCATATTGCGGATCGCCTCATGCTCCTCCGATAATTTAAAATTCATAATCCGCACCTCCTACAATTCAACAGGGGTTCCCTCTGACCGCAATGGGTAGGCAAAATTTCTCAAGAGCCTCAGATTTTAGCTTTCATCAACCTATCTATTTCCGCCTTAAGGCAGGGGAATCGTAGATCTTTTATTATGCGGAAACTCCTCCGGAGAATCTTTTCCCACGATTAGGATCGATAGCCCTGATTAAGAAGATCCGCCTCCGGAGGCCGCCTTCTTGGGAGCAATGATTTTTTCCCCAAATTGAATCGTAATGGCCCCCTTGGAGCAGGCTTCCACGCAAGCCCCACATCCATTGCAATAATCTGCCCAAGGAGTCAGTAAAATCCAAATGGTAGGGTCCACTCTTTTTTCTTTGGGAATAGAAAAATCTCTTTTCTTGTTGGGTCGGGTCGCAAATACTTTCGGGGGGCAGATCTCGAGACACTTTTTACATCCTGTCGGATCGTACATGGAATAATTACAATTATCCTTGTCAATGTGTATTTTTACTTCCATTTTTTTTCTCCTACCATAAGTTTTGAATTCCCGGGATTTCTGCTCGGGGAACGAATTCGATGGCTTCATTGGGACAGGCACTATGGCACAGACCACAGCCAAAACACATATACATGTCAATATCTACATTGTCAGAGGTTTTGGAATAATGAAGCGCTCCGAACTGACACTTGTCGAAGCAATGCCCACAGGTTGTACACTTGAGTGGATTCACCCTGGCGACATAATGTCCTTTGAGGACATACTCCTTGACTCCACTGCGAAATCGATTCATCCAGTAGGTGCAGTACCTCCTTTCGCAATTACAAATGGCCTCAATCAGAGGCAGCCGACCTCGACTCATCACGATATGCCATAATCCCCTCTTTTCCCACTCATCAATGAGCCCCTCAGCCTCTTCATATTTTAAGGGAACCTTTGCCCCTTTTCTTAACTCCTTGCGCACATTTTTCCATTCCGCTCCTCCGTATTCGGTTAAACCTTCTCCTGGTAGCCTTCCATAGCCAATTTCCATGGACAGGCTTACGGGCAGCCCGAATCCAATGCACACATAGTCCCTTTTTCCTTCATATACCAATCGGCAAGGGCAATGACCTGCAACCATGAGGCTGTCTTCTCTTTTCGTGGCTTCATCAGCGATCTTTAATATCCTTAGCATTTCTTCTTTGGTGATGATCTGAGAGCCAAAACCTTTGCTAGCTCGGGCCTTAAGAAAATCGGGATTCCGGATAAATTCAACCTCGGAATATCTCCATTCCGTATCCGCAAAAGTTCTTACCATTTCCTGCTTGACCCTCTCTTGATCCTCTGGAGTCCCAAACACTTTATTGAAAAGATAGTTTTCATGTTTTTCATACCATTTTTGATCCCGATCCCCGTGCTGATTACACCAATGGCACATGGTTATTTACTCCTTTCCCTGAATTTTCACCGGAATAGAGATTCTCAATATTTCTTCTCTCTTTTCAGCCCATCTTCTGCTTCCATCCTCAATCTTTTGGTCAGCTGCACCCCGAAGCAGCTAAATATAGACGCGATTCTGGTCACCCTACGGCTCCCACATACAGGGCAACGAATATTTCCTGGGTCGTGGGAACGAATCAAAGTTTCAAATTTATTCCCACAATTCTTACATTCAAATTCATAGACCGGCATCAATGCTCCTTTGCTTTCTGCCTTTTTAGAAATCGCAGCCATCTTTAATGGCCACTCCGGCAAGTTTTTATTTCGGCTAAACTTTCTTCTCTTGGTAGTATTGGATCGCACCAAGATGAAAGGGAATGGGAGAACTGCTCGCCGCGTTCTCGAGGGTTATTTTTTCTGCCTTCTTGTGAACTGCTCTTAATTATTCCCGATGTTCGAAGATGGCCTTGACGATCTGGTAACTTATCTCTTCTTCCATTTCCTCACGGCAGAGCAGGAGATTGCCGGTGGCGATGACTGACTGGGGATGAGCCATCCCCGGGTAGGTTTCTTTAGGGATGACATACCGGTGGTACCTTGGCCCATATTTCTTGTTGATCTTTTCCAAGAGGCCGTCATGGGCCAAGAGGTTGATCTGGAATCCTGGGGAGCTGGCTAAGTCCAATATCCCCCCGGTGGGAAGCCCTCCGATCCAGAAGAAAGGGCCAATCTTGTTATCTTTTATGGCCCCAACAAACGCGGATAAGCTCAAACGCTCACGTCGCATATCTCTATCCGGGTCAAGCGCCAGGGCTTCCAGAATTTTCAAGGCTATAGACTCTGTCCCGCCCCTCGGGTTCAATACCCGTGAACCATGAAAAAGACCTTTCCCCTTCACCCCTACCCTCTCCTCCGAATTGGAGGAGAGACAAGGGGTAAGGGAGCGCTTATTTTTTTTATGAAAATTAAGGCCTCCTTTTATTGGCCTGGCAAGTTCCGTGGGAGCATTCAGAACACTCGTAAATTCTGGGGTTCGGAAGTTTGGCTCCTTTGACGCTCTTTACCAGGTCGATGCCCTTTTTCACTTGTTCTTCTTCCCCCTTGATGACCAGAGTCGTAGAGCCTTCCGCCCCAGCCAGGCCACCGCTACCAATAGGAATCGCCTCCGCTCCCGTGAGCATTTTTATGGCCTGAATTTCCGTCACCGTGATCCCGTCAACGGGGATCAAGCCAACTGGGATACCCATGGCATAGTCCATCTTCCTGGCCCCAGCTTCTTTAGAGGCCTCTTTAATGGAGAGAGGGATAAGCTTTTCCAGCCCTATCCCCAGGATGATCTCAAACCCTTTGCCCCTGGCTGCTCCTATAACCCGGCTGATGGTTCCCCCATCCAAGCGTGCCAACATGACCCCGACATTCCCTTGCAGGTCCAGGGCATTGCCAGCTTTAATGTAGACGTCATTCACATCCATCTCCTGCAAAATTTCGCCCAATTTCATCCCTGATTGAAATTTACCCTTTCTGAAAACCCAGGTATGGGGAAAATCCAGGATATTTTCCATAGGACCTTCCCTCTTGCTGATCTCCAAAACCTCCCCGCTGACACAAGTGCCCTTGGGGATGATCCAGCCGCAGACCCAAACCTCCGAGGGACGGGGGCAGCCCAATTCCTCCATTATGAAGTAGGTGGTGCTGCTGGGATGGATGGCTACTAATCCCTTCTGAAGAGCCGCCTTCACTTTATCCATCTGGAGAATCCCTTTGGCGATGAGTTTCTTGGATTCGGCCGATGTTAGAACAACCTGTGCACGCATGAAAGGCCTCCTTTTTTAACGGAATTTGATTTTTTGTTGTATAGCAGCATTCCCCTTTTTCGGCAACCCGCGAGGCCTCGTCGCAGAAGGTATGAAAAATCTGCTACAGTTTCACGATGCCCACTCCATCCTGGTATTCAACCTTCGTCCCGAATGGGGCGGATAATTTGCCCAGGTAATCGATAATTTTTTTGCCCGTCTCATGATCTGCCATCACCGGGATTCCACCTCGTAGGCGGGGTTCGTGAAAGAAGCTAAAGGGGTAAAGTTTGAGGCTGACTAATTTCCCTCCCTCACCAAAAGAACAAACACCTACCACACCACCGCCAACCGGGGCAGTACGGTACCCTCCCGGCGGCTTTAGAGGTTTGGGTAAGGCGGATCGGGCATCGAAGTTGTCTGCGGTTGTGGCCTGCCACTTCCGGATTTCTGGATCATATCCCGGCCGGAAGTAGGAATCAGAAGGAAGTCTGGTTACAGTACCACTCATCGTTATGAAGTCTCCGGGGTCGTAGAAGATAGCTTTGTTCTTATACAGCTCAATTCCCCGGAGCGGTGCATGACTTCCCTCCGCAATAAACACGTCAGCTCCGGCATCTATGCAGGCTCGAGCGAAAGGGGGAGTAAACTTTGGGGGTTTATGGATACCTTCCTCCGGGTCCCATTCGTGGTTGTGAAGGTGCACGAGCACATAATCGGCCTGCCTTTTGGCGTTCTGCATTGACCGCAGGTTGCCATCCACGTCATCTTCATCGGCCGCGGTTGAGATTCCCGGTTCCCGGCTTTCCACAAACCTGTAGACCGTGTTGTGCAGGCCCGCCGGGTTCAACAACCATTCTTGGCCAACCTTGGTTATCCACCACCCCATTTTAGTGGCAAGTTGTTTGATCGTTTCCAAAATCTCTGGATCGACCATATAATAGAAGCGAAGGGGATTGAGGCCGGGTCTCCCTTTCACATCCCGCCTTGTCTCTCCCGCCCTAGCCCATCCAGTAAAGGAGGAACACATGGATATCAGGGCTACCCGCCCCTTAGCTGTCTCCAAGTAAGCTGCGTCTCTAGCCTCCCCGAGATGCCTGCCGGTACCGGCGAACGGCAGGCCAGCTTCGTTCAGGGCCTTCCAGGTTGACATCAGCCCGCCATATGAATAGTCCAGGCAATGATTCGAGGCGTGGGATACGATTTTGAACCCCGCCCATTTCAGCTCCTCGACGACAAAATGGGGCGAGCGCATCCAGGTCCAACCCGCCTCTGCGGCTGGATATAGCTCCGGCCCTTCGTAGTCATGGACCAGGGTTTCAAAATGAGTATAGGCCACATCGGTATCCCGGATGACGTCGATCAGGGACAAAAACCTCTCTTCCCGGCAGACCGATATTCTTCTGTTGATAATGGCATCGCCGGTAACAGCTACTTTAAATTCTTCCTGCATCCGGTCACCCCCTGTTTTTGGTGAAGTTCAAGGGTTCGAGGGAAATACCGGTAAAACCGATACGTCTTTGGACCCCGGAACCTTAGAACCCTTTATACACGTATATTGCAGCCAGCTCTTCTATCCCCTCCAGCTCCTCCAGCTTCTGCATTAACCCGATTGACCGTTCGGTAAGATCGGGCGGGAGCACCAAATGGGCATTATTTCGGTATTTGGCCAGGAGTTCTTCATAAGTCAGAGGGTTCTCCCAGTGCCCTTTCGGTGCGTCAATCCGGCGGGTAAAAGTTCTCCCGTTTTTTAGTTTGACGGTTACTGGATGAAAGCATTGGGTGTAATCTGCCGGTACCTCCGGATGGATTTCAAGCTTAATTTTTTTCATGGCTTCCTTGACCTTAGGCCGGGGAATCTTCTCTTCGTGGAAGGTATCAATAGTAATCTTCCCATCCAGGAGTGCTGCTGCCAGGTTGTACTGGAGACTGAATTTGGCTTCCAGGCCTGTCTGGGGGCTGGGATTATTAAGAAAATGCTCATGGGGTACCCAAACTTCGACGCTTTCCACTTTTTCATAGCAGATATTGTGCTGCATCACTATCTGGAAGAGGGCGTCCAACGGGCGATGATTCAGGTAGCAACAGGGGTAGGTTTTGACTCCCACGCCCGGAGAAAGGATATGGAATGGCTTTCCCAGGTTGGAGGTGGCTTCTTCTGCTCCATACTTTTCCCCGATGAAAGCATCGCTAAACCCGCGGCGATCTTCTATGACGTTACTGCTGGCAGTAAAGCCCTCCCTGGCAAGCAGAGCCGCGACCAGGCCGTTTCTGGCGGTGTTGCCGGCATGGAGAGGCTTGGTCATGGTTCCCACATTGCACCCCAGTCCCCCTGCCCCAGAGCCAGCAATTCCCAGGGCCATCCGGGTTTGCTCCACGGTCAGACCTAACATCTTGGAGGCAGAGGCAGCTGCCCCCAGACTGCCGTAGATAGAAGTACTGTGAAAAGGCTGGGTGGAGTACCCGAATCCCACTTTGCCATGGACCTCCATCCCCAGAATAAAGGCTTCCAGGAGGGCTTTTCCCACCAGCTTGAGTTTCTCCCCCAAGGCGAAGAACGCCCCTCCCTCTTCCGGTGGTTCCTTGCAAATAGCTCTTCTTTGAACCTTGAGCCGCGAACGGCGAAATATCTATAATTTTCCGGCCACGGCGTCGCAGAACTGGGTGGTGCTAGCTTTGCCCCCTTGATCCTGGGTTAGAACCTTCCCTTCTTCATAGACCGCCTTTACCGCATTTTCTAAACGCTGAGCTTCTTTCGCAAACCCCAAATATTGCAGCATGAGAACAGAGGATAAAAGCATAGCGGTGGGGTTGATGATATTTAAACCTTTGGCCCGGGGGAAAGAACCGGCGCTAGGTTCAAAATAGGCGTATTTATCCCCATAACAGCCGCTATATCCAAAACCCAATCCTCCTACTGTGGCCGACGCAGCGTCTGACAATACGTCTGCATGCTCGTTGGGCATGATCACCACATCAAGATCGTGAGCCCGCTCCACCACCCGCCGGGCAAAGTCATCGACAATGAACTGCTCATAGAGCAGGTCAGGGTACTCCTTTTTCACCACCTCTTCCGCGATTCGTCTGAAATACTCGCCATTAATGTGTAACATGTTATATTTATCGGTTACCGCCACCTTTCCCGGGTAACCCTGGGCTTTTCGCTTCCGTGCCACTTCGCAGCCAAACCTGGCGATTTTCCGGGTATTCTCTTCCGTTGTCACCCGAAGCGCATACGTCCCTTTCGCTTGCCAATTCAAAGGTTTCCCATCCCGATCCTTGAGCACGTGCGCCAAGGGCGCCAGATCCTTCAGCTCTCCCTGCGTCCGGACGTACAGCCCCTCTCTCCCCTCTCGAATGATAACCCAGTCAATACCTTCCGGATTCTTCAGCGCACTCCTTGCTCCCTTAAGATATTTGATCGGCCGTAGATGGCACCCACAATCCAAACCCCACCGAAGATAACCGAGAGCTATCCGGGAGAAATTCTTGTTGGAGTTGGAGCCATATAATGTGCAATCAGCCTCATCGATGGCTTTTTTAATCTCATCCGGCACCTTGGGAAGGGGAGCCGCCCCATACATCCGGATAGAGTCTTCGCCCCCGGGCAACTTGTTGAACTCAATGGGCAAACCCATCCCCTCTAAAATTTTTACCGTAGGATTTACGGCCTCGGGCATGGCGTCATCTCCTGGAATTACACAAACTTTCTTTGTCACAATCGGCCTCCTTAAGTTTTATTTCCGTCGAAAGCTAACTGTTCTTTCTTCTTCCTCCAGCGCCCAAATGTTTGTTTCCAATCTTTCTCGGTTGCAATTGTTCAAAAGGGCTTGGCCAAAACGAAAGCTTTGAAATACTCCCAGGTCACTGGCCGGGATAGACTCGGAACTTAACCTTGCGCTGCAACTCCCTGATCTGCGGGTCTTTTACACTCTCATCCATGACCTAAGCCAGGCCGACTTTGCGGTCCGCAAGAGCGACCGACAGGCAGAAATTCATGCTGAACTTGCCTTCCTGCCCATTTCGGGGCTCTCTGTAAAAAAGCATTTTCACTGCCCGGGGAGAAGCCTGGCAATCGATCTTCTCTATATCTCCTGGCTTCAGGTCGTACTCCTCAATGAGGTGCATCAGAGCATCGATCGCCCGGTGGGTAAGGTAACAGGTAGGAAATTTCTTCACGTTAATTCCCGGAGATACGATAGTAAAAGGATTGCCTAAGTTCTCGGCCATCTGGGCCACATCTACTTTTTCACTCCAGTAGAAGGCATAGGGGAACCCCAAAGGCCCCTCCAGGATCTCTTTGGTAGCCGTGAAATCATCCCTTACCAGCAAGGCGGCCACGATACCGCTCCTGGCCGCGTTTCCAGCGTGAAAAGGTTTGGTCATGGTTCCAAAGTTCTGCCCGAGACCAGCAGCCTGGGATCCGGCTAAGCCCAACGCCATCATGATTTGTTCTGCATCCAGTTTCAGAAGTTTGGCAGCTGCGGCCGCGGTTCCCATGGGGCCGAAGACGGCCGTGGGATGCCATCCCTTGAAGTGAAGCGCGGGCATATTTGCAGAAATCTTGGACCAAGCCTCGATGCCAAGTACGTAAGCGGTAATGATTTCTTTTCCAGAAGAGCCGAGCTCTTCGCCCAGAGCCAGAACGGTTGGCATAAGAGGAACGCTGGGGTGCCCCTGACACCCAGCCCCGGTGTCGTCATAATCCAAAGCATGGGCCATGGTTCCGTTGGCCAGGGCCACACCCATAGTGTCGAGCATGGCTTGCTTGACAGAAACTACGGCATCCGGGGGAAGATTGTCGAAGTTCGTCTTGACCAAAAATTCAGCCATCTTTTTAACAATCTCCATTTTGCCCTCCTCCTAATAAGAATCCTTGTCAAGCCTTGGAATATTTCTTGAAAATCATGAAAAAAATCCCCCCCCCAATGACCTCCTGTATGTAAACCCCAAAATTGCGTGAATGGCAGCCGCAACTTTTAGGTTGTGTTTTGAAGCAGGCTTTGCATTTTCCCTGGAGGTTCTCAAGCAACATGCGAAAGCCTGCGGCTACTGAGATAGATTAAAATTCGTTTAGGATTACAGCCCTTCCTCTTTTTTCAAAAAGCCCTATCCTAACATCTCTCAGAATCGAAACCTACTTTTCCATCCACATACGGTCCATACAGGCCCAGCCGGTGTGACCTGCCTGCATTACATGGCCATGGAGGGAGGGACGGTGAGCCACACCTATCACCGGAGCTACACTAATCAAGAAAGGAATTTCCTCAAGAAATATTTTTTGCATCTTCCCCGATATCTCTTCCCTCTTCTTCGGTTCGGCTTCCCTTACTAAGGAATGGTAGAGTTTATCATATTCTTGATTTGACCAATGGGCCCGATTCTCCATAGCCGTGCTCACATACATGGCCAGGGTTTCCTCCGGAGTTCCTCCGTACCTCCCCGTCGTTCCGTCATACATCAGGTCAAAGTCACCTCCATCCCTCCTCGGGGCAAGAAGGACATATTCCAGGGCTTTCATTTCTACCAGTATTTTAAGATTTTTTCTCCAGCTTTCTATCATAAATTCCGTTGGGTGGATGTACACACTGACATTCCGGAGGATCAATTCCGCCTTAAAGCCATCCGGATAACCTGCCTCCTTCATCAATTTTCTGGCTTCCTTTATCCGCTCCTCCATAGGTTTATCGATTCCGAGGATTTTTTCTATTTCCTTCCACTGTAAACCGGTGGGAACGTAGGGCGGTACAACCCCTGAATTTACCCCGAGTTCGAGACTTCCCTGTCCTGCTAATATTGTGCCCGGGTAATCCACTACCATGGCCATGGCCCGGCGCACCCTTGCATCCTGCCAGGGGCCTTTACGTCCTTGCCTTCCCGCAACATTGAACCACACCCCACGAGTCACACCGACTGGCTTCATCTTGATGATGGCCTCCGGGACGTGTTTCTTCAACTTATCCAGACTCGTTTTGTGATCAATACCATATCGAATGCTCCTGGCCATGTGCAGGCGGCCTGCGGTAAATGCGTCAATCATAGGTCCCGTTTTCATCGGATAAATTTCTACCCCATCCAGATAGGGCAGACCTTTAAGGAAATAATCTGGATTCCTTTCATACACCCATACTTTTCCAGGAATACGGCTCTTGAATTTAAAGGGGCCTGTGCCCACCAGGAAGTCGGTGCTCTTCGCGCTAACCTTAGCAAGGTGGGCCGGCAACATTTTGCAGTAAGGGTAAGAGAGGTAAAGAAGAAAAGGCGAATGGGGATATTTAAGAGAAACTCTTATCGTATAATCATCCACAATCTCCACTTTCTCCATCATTTCCACCATACCTGCCAGGGCTGACATTTTCGCATCAGCAAAAAACTCCAGGCTGTATTTTGCATCCTTGGCCGTGAAAGGCCGGCCGTCATGGAATTTTACCCCCTTCCTTAAATAGAAGGTGTAAACCTTCCTGTCCGGGCTTATTTCCCATTTCTCCGCCAGGGAAGGAACCACCTTCTCCACGCTGACCTCCTCCTGCGTGGGATCAACCATCACCAGCCCGTTGAACACGGGGGTCGCATAGGCAAAGACAGTAACAGAAGGGGTCATCATGGTATTCAGGACTGGGGGCTCAAAGGCATCGGCCATCTTAAGAATCCCTCCCCTTTGAGGGGTAGGTGGAGCCGAAGCACCATAGCTGGCTAACATGGGAATCAATAACACCACCCCTGTGAGAACAATGAATGCTTTCCATACCTTCCTGTTCATTTTTTACCTCCCTTTCTTAGAAAAGATTGAAATGCCACAGCCCTTTGAGGCTCCTTACACTCTCTTTAACCTCGGGTCCAGAACATCCCGCAGGGCATCTCCCAAGAGGTTCGCTCCGGAGACGACCAGAGGCAATTTATTTGAGAAATAATAAAATCTGATGATCTCGTAAAAAGTCCGTAAATTCGCTTTTTTGTCATTCCCGTGAAAACGGGAATCCAGTCTTTTCAGTGAGTTTCGTGGATTCTGGATTCCCGCCTACGCGGGAATGACTTTTCACGAGGTCATCAAAATCTCAGCCGAAAACTATTTTTCCAACCACATCCGGTCTATACAGGACCAGTTGGTATGACCAGGATGGATCACAAAACCATGCAATGTAGGACGGTAAGCCGTGCCTACAGCTGGGACTACGTTGATAATAAAAGGGACTTCCTGAAGGAATATCTTTTGCATCTTCACCGATATTTCCGCTCTCTTCTTGGGATCAGTTTCTTTTATTAACTGATCATAAAGCTTGTCATAATCCGCATTGGACCACTCGCCGTAATTCTGTGCAGCCTGACTCACAAACATAGCAAGAGTTTCTTCCGGGGCCCCCCCATACCTTCCCGTCGTCCCCTCATAAATCAGGTCTAAATCCCCCACGTCCCTCCTGGGGAAAAGAACCGGAGTTTCCAGCGGCTTCATCGCCACCTCTATATTGAGGTTTTTCCGCCAGCCCTCTACCATGAATTCTGCCGGTCTCACATAGGTATCTTGGTTCCGGCAAATCAATTCAGCTTTAAACCCATCGGGGTAGCCCGCCTCCTTCATCAACCTCTTGGCCTCTTTAATTCGCTGTTCCATAGGTTTATCGATTCCAAGTACCTTTTCTACTTCCTTCCAGGATAACCCGGTGGGGACATAGGGCGGCACAACCCCTGAATTTTCCCCCAGATCAAGACTCCCCTGTCCTGCTATCATGGATCCGGGAAAGTCTGTCACCATGGCCATGGCCCGGCGCACCCTTACATCTTGCCAGGGACCCTTACGCCCTTTTAATCCGGCCACGTTGAACATTACACCCCGAAGAACACCGACCGGTTTCAACTTTATGGTAGCTTCGGCTGCGTATTTCTTTAATTTATCCACCGATGGCTTCTGATCGATGCCGTACCGAAGATTGCCGGCCATATGCAGGCGACCCGCACAAAAGGCATCAACTCCGACCGGCCAGGCCATTTTGTAAATTTCCAACCCATCAAGATAGGGAAGCCCCTTGATGAAATAATCCGGATTCCTTTCATAGATCCAGACTTTGCCGGGAATCTGCTCTTTGAACTTGAAGGGACCCGTGCCAATCAGGAAGTCCGTGCTCTTCGGACTTACTTTGGCAAGGTGGGCCGGCAACATCACACAATAGGGGTTAGAGAGATAGAGAAGAAAAGGTACATGAGGGTATTTAAGAGAAACCTTTACCGTGTAATCATCTACGATCTCCACCTTCTCCATCATTACGACCATAGGGGCCAAAGAAGACATTTTAAGATCAGCAAAAAACTCCAGGCTGTATTTTACATCCTTGGCGGTAAAGGGACGCCCATCGTGAAACTTTACCCCTTTCCTTAAATAAAAAGTGTAAATTTTCCCGTCAGGGCTTATGGTCCACTTCTCTGCCAGAGAAGGCACCACTTTTTCCACACTGACCTCTTCTTGCGTGGGATCGAGCATAACCAGCCCGTTGAACACGGGGGTTGTCCAGGCAAAAACCAGAACCGAAGGATTCATCATGCAATTTAAGGTAGGCGGCTCCGTCCGACACGAAATCTTAAGAATTCCTCCTTTTTTCGGGGTAGGTGGAGCCGAAGCACCATAGCTGGCTAACATGGGAATCAATAACACCACCCCTGTGAGAACAATGAATGCTTTCCACACTTTCCTGTTCATTTTTTACCTCCCTTTCTTAAAAAAGATTGAAATGCTACAGCCCTTTGAGGCTCCTTACACTCTCTTTAACCGCGGGTCCAGAACATCCCGCAGTGCATCTCCTAACAGGTTCGCGCCAAAGACGACCGCGCTGATCCCCAATCCCGGAAATATAGCCAGCCAGGGGGCAGTCTCAAAATGGGGCATACTTGTCGATAGATCTCTTCCCCAGGAAGCATAAGGGGGTGGAATACCAACGCCCAGGAAGCTCAGGCCGGATTCCACCAAAAATCCACCGCCCAGAAGAGCGGTACCATATACGAGCAAGATGGCCAAAGAATTCGGCAAGACATGCTTAAAAATAATGAATAAATGACTGTGACCCATGGTCTTGGCGGCTTCTATGTAGGGCATTGACTTGATGCCAATGGCTGATGAACGGCTCAACCGGTTTATTCTCGGGATGTATACTATTCCGATGGCTATGGCAACGTTTATCAGGGCGGGCCCCAACATCACCATTACGATTATACCCATAAGCAAAACAGGGATGCTCATAAGAAAATCCATTACTCGTTGCAGAAAATGATCAATTTTCCCTCCCTTATAACCACTGATGATTCCTAAAAGGCCTCCGGAAATAGTTGAGAGCAGGACTCCTGCCACCACGACCCAAACGGAACTTCGAGCTCCATGAACAAATCTACTCCACACGTCCCTGCCCAGATAATCTGTGCCGAACCAAAAGTCCTTTGAAGGGGAGTTTAAAGCATAGCGTATATTCGTCGAAAGTGGATCCGCCGTTGCCCATACATTGGCACCTATAGCCAGGGCGATCATTATGAAAAATACAGTCGCCCCGAAGGCTCCTAATGGTTTTTCCTTGCAGAATTGCCAATATTGCCGGGCATATATTCGAGCCTTTATCCCCATAGCATTCATTTTCCCCTCGCATATTCATGACGTACTCTTGGGTCTATCACCCCATACAATACATCCACGATAAAGTTGACTACTAATGATAATATAAACAAGAACAGCATGCCCCCTTGGGCCATGTACATGTCCCGGGCCTTCACGGCATCTACCACCAGAGTACCCAGTCCCGGGATGGCAAAGATTTGCTCTATGAGGACAGCGGCCCCGACCAGGATAATAGCTTCTAAACCAAAAAAAGTAATCACGGGTATTAACCCGTTGGGGAGGGCATGACGGGAAATCACTAATCTTTCAATTACCCCTTTTGCCCTGGCGGTCCTCAGGAAATCCTCCCTAAAAACCTCCAGCATACTGGACCGTACTACCCGAACAGCCACCCCAACAGGCCGTACTCCTAATATGAAAGCCGGAAGAAATAATTGTTTCATGGTCATCCATGGATCTGTGAAGATAGTGGCGTAGTCCAGGGGAGGGAACCAGCGCCATAGGTATAAAAACATCAATATGACGAGAACGCCAACCCAAAACGAAGGCATAGAGAGGGCGAATAGGGCCACTATCCGAAGAACATAATCGGGCCATTTATCCTGGTAAAAAGCGCACAAAATCCCAAAGGGTATGGCAATGACTATGGTTATTAGAAGAGCCATAATTACAAGGGTAGAAGTAACGGGGAGCCTCGTGGATACCTCCTTGGTAACCTCCGCCCCGGTTTGTATGGAAAGGCCAAGGTCAAGGCGAAGCGCATCCCAAAACCATTTGAAATATCGGATATGTAAGGGTTTATCCAATCCGAACAGGTTCCGGAAATAATCCACTTGTTCCTGTGTTAAAGTCGTGGCTCCCTCTCCAGAGAAGATTGCTCGCACCGGATCTCCCGGGATTACCTGAAAGGCAAAAAATAGGAGCGTAAGCATGATAAATAAAGCCGGGAACATCCACAGTATCCTTTTTATGATAAAATCTTGCATAATATTCTTTCGCCCTCCGTTTTTAATCTTCTGCTACCAAGCTGCTTCTCAACGACCCAACAGGCAGCCCAATGTTCCGGCTCCACCTCCTTCATTCGAGGTTCTTCCTCGGCACATATCTTTTTAGCTTCCCAGCAGCGGGGGTGAAAGTGACAACCCGAAGGAGGATTCAATGGGCTGGGCACCTCCCCTTTAAGCAGGATCCTTTGCCGCTCCTTCTCCACTGAAGGGTCAGGGATGGGAACCGCCGAGATTAATGCCCGGGTGTAAAAATGTAAAGGTTTTCTGAAGAGTTCCATGGCCCGAACGATCTCCACAATTTTGCCTAAGTACATTACCGCTACCCAATCGCTGATATTCCGTACCACTGAAAGATCATGGGCAATAAAAAGATAGGAGTGGCCCAGCTTCTCTTGAAGCTCCATAAACAGATTAATAATTTGGGCTTGGATGGATACATCTAAGGCTGAGACTGGCTCGTCGCAGACAATCAGACTCGGACGGCGAATGATCGCCCGGGCGATACTTATACGTTGTCTCTGTCCCCCACTAAACATGTGCGCATACCGATTGATCATTTCTAAGTCCAGTCCCACCAATCCCATAACTTCCTTTACCTTCTCCCGGGTTTCGGAGTGGTTAAATTTTTCAACCATTAAAGGCTCGGCGATGATTTGTTCTGCGGTTAGTCGGGGGTCGAGAGACCCATAAGGATCTTGAAATATAATCTGTACCCTGCCTTGCAGCTTTTTAAACTCCAACCCGTAAGAGGAACCCAAATCCTTATCTTCAAAAATAATCTTTCCGGAGGTTGGCTCTTCAAGCCCCATAATGCAACGGCCCGTTGTAGTTTTTCCACATCCACTTTCCCCAACCAACCCTAAGGTTTCCCCTTTTTTTATGGTAAAACTCACCCCATCCACTGCCTTGATCAGCCCTATTTGTCGTTCTCTCAGGATCCCTTTGGTTAAAGGAAAGTACTTCTTTAAATCTTTTACTTCAAGTAAAATGTCCATAAATTTACCCCTCTACAAACCAACAGGCTACTTCATGGTTATCCGATATACGCCGAAAAGCAGGAATTTCCTCTTTACACTTCTCTCTGGCATGAATACAACGAGGATGGAAGGAGCATCCCGGAGGTAGGCGATGATCCAGGGGAGGGGGTTGGCCATCTATCGTTACGAGCTTCTGCTTGCTCTCCTGATCAAGCCGGGGTACTGCCTTTAGCAAACTAATCGTATAGGGATGTCTCGGGTGAGCATATAATTCTGCGGTCTCTCCTTTCTCCACAAATTTTCCCGCGTACATTATCACAATCTTGCTGGCATATCGGGCTACGATTCCCAAATTATGCGTGATGAGTATCACCGTTGTTTTGATTTCCTTGGCCACAGAAGTGATCAGTTCCAGAAGCTGAGCCTGGATGGTAACATCGACGGCCGTGGTTGGCTCATCCGCAATAAGCAGGGCTGGCCTACAACCTAAAGCCATGGCGATCATGGCTCTCTGTCGCATTCCCCCGCTCAACTGGAATGGATATGATTTTGCCCTCTTTTCGGGATCGGGCATGGCGACCCCTTCTAACATCTCAATTGTTTTCCTCTCGGCTTCTTTCTTATCTAACCCCTCATGGGTCTGAAATACCTCGGCGATTTGCTGGCCAATGGTCATGATTGGGTTCAGAGCAGTAAGGGGCTCTTGAAAAACCATGCTAATCTCTTTCCCTCTAATACGGGAAATCTCATCCGCGCCCATCCTTAAAAGGTCCCGCCCTTCCCAGAGCACCTGGCCTCTTATTATCCGGCTCCCGGGAGGGTTAAGTTGAAGTAGAGAAAGCGCACTAACCGTTTTTCCGCAGCCGGATTCGCCTACAATGGCCATTATTTCGCCAGTCCGAACCTCATAGGAGATGCCGTCCACTGCTTTGTTTACGCTGGTGCGCCCGAAAAAATAAGTGCACAAATCCCGAACTTGCAATCCTTCAGGTATCATGGTTGTGATAATCCCCTCTCATCTCCCTCCTCTGACGGTATTAAGGGCAGATTTCCTCCCCCGAAGAGAAGAGGGAAAAAGACCGGCTTACAGCTCTTTTTGCATGAGGTTCTTCAACCCCCCGGCCCGCAGAATCTGCGCCGGCGGGCTGTCCGCCGGAAGAGCTTCTCCCTGAACGGTTTTTCCCGTAGTCAAGTTGGTCACTTGCCCCGACTCCATATCGACTCGAGCCTGATCCTTTCCTGCTGATATGTTTTTCCCTTTCTCCCTACAAAAACTTCCGCGGACTCCACGGCTTTATAGAGGCCCACTTCGGTCACGTAATCCGCCGGGATCTTCAGGATAATGTCTTTCCCTACCACGAAATTTCCCGGCCCAGGGTACTTGCCCGTGAGAAGGTTAATTCTGGATGATTTATTAACCACTTTATATTTACTCTGGGATTACGAGGGTTTTAACGACTTCGGATATGTTTTTGACTTTCTCCAATTCCTGGATCATTTGAAAAGATCGGTCGATCTGCCCAGGGAGAAGCACCCCTCCCAGGCAGTCTTTATACTTGGCGGTGAGTTCATCCCAGGAAGTAATCCCGGGGGAGCGGTCTCCGTTTACTTCCAACATCCGGCCATCCTTCAATTTCACTCTGAGCCGGACAGAGAAAGGATTTGGGGTTTTGTTGATGGCCAGCCCAAGTTTGCACTCGACCTCCACCCCTAATATGTAAGCGAGGAGCATCTCTTTCCCCGAAGCCTCCATCTTCTCCCCCACTGCCAAGAGGGCGGAAAAAACCGGGGCTGTAGGGTGTCCCCCTGAGGATTGATATCATCGTAATCGATGGCATGGGCCAGGGTTCCATTGGCGTAAGCCGCCCAGGGGGCAGAGGTTCGGAAACCGTCCCCCAGGATCGTTGCCGCAGGCCTCCCCCCATTTCCTTGGCAAAAGCGACGATGGTCTTACCCACCTCGTGCTGCAAACCGGCAAAGCTCACGGCAATAACATCGAGAATCGCCCATTTACTGCGCTGGAAAGCTTCCGGGGGGATTTCTTCAAAGGAGGTGCGGATCAGGAAATCAGCTAAAATCTCGGTTGGCTTCATATACCTTCTCCTCTCCATTCCATCAGCTGGTTTTTAGGGTTCCCTTCCGGGGGAAATCCTACGCCTGAACTAGCGCCCCAGTTTTCGGGAATCTTGGTTTCTTTATTCTTGGGCAGTTTGGTACCCTGCAATACGCCCCATAACGGCCCCCCGGGTCAATCCCGTTCCTCCGGGGTAATTATGATAAAAAAGTCCGCCCACGATCTCACCGCAAGCATAGAGCCCGGGTATAGCCTCCCCCTCTGTGTTAAGAACCTGGGATTGCCGATTCACCCGAATCCCTCCATAGGTAAAGGTAATGCCGCAGCAGACGCCATAGGCGGTGTAGGGCGGGGTATCTATTTTTTGGGCCCAATTGGACTTCGGGGGACTGACCCCTACTGTGCTGTTGCCATCCTTGTGGGCCGGATCAAATTCTTTGGGTGTCTTAGCCGCCGAATTAAATTCCTCTACGGTTCGGATGAGCTCATCGGCGTCAATTTCCAATTCCTCGGCAAGCTCCCGGATCGAATTGACTTCGATACACCGGTCCGTATGGTAATAATCCTCTATCAAACCTTTCACCTTGGCATCGAATATATGATAAGCGATCAGATGAGGCTGCTCCAGACAATATTGACCATACTTGGCATAGGTAAAACTGGCCATGTCCTCCCCTTCATCCAGGAACCTTTTTCCATGCATGTTCACCGCTATACTGAGGGGGTGGGAAATCCGCCGCGTCCGGTCCGTCATTGCTCTATCTGGCGGCTGGGGTGCCTCGGCATCGATGAAGGTGGCATGGCATCCGCCCCAGTGACCCACGGGGGCAGCCCCAAGTTCCAGAGCCACTCTAAGCATATCCCCCGTATTATAGGGAGTTCCCCTCACTTTGGCCAGATCCCAGTTCTTCCCCAGATATCGGCACCGCATTTCCGGGTTGGCTTCAAAACCTCCACACCCGAGGATCACCGCCTTGCTCTTGATCTCCTGAATCCCCTCCCTGTTCTGAGCCGCAACTCCATTTACTTTTCCCCGGGAATCGCGGAGGAGGTTCGAAACCTTCGTATTATACCGGAGCTCGATGCCTCGTTCCGCCAAAAGAGCAAATCCTCGGTCGCTAAGCCCCGCGCCCCCTCCTCTCCCCTGGACGATTGTCCCTCCGGCAGAAAATACGATTTTGTCGCCCCTCCGATAAGCGTGGGCGCCCATTCTCGGCTCCCACTCAAAACCTTGCTTCGCCATCCATTCCAGGATGGGGATGGATTCGTTAACCACTAATTCCAACTGATCAGGGTCCGCCATCCCTTCCGTTACGCGCATCACATCGCTGTAGAAACGATCCTTCGTGTAGTCGGCGATCACATAGGACTCGATTTCCGACCGAGGAATCTGGGGCATCAGCCTGGACATGAGCTCCTGGGCATTCTCAAAACCGATCCGGAATGACCCTGTCGTAAAATATGTATTGCCCCCTCTCCAATCCGGGGGAGCTTTCTCGAGGACTAAAACCTTAGCCCCTTTTTCACGGGCGGCCAAGGCTGCCACGATGGCCGCATTTCCAGCTCCTGCCACAACCACATCATACTCCCGTGCATTGGCCATTATTCCTTCCTCCAAAGAAAGCCTCGCAAAGAGATTTTGCGCCGGCTAAATTTACGGGCAAAGCCCGTCTTAAAACTTAGATCCATCTCCTATAAAAAGATATCAAATAATATTAGCCCATTGCCCTTGGATACTTTTAAGGAGAAGCCAATCCCTACCGGCTTTCTTTCTCGTTCATCCTCCGGACGCAGAACCGGCCCGTACTTTTCGCTCTCGGGCCTTGGCAATAAGGGGAGGTATCAGCTCAAACAAATCCCCCACAATCCCATACTTGGCCACCCGAAAGATGGGAGCCTTGGGATCGTTGTTGATCGCAATGATCACCTGGGAATCCAAAATCGCCGTCACATGCTGTACCGCCCCGGATATCCCACAAGCTAAGTACACCTTCGGCCGCACCGTCTTCCCCGAAATACCCACCTGATATGACAGAGGCAACCACCCTAAATCCACCACCGGCCGAGAGCAAGCCACCATTCCTCCCAGAGCATCCGCCAGCTCCTCCATAAGCTTCAAATTCCCCTTCTCGCGGATCCCCCGCCCAGCCGCCACAATCACTTCGGCCTTCCGCAGGTCCCGCTCCCCCTCCACTTCGGCCAAGATGTCGATGGCCTTCACTGGAAGAGCCTCAGGAATCTCGACCGAATAGGGCGTCACCGTCCCCGTCCCCTGAGGCGGCGTCTTTACGGAGACAGCTCCCCTCTGGAGACTCACCACCAGAGGCTTCGACCTCTTCCCCTCCACCCGGGTGTACATCAATCCGGTGTAAATCGGCCGGATCACCCGAACTTCACCCTCGGTCAATTCTACATCCAAACAATTGGTAAACAACCGCGCATCCAAACGGGTGGCTACGGCCGGGCCCACCACCATACCCATATAGGTGTAGCCCAGGAGAAAGACAGAAGGGTTTAAATCTTTCACTACCTCGGCAATAACCCGGGAATAAAGTTGCGGATTGTACAACTGTAGATGGGAATGATCCACTACCAATACCGGGTTCACCCCCATCTGGGAAAGGGCCTGCGCCGGCTGCTCCAAATCTCTTCCCAATAGGAGGGCGCCGACGGTTCCACCCAGCTTGTCCTCCAGCTCTTTTCCTTTCACAATTAACTGGGGAGTAATCGAGTCGATCTCCTTGCCCGTCCACTCAGCCAAAATTAAAACGTTGCTTTTGTTCTTATCCCAGTACATGTTTCACCTTGCTCATAAAGGTCTCGGCAATTTGGTCGGCGCTCCCCTCAATCATCTCCGCATACCCGGCCTTGGGCGGTTCAAAAACCTCCAGGGTCCTTGGACGCATACTCTCCAGGCTATCCCTTTCTAACTTTAACTCCCGTAAACTTATCGAGCTTAACGGAGTCCGGCGGGCCCGCATGATTTTAGCCAGGGCCGCATAGGTAAGGGTCGCAATCCCCGACTGGATAGCCAATACGGCTGGCAATGAGACCTCCAATTCTTCTTGAATGCCTCCCCCAAGCTCGGCAACTACCTTAACCACCCGCTGATCCCCGCCAAACTGCACTTTGGTAACGGCAAAGGCATAAGCCAAACCCAGCCTCTCAGCCAAAGAGGTTCCCACCTGCGAAGCCATATTGTCCTCCGACTCAAGTCCAGTCAGGATGAGGTCATAGCCCTTTCCCCGCAAAGCCTCGGCAATGACCCGGGCCATCACCCCCGAATCGTTCACGTCGGAATCAATCCGGATGGCCTTATCCGCCCCCTTGGCCAAGGCGATATAAAGAATGTCCTGACTCCGAATCCCCCCTACCGTCAGCACGGTCACTTCCGCACCCAACTCCTTTTTCCACACTAAGGCCGCATCCAGGGCATACTCGTCGCATTCATTCATGAGAAAAGAGTTACTGTCGCACTCCACGACCCCCCGGCTCTCCACCAGCTTCACATTCTTTATGCCCCGGGGTACCGGCTTACAGCAGACAACAATTTTTAACATGGTCTTTACCCCAACTTTTCAGCAACCGCTCTCGCGCAAAACATTCACCTTCTCCACCAACGTCACCGACTTATACCCATGCTTCACCGCATACTCAAAGCCCTGCCGCAAACTCGACCGGCACCCGGGCCGGGTAAGAATCCAGCAGGAAAGCGCTATATCCTCCAGGGGCACAGATGAAAACCTCTTCATGGCCGGGTTCTGCGAAAGCGTTTCCATCACATTTTGGGGCAAGGATGAAACTCCACCCCGCTGTAAAGTCCCTCCGTATTTTCCCGGAAAATCACCAGATCGATTCCTTCCCGGTAGTTCAACGGATTCCCCGGATAGGCTTTGCAGGGCCGAATATTGGTATGCAGCTTCAGCCCCTGGCGGAGATTCAGAAGAGGACTTACATAACTGTACCGTTTCCGCCGCAACTTGGGATCAAGCTCTTTCTCAGCGTCATCCTTCGATTTCGAGGTGATGGCCCCAAAGAGGCAACAATCCGTATTTTTGATCTCCCATGTTTTCGCCGGAAGGGGGTTCCCTTCCTTCTTCCAAAACTCCCACCCAATATCCGCCGGAATGTACTCCGCATCTATTTTTAGCGTATCCAGGACAATGCGAGCGGCTTCCCTCACGTCTTGCCCGATTCCATCCCCCGGCATCCAGGCAATTCGGTACTTAGCCATATTTGCCTTCCCACCTCTCGCTCATGATTGAATCTGAAAAAGGTTACCTATATTACTACCTTCCTGCCCAAAAAATCAAACCTGACTGCTCTTACTCCCCCATCCCTAAACGGAATCCTTTTTCCAAAGCCCTTACATTCAAACCCTCCGTCCCTTTGGGAATCGTGTCGAGTACGGCCTCCCGGAGATGCTCCCGGCTGACTAATTCCGTTTTGTTCACCAGGCATCCCAACATCACGATGTTAGCCACTGCCCGATTTCCCAACTCCTCCGCAATCTTCGTAAATGGCACCCGCAGCAACTCCACGCCTTCCCTGCCCATCTTCATATCCTTCACAAAACCCTCATCCACAATCAATAACCCATCCTCCTTCAAACTCCGGGAATACCGATCAAAGGCCAATTGAGATAAACAAACTATCATATCAAACTCCTGCCCCGCAAAAGAAAGCTCATGAATATCATCGCCGGAAATGACTACGTTACTCTCACACGTCCCTCCCCGGGAGGCCGGCCCGTAAGACTGCCCCTGTAAAACTTCCTTTCCCCCAAGGATGGCCGCCTTCCCCAAAATCGTCCCGGCCAAAATCAGACCCTGGCCCCCAAAACCTGCCAGCTTTATTCTTTTTTGCCCCCCTGCTCCTCGATTAACCATTTTAAGTTCTCCGTAAGCTCCTTGCGCTCCCTATGGATGAATTCGCCGACTAAAATTTCATCCTCCTTCAGGTTTTTGCGGATCTCCTCCGCTTTCTCGGGCTGGTAGCGAACTGACTTTTCCCTAAAATACCGCAGAAACTGGATCGGGTTTTCTAGCCCCACCCTTCGCCCATACTGGGTCGGACACTGGGAAACGATCTCTACAAAAGAAAAACCTCTCAACCGGAAAGCTTTTTTCATGGAATTTAACAGCGCTACAGGCTGATCAGTCGTCCACCGGGCCACATAGCAGGAGCCTGCCGCAGCGACCAACTCTGCCAAATTGAATTGGTACTCCGGGTTCCCGTAAGGCGTGGTTACGGTCTTCACGCCATAGGGGGTCGTTGGAGCCACCTGTCCTCCCGTGTTCCCGTAAATCCGGTTATTCACACAAAAAACCTTGAGTCCTATATTCCTCCGGGCCGCGTGAATTAAGTGGTTTCCCCCAATCCCTGCCAAGTCCCCGTCCCCCGATACCACCACAACCTCCATCTCAGGCCGGGCTACTTTTAATCCCGTGGCAAAGGCAATTGGCCTTCCATGGGTCGTGTGCAGGGTATCCGCCTTAAAGAAGGGGCTCAGGGTCAAACCCGAACAGCCAATCCCGCATACCACCCCGATGGTTTTCGGATCCCTCCCCAATTCATCGATGGCATGGAAGAAAAGGTTCTGAATCGTTCCGATGCCGCACCCTGGGCAATAAAAGGTGGGCAGGGTCCCTTCCCGAATATATTTCATCATAGGATGCATTTAGATCAACTCCCTTATCTTCTTGTAGATCTCACTTACATTATGAACCACGCCTGCGATGGCAGGAACCAGATGGGTTTTCACCGCATCCGGACAAACCACCCTCTCTACCTCCCGTATGACTTGTCCCAGATTCATCTCCACCACGACGATGTGCCGCACCTTTTTCGGCAAATCCCTGATTACGTGGCTAGGAAATGGCCAAATCGTCTTAAGTCTCAGATAACCAACTTTATGCCCCTCCGCCCGCGCCCGCAAAACAGCCCCGAGACTCGGCCTCGAGGGAGCCCCATAGGAAAGGAGCACCAATTCGGCATCCTCCAGAAATTCCTGCTCGACAAGGGCAATCTCCGCACGATGGCTGGCAATCTTCGCGCATAATCTCGTAACCAGGGCTTCGATTTCCGCTTTCGTGGGCTCCATCGTCCGTAACCCACTGGCCATATGGTGAGAACCTGTTACGTGAAGAGCCCGCCCTTCTCCAAAGATCCCAGTCAGGGGAACTTCCCGATCACCCCCAAAAGGCAGAAAATCGGGTACCTGCAACCCCTCTGGGGCCTTCTCCCTGGTCGCCAGTTTAATCTCTTCTGGATAGGGAATCCGCACCTTTTCCCGAATATGGCCAATTTCTCCATCGGCCAGCACAACCACAGGAGTCCGGTATTTTTCTGAAAGGTTAAAAGCCGCGATGGTTAAATCAAACATCTCCTGAGCCGAATTGGGCGCCAAAGCAATTATTTCATGGTCCCCATGCGTTCCCCACCGCGCCTGCATCACATCCCCCTGCGCCGGCAGGGTAGCCCCCCCGGTAGAAGGACCACTCCTCTGGACATCCACAATCACGCAAGGGGTCTCCGTCATCACCGCATACCCGATATTCTCCTGCATCAAACTAAAACCAGGTCCGGAAGTAACATCATGCATGTTTTCTCTTGGTAATTGTCACCTCTATCGTTATCCTAACTATCCCTGGAACGCTTACATCCCGTCGTAAAGATCAGGAATATGGGGGAAGAAACCTATGTGCCCCGATGAGCCTCAAAAGCGCCTGACAACACGCCTCGCCAAATGGTTGAAAATGCCCCCATCCCATGCCGCCTCCCCGGGCTTCTACCCTGGAAATTCCACGAATCCTTGCTGCATCTCCACCCAAACCAACACAACATTAGGTACTCAAATTGTGCTCAAATTCCCTTGACGCCCAATCGCCTTCCCAGTATAATCACAGCATCAAAAAGGAAGTTCCTATAAAACTACCTTCTTCCTGCGCTGCCGATCCTGACCTCCTGGGGGCACATTCGCTTTCGAGGAACCATTACCTTCAGTGCCATGACAGCCAGGCGTGTGCTCGAGGACATTGCGGAAAGCCTTTATTCGGGTGGATACCGGACGGCGGTCATGGTGAACATTCACGGCGGTAATTGGATACTGAAACCGACGATGATTGAAATAAACCGCAGGCACGAAGCCTTCAGGATTATCTCAACAGGAGACATACTCTCTTATAGAGGACAGGTTAAAGAATGCTCTTACCTAATCCCGGTGTCTCCGGCGGCTGCCCATGGGGCACGATGAGACACAGAGCCCGCAGGGGTGTTCCCGGCGGTACTCGCTGCATTTGAACACGTCAAAGCGAACCTCTCGTCCTTCGCCGGCCCGAAACTCAACTCCAGTAAAGGCCTTCACCGGACAGGTCTCCACGCAAACATGGCATTTGCCGCAGGCCCTATCGAAGGGCATTCCAGCATCCAGAGGGGCGTCCGTCAGCACCGAGACCAAGCGTACCCGGGGCCCGAAGCGATCCGTCAGCAGCAGGCAACTCTTGCCAATCCACCCCACCCCCGCCAGATGGGCCGCCAGCTTGTGAGAAAAAACTCCCTCCAGCTTGTCAAAATTGTAAGGCGTAGAGGCCGGGACCGGCAATGCCTTAAAGCCCTTACCGATCAGCCATCGCGCGACGTCGTACGCCAAGAAGTCCAGGGCCCTGGTAACCACTTCATACACATGATGCCAGTACAGGCTATGCCGGCGAAGCTCGTTGGGGGTATGTTGTTCGACAATGCCGTCACATAGCTGCATCCCCATGGATATAGCCCTGGGGAATTGGGTAACAAAAGGATTACTCCCGGATGCAATGAAATCATGGGCCGGCACCAAGCTGGCAATTCCAAAAAGATCTGCCCCCCGTTGCCGGGAAAACGTTTCCAAATCGTGAGTTAGCATGGTCATTTTTGAATTCAATTCAACAACCCCCTTTTTTATATTTCATTCTCTTTTTTTCATAAAAGATTTAATTTAATAGGACGCAGATTTACGCTGATAACCGCAGATCATTATTTTCTTTTTAGTTTATCCTGATAATCTGGGTTTACCCTTTTCGATAGTAAACATCTAACAGGGTGAATCCGTGTCCAAAAAGGAAATTCCCATACAATCTAATACCAACGCATTAATTTTCTTTACCACCATTCGACTCCCCCTCATCCCATCCCTCTCCCCCAGCGGGGGAGAGGGCTTCGTCGTGAGCTCCATTCGGCCTGAGCTCATAGCCGAAGGCAGCCGAACGGGAAGGGGGCCAAGGTCAAAGGATTTATTACGTCGGTATTAGTTTAATAGAATTTCAAACTCCCGGGTTCCGAGTCAAGAGGCCAGGGGGTTATTTTCCACCAGTGCTTTCAAGTAATCGGAGCACTTGTTCATGCCGGGCAAGGTTTCTCCGCAGCCTGGAAATATTCACTTGGTCATTGGACTTTTCAGCATTGGCGAGCGATCTTTTCTGGTCGGCGATGATTCTTTGCGACAAAAGCTGAGCGGTAAGGCCTCCTGTTATCTTTGTATTCACATCGGCACCATTCCCCAGCAAGATTTCAACGACATGGGGGTATCCCTGGACGGTCGCCCACATTAACGGGGTGAATCCCTTGTTGTCTCTGGCATTAATATCCGCACCGGCAGCAATCAAAAATCGCACGTTTTGAACCAGCCCCGCCGACGCTGCCGTCATTAAAGCTGTCAATCCATTTTTGTCTCTCCCATCAACCTGCGCGCCGTTTTCAAGCAAAATTTTTATTAACCCTTGGTTCCCCTTTTTGGCAGCAATCAATAAAGGCCTCGTTCCATAAGTGGTTTGAGCATTCGGATCGATCCCCTTCTCCAGTAAATCCTTAACCCGGGCAATATCTTCGTTCCAAAGCGCCAGTAAAAAAACCCCAAATTGGGGGAAATCCTTCGTTTCCTTTTGGGGTTCCGCAGGGATCTGGCGGGCTGAGGGTTGGGGATCCTTGCTCTTGAGGATGGCTGAAGGAGGTTTTTTCTCCTGCCAATCAAAACTCTGCCTTTGCTCTTGGGAATATTCCAGAGCGTAACAATTCACAAACCCCACCATGGTTGCCCGCCCGGATTCCTTTACGCTACACCATTTTCCACCTGAAGCTATCGTTTCCCCCTGGACCTCAACAACATCTCCCTTCTTAAGAAACTTCACGATGCCGCTGGTTACGGAAGTTTCTGCGTATACGGGTAACAAATCCACTTTTACGGTTGCCGGCCCGAAGTACGCCCCGGCCTCACCCAGAAGGGCTATACCGGCAAAAATAAAAATTTCCAGAACGAAGAGTGCAGAAGTGAATGGTTTCTGCATTGGTTCCCTTACCCTTGGGGTCCATGTCCTGATGAAAAAACCCGGGACGCCCATAAAGAGCGTGCATTATTCCTAAATGATAAATTAACTGGGACGCAAATTTACGCAGATAACCGCAGATCATTATTTTCTTTTTAGTTTATCCTGATAATCTGTGTACATCCGTGTCCAAAAAGGAATTTCCTATACAATAGATTTAATTTCGCTCCCCGATATTTAAAAGAATACCCAAGATTAATGATTCTTACAATCCTTTAACATTAGCAAAAAGGGAAAGGCCCTTCAGCCCGGACGGGGAAGCTCCTCCATAGAAAACTGGGGGTGGGCCAGGATACCAAGTTGCTTGACATCTAAGTTAACCAGTGATAGCTTTCTCCTTATATTGAAACCACAAAATGGAAGGAATTGCTATGGAATATTTTCAAGAACTCGGCAATATGACTTTGGACCTAATTGCTCCGGGGATTCGACGTTTTATCTTCACCTTGAATCAGGTCATGAGCATTTATTTCGAAATCGATCCGGGTGTGGTGGTAGGACAGCACTCCCATGCGCATGAACAGATGGGAATACTAATTAAGGGCAAAATGAAATGGCGCATCCAGGGAAAAGAAACGATCCTAAAAGCCCCCGCCCTCTACCGGATTCCTTCCCAGGAACCCCATGAGGCGCAAATCCTGGGCGAAGAGCCCGCTATTGTTCTGGACATTTTTTCCCCGATTCGAGAAGACTTTCTGAAAAAGGAACCGCCTCAATACTTAACTCAAAAGTCTTGATTAACCCGCCGACGAAGTCGGTGGACCTCCGAATAACGCCAGGAGGGGCTTTGTTTAGGATATGGCAGTTACGGCCCTACGGATCAGCGGGGACTGGACCTCCATTGAGTTAAAGATGCAAAAAAGAAATGAGGGGGTTTTCAATCTTTTTTCTCAAGGAATCAAGGAAGGCAGCGCCATAAGCACCGTCGGCTACTCGATGGTCTATAGATAACCCCACAATGACGAATTTCTTTACTCCCACCTTGCCTTCCTTCATCACCAACCTCTCCTGCGTTGCCCCCACGCTTAAAATCGCACTTTGGGGAGGGTTGATAATGGCGGTAAAATGGGTGATGCCAAAATTGGCTAAACTGGTGATGGTGAAAGTGCCACGCTCCAAATCGATTTTTTGTAGTTTCCCCTGCTTGGCCCTCTCCACCAAGTCGATCCTCTGGCGGGAGATCTCCTCCAGACCCAAACGATTCACCCCCGGGATAGCCGGAACAATCAGGCCCTCATCCAGAGCTACCGCTAAACCGATGTTAATTTCTTCCAATAACTGTATTTCTTCTTCTCCCCACCTCGCGTTCAAGTAGGGAAAATTTTTGAGGGAAAGGGCTACGGCCTTCATCAGAAAGTCGTTAATGGTTATACTGAACTGAGAAGGTTCTTCGTAGCTGGTTTTGAGAGTTTCCCGCATTTCCAAAAGTGCTTCCATCTTCAGTTCACTGAAAAGACACAAATGAGGAATGCTGAAGGCGCTTTTCACCATGCGCCTGGCAATAGTTTTCCGCATCGTGGTCAGTGGTACCTTTTGGCCCCGGATAGGCCGGGGCGCGGTCGGGATCATTTCAGCTTCTGTAACCTTCTCGCTCACTTGGATTTCCAGTTCCTTCGCTTTCTCCTCTTTCTGTTGCTTCCTTGAGGCCAGATAAGCTTCCACATCTTTTTTCATAATGGTGCCCCGCGGGCCTGTTGGCTTGACCAGCGAAAGGTCTATTCCTTCTTTTTCCGCAATCTTACGCGCCAGAGAGGCTACCCGAATGCGATCTATTTCTTTTCCCGATTCGGGCGGCGCTCCCGCAGAGAGGGGGATCGCCTGCGCGGTTACTAGTGGAAGGGCTACTCGATATTCCTCTGGCAACGCCTCTCCTTCAGCCACGATAACCGCCACCACTTTGGTAATACCCACCTTCGACCCTTTCGGATAGAGGATTTTCCCCAGAATTCCCGAGGCAGGGGATTGGATTTCCGTGGTGACCTTTTCTGATTCAACTTCCAGCAGAGGTTCTCCCGTCTGAACCCAGTCCCCTTCGGATTTAAACCAATTTAGAATGGTTACATCCTCAACAACCTCCCCTAAGGACGGAATGATTATTTCCACAGCCATTTTAAGTTCTCCTGAGGATCAACCTATCCAGTTTATTGACTTACGATGCTTAAAATTTTTTCGGCAATCTTTTGTTCATTCGGAATGACAAAATTCTCCAGTACAGGGCTGTAAGGCACGGGAACATCTAGCGCTCCCAGGCGATGGATCGGGGCTGTAAGCAGGTCAAACCCATTCTCGGCCACGATGGCAGCAATCTCTGCCCCAAAACCGCCGGTGGTACAGGCTTGATGTACGATTAAAAGTCTTCCAGTTTTTTCTACTGATTTTAGGATTGCCTCTTTATCCAAAGGATTTAAGGTTCGAAGGTCAATCACCTCGGTTTCTATCCCCTGCTGGGCCAGCTCATTCGCTGCTCTTAGGACTTTATGGACCATGAGCGAATAGGAGATCACTGTAATATCTTTCCCCTCTCTTTTGATATCTGCTTTTCCAAATGGGATCAGGTATTCCTCTTCCGGGACGGGTCCGGTGGTAGGCATTAGCTGTTGGTGCTCGAAGAAGATGACCGGATTATCATCCCGGATGGCCGTCTTGAGCAGTCCTTTGGCATCATAAGGCGTGGAGGGAATAACCACTTTGAGGCCAGGAACATGGGAGAACCAAGCCTCCAGATGTTGGGAGTGCTGCGCTGCGGCCAAGCGAAGGCCGCCCAAAGAAGTGCAAATCACCAAGGGGACTTTTATCTTCCCTCCAAACATATAACGAACCTTGGCCACTTGGTTAACGATCTGTTCCATAGCTAAGGTCAAAAGATCACAGAACATAATATCCGCCACTGGCCGCATTCCCGTGATGGCTGCCCCTAGAGCAAATCCAATAATGGCATTTTCGGAAATAGGTGTATCTCTGACCCGCTCATCTCCGAATTCCTTCCAGAGTTCCGGTTTGGCTACATAGATCATGCCAAAACGACCCACATCTTCCCCCAAGACAAAGACCCGCTCATCCCGCCGCATTTCTTCCTTGAGGGCTTCGACTAAAGCAGTTGAAAAAGAAATCTCGCGCATGGTTTTTACTCCTCGTAATAGAGATCCTTCAAAGCATCTTGGGGCTCGGGGAATGGACAATTTTGGGCAAACTCCATCGCCTTTTGTAAATCGCTTTGAATTTCCTGTTCAATCTGATTTATTCCCACTTGACTCACCACCCCTTGATCCAAGAGCACTTTCTGGAATCTCTTAATGGGGCACCGATCAATCCATCCCTCGATTTCCTGCTTAGTACGATAGGTATAAGTCCGGTCCGCCTCTCCCTCATAATGACCTCGCCAGCGGTAAGTTTTGCATTCAATTAAGGTCGGGCCTTCTCCTCGTCTGGCTCGGTCTACCGTCTCCTTAGCCGCTTGGTAAACTGCGAGCACATCGTTGCCATCCACCATACACCCTTCGATCCCATAGGCATCTTTGCGGAGATATATATCCCGAATGGAGCAAGATCGGCTCTGGGCCACGGAGATGGCATACTGATTGTTCTCACAAACATAAATGACTGGTAGCTTCCAGAGAGCGGCCATGTTCAGGCTCTCATGGAAAGCCCCTTGATTTGACCCTCCGTCTCCAAAAAAGCAGGCTACCACCTGATCTTTCCCTCGCATCTTTATCGATAGGGCTGCCCCTCCTGAAATGGGCATACCCGCGGCCACGACCCCATTGGCTCCCAGGATGCCAAGGTCAATGTCGGCAATATGCATGGACCCGCCTTTGCCGCGGCAATAACCCTTCTCCCGGCCCAACAGTTCGGCCATCATCAGGGATATGTCTCCCCCTTTGGCAATGCAGTGACCATGCCCCCGGTGTGTACTGGATATGTAATCGTCCCGGCGGAGGGCAGCGCACATCCCGGTGGCCACCGCTTCCTCCCCGATGTACAGGTGGAGCAGCCCGGGAATAATTTGCCGGGCTTTCAGCTCCATCGCTTTCTCCTCGAACCTGCGGATCAGAAGCATGGTTCGATACATCTGGATCATCAACTCATTGTTCAGTTGCATCTTTGTTTCTCCTCAGAATGGCCCAAAAATTTGGCTCTTCTCCCAAAAAGTTGCCCAAAAGGATTCGAGGATTCCAGGGTTCAAGGGGAAATCAAAATCCAAAATGACAAGCAAAAATTCAAAATGTATAGTCTTTAATTTTTAAAGTTTGGGTTTTCATTTTGATGTTTGCACTTTGATTATTGGATTTTTCTTGAACCCTTGACTCCTTGATCTCTCGTATCCTCTTAATCTATTAACTACTCTGAGATGATCCATATTTATTGCTTGATGGGATAAAGCAGATACTTCAAGCCAGCCCCTTTTTCAAAAAGCCGAAATCCCTCCGGCCAGCGGCTTAGGGGAAATTCCCCACTCACCAGAAGTTGCAGATTCACCTTGCGCGTTTCCAGCAAATTAATAGCTTTCACCCAATTGCCACGATTATGGCCAAAGGTTCCCTTGAGGTGGATTTCCTTCAAAACAATATCGTCATAATTAGACAAAATGGGATGACCGAACAGTCCAACTTGGATCATCTCTCCCCCTTTGCGCAAGGCTGCCAGGCAATCCTTCACGGCATTTGCGTTCCCAGAACATTCAAAGGCAATATCGGCACCATCTCCGCCCGTCAGTTGTGAAATGAAGGGTAACGAGTCTTGCGGGTTGATTTGCAGGCAATGGTCGGCGCCCAGCCGCTCTGCCACTTTCAGCCTTTCTTCGTCTCGCTGGGTACCCGTGATGATCACTTTGGCCCTCATAGCCTTGGCCACCTGGAGGGCGCAAAGACCGATGGTTCCCGGACCCGTGATCAGCACCCATATTCCCGGCACGACTGAACTTACCTCCATGACCGCATGGGCGGCGCAAGCGAGAGGCTCACATATAGCTCCCTCCTGGAAGGAAAGATGGTCAGGAAGACGATGCAGAGCCCCCTCCCGGACCGTCACTAAGGAGGCAAAGCCACCGTCCGTGCTCGATCCATACCCTACTCTTTGGTTGCAAAGCTGGGTTTGCCCGGCTTTACAAAATTGACAAAGGCCACAAAAACTGGCCGCCGTATCCACAGTAACCCGGTCTCCAGTCCTCCATCCCGTGACCTGCGGTCCCAATTGAGTCACAACGCCACAGAACTCATGTCCTAAGGTTACCGGAGGGCGGGCTTTGGGATAGAGGTCATGGAGGATATGAATGTCAGTTCCGCAAATACCCGCATATTTGACCTCGACGAGCACCTCTCCCTCTTTGGGGGCAGGGGATGGTATTTCTACTACTTCAACGTTCCCGGGGCCGCGCTGGAGTTTTCTCAGTGCTTTCATCGTCTTTTTTCCATCAGCCTACTTTCCACTTCCAGATTGGGGTTCTTGGAAATAGCCATTAATCAAAGGCTACCTCAAGGTCTAAAAATATGGTTCTTCTCCCAAAAAGCTGCTAACAAAGATTCAGGGAAAAGAGTTTCGGGTTTCGCGTTCTTTGTTCAAAATAGTCTTTAGCCAATTCAAGAATTCAAAGTGTAGTATTTTTCGGTAACTACTGAATCCATCCTATCTCGATCAACCCAATTTTTTTCTGCCGGGTTGCCTGCTTGTAACCTTCTCCCCAAATGTTTCGCCTCCTCTTATGACCAATTATGACCAAATTTTACAGAGCCAAAATGAAATGTCAAGAAAAATTCACGAGAGCTCTGAAAAACCTCCGGAGGCCAAGAAGGCCTCCCCATCACCTCCTCATAGAGATCCCTTGTCTCCTCCTCCACAAAGGAGAAGTCTACCTCCTCATGAATCCGAACCAACTCATGATCCCGAGGCAGATGCTTCCCATAAACAAAATGATCAAAAAAATTACCCTGTCCGTCCTTTTGCCCTAACATCTCTCCTCCTTAAACCCATTAGTTCAAGATTTAAACGAGATAGCCTCACCCCAAGCTCCCAATACCTGGAAAAAGCCTCCATCGCCTTCCTTACTTCTTTTAAGCGGGAAGCGGGTATATAAACCATCTGGGTCACACCACCTTCTTTGTAAGAAAGACAATAGGCTGGCCCATGCTTCTCCCCAAGCTCACACCGACATCCCTTCTTGCCACACTTTCGATACAAGGCCACCAGACTGCCCTGAAGCATCAGCCCGCAACAACGCTTAATCTCCTTCATCAATGCCCTTTTCTCTCGCTCCAAACTCTTCATACTGTTTTATACTATTACAAAACAGAATACCTGTCAAGACTTTTTCAGAAATCTCTCTTCATTATTCCTGATAATCATTTTTATATTGAAGGGGTAGGCTAAGGATATATCCAAGACTTATAGGGTAATACACTTCTTTAGAATAAACACTTGACAAAATAAGCGCTTGGATTATTCTTGTTTTAAACTGGCGAAAGGCAGGTATCAAATCAGAAAGGAGGAAATGAGGGGTAGTAGAAAAAAAAAGAAAAAGGAGGAAGGGAGATGAAGAGAAGAGACCTGTTAAAAGCAGGGGTCGCAGGAGCGGCAACAATTGGCCTCATCGGCTTGACCAAAAAGGGTTTTGCGCAGGCGCCAAAATTTAAGTTTCGTTTACAATCGTTCCTGGGACCCGGTTGGAAAGAATGGGAGGAAATGTTGCCCCGTTTCTGCAAAAAAGTAAATAAGATGTCCGGCGGGCGTATTGAAATTACGCCTTATCCTCCCGGAGCTTTGGTGCCCACGTTCGAATTGCTCGATGGCGTGGGAAAGAGAGTAGTCGAAATGGGTTACGGCGCCCAAGTCTACTGGATGGGAACCTTTCCCTTCTGCCAATGGACCTGGGGTATCCCCTTTGCCTTCGACATCGTGGACCACTACGACTACCTCTGGTGGGAAGCGGGATTGAACAACCTGGTTCGGGAAGCTTTTGCCACCAAGAATGTCTTCTTCCTCGGCCCCATTTATTCCGATGAATGGGGGGGGACCATGTGCCGCAAGCCCATCCGTTCCCTGAAGGACTTCAAGGGCTTGAAAATCAGAAGTTTCGGGATTGCCGCCGAAATATGGAAGATGAACGGAGCCGGCATCGTCCGCCTACCCGGGGAGGAGCTTTACACCGGAATTTCTACGGGGGTGATTGACGGGGTCAATTGGGGCTCTCCCTATGGGATGGTAGCCACTAAACTCCATGAAGTGGCCAAGTATTACTGCGGTCCCTCCCTGATCAATTATGACATGGAAGACATATTCATCAACATGGATGCCTGGAAATCACTGACCAGTGATTTGCAGGAAGTTCTGGTCTCCGCCACCCGCGTCTTCGCTCTCGAACGTGCTTCATCCTCGACCTATCTTAGCTGCCTCGCCATCGACCAGATGAAGAAGGCAGGTGTCACCATTCTGGAGCTGCCCAAAGAAGAGGTCGAGCAGATGAGAAAGATGACCTGGGAGCTGCTCCCCAAGATGGTAAAGAAGGATGCCTACATGGATAGAGCCATGAAAATCATCTTTGATACGATGAAAGTCTTCGATCAGCGTCCTCGCTTCCAACGGGGATAACCTTTAATAGGGGGGCTTCGGCCCCCCTTTCAACAAAGATGGTGAACCAGCATGCTGAATCCTTTTTTGCAATTCATTGATCGCACGAATGAATGGGTAGGTCGGATCATCTCCTGGGGCATGATCCCGATGATTTTCATCATGACCTTTGAAGTCTTCATGCGTTATATTTGGCAAGACCCGACCGAATGGGGCACAGAATTAGTAACCTTTATTTACGCTGGGTATATTCTTCTCGGGGGTGGATATGCTCTTCTTTACAAGGATCATGTCAACATCAATGTGATCTACAATCGTTTCTCCCCCCGCGGAAGGGCCTTTCTGGATATTCTTACCTTCACGGTATTTTTCCTTTACTGCTGGGTCCTTTTCTTTGAGAGTTGGATATTTGCCTGGGATGCGGTAAAAATTGGGCGGCATTCGGGAACGGATTGGAATCCGCCCCTATATCCCATCCTTTTAACCCTGCCCATCGGGGCCCTTCTAATGCTCATTCAAGGGGTAGCGAAATTCATTCGCGACCTGGCGACGGTAATCACAGGGAAGGAGCCAACAAAATGAGCATCGAATATCTGACCATTTTAGTGTTTGGCCTTTTCCTCCTTGTCCTGGCAATGGGGCTTCCCGTCGTTTTCGGTTTGGGAGGAGTCGCCGTCATTGCCACCTATTTTCTTTGGGGCCCCCAGGCCCTCCACATGGTGGCTACCCGAACTTTCACCGGCGCCAATAGCTTTGTGCTCCTCGCCATTCCCATGTTTATTTTCATGGGCTGTATGTTAGAACGATCCGGGTTGGCCCGGGACCTTTATACGATGATGTACAAATGGATGGGACCCATCAGGGGAGGTCTGGCCATTGGGACGGTGGTAATTTGTACGATCTTCGCAGCCTTGGTAGGCATCAGCGGGGCGGCCACAGTTTCAATGGGGTTAGTGGCTCTTCCTTCCATGTTGAAGCACAATTACAATAAACAGATCGGAATTGGATGTATTGCTGCGGGCGGGGCCTTAGGGGTCCTGATTCCCCCCAGTGTTCTTATGATTATTCTTGGCCTCTATACAAATACTTCCATTGGCAGGCTCTATGCTGGTGGGATCATGCCGGGCATCCTCTTGAGTATCCTGTTTTGTTCCTATATCTTTATCGCTTGTTGGCTGAAGAAAGAATGGGGGCCAGCTCTCCCCCCTGAAGAACGGGCCACCTGGAGCGAAAAGTTCATTGCCCTAAAAGCGGTTATTCTGCCGATTGTTCTCATCGTAGGCATCCTCGGAAGCATCTTTATGGGGGCCGCGACGCCAAGCGAGGCCGCCGCTTTGGGGGCCGTAGGCAGCATCGCCTGTGCCGCAATTTACCGCCAACTCGATTTGAAAACACTCCGGGATTCTCTGCGCACCACCCTCCGGCTCAGTTGTATGGTCATGTGGATTATTTTTGGCGCATCCGTCTTCACCGCCCTATACACGGCGATTGGCGCTCACGATTTAACTAGACAATTATTATCTCATCTTCCCGG
>Ga0180009_10000912_pt1 | contig 37602 bp, 41 predicted proteins | sample OS_PC_MetaG_FD_123537 | JGI IMG/M metagenome (GOLD analysis project Ga0180009, IMG submission 123537) | Groundwater microbial communities from the Aspo Hard Rock Laboratory (HRL) deep subsurface site, Sweden - OS_PC_MetaG | ecosystem: Environmental > Aquatic > Deep subsurface > Groundwater... | reverse complement strand
TCAGCAAAATAGTGAGAAAAATCAGGGAGAGTATTGGGGCGTGTTTGCTCTTTATAAATGAAAATCCCCTTCTTGGCAAATTCTTCGAGGGGCTAAGAAAACTTTGTCAAACATAAGTTATTAAAGAAATCATCGCATTAGGGGGTTCTGGTTATCCTGATTTGAAATTAATTGCACAATCTGTTGGAACCATCTTTATTGAAATAAAAGCAACATCAAAACCAGAAATTGGTTCACCAAGAGATTTTTATTATACGCCTAGTAGTAACTCAGATAAAAAAATAAATTCTAATGCTCCACATTTGCTTCTAGGATTTGTTACTAAACAAAAGGGAAAAGAACAATTTAATCTGACGGGATTTAAAATAGTGGATGTTTCTAAAATAAAAGTTTCCTTAAAACCAGAATTCAATACAGATAATTTAGGCGTATATAATAAAAATACAATTATTTTCCAAACATAGCCTATGCCTTATAAAAGATTACGATCCTATTTGAATTAGTACCAAGATTATTATTTGTTATACCCCATATATTTGCGGTTTTTGTGAATATTTGTTGATTTATTATTATACCTGCGCATGTAAACCCTGCATTTAACCCTAAAGGTACAACAACCTCATCCAACTTTATTGTGCCTTTTCTTATTTCGCCGACTTCAAAAGCAACCCACCCCTCATTTTTTGTAATGCGGTATAGCTCTTTAAAAACATCTGCCATAACACTAGACCATTGCTCTACGGTTCGGGACATTGTAATCTTGTGCTCTATCTCTTTAGAATCAATATTATTAAACCAGCATCGCAGCCAGTTATCCTTTGAGTAATGAACTATATCTAAGAAAGGGGGTGATGTGACAGTGAGCTGTACACTCCCATTTTCAACTTCAGGAACCGACCTTGCATCATTTTGTAAAAATAAAGCTGTTTTTCCGGCGTTTGCTAAATTTATCCTATCTTCTTCTGTTATATTTCTTGTTAGTCCTTTTGTTTTTTTAAGAATTATCTCTTTTGTATTTCTATAAGGCGGAATTTGTTGGCGTTTCTGATTAATCTTAATTTGGTTCTTAGCACTTACAGCTTGGTTGGGCGGTAATGTATAAACAGAAAAAAACCCGGAAGAATGCCCTGTCAATCGATTTGTAGCTACCATTCTAATCCACATATCAATATCCTTCTCATTATCTAATAACTTTTTGAGTGCTATTATTTCTGTTTCAGTCTTGTCTTCATAAAACATAGACAAATCAATATCTGCTTTGTTCTTTTCATCGACTTTAATTGTATCCAACCTGCTTCTTACCATTTCTAATGAAGGAACAAATAATCTCGGTTTTGAGAATATCTGGCTTAATGGGCTGATATCATTCGCAATAATCTTCCTTCCTAAAAGTGCAGCTTCAATAATAGTTGTGCCTCTGCCACTAAATGGATCATAAACTATGTCTCCTTCTTTTGTTAATAATTCTATAAAAAATTTAGGCAATTGTGGTTTAAAGCACGCCCGATATGAAACCTCATGTAGGCTAGATGCCTTCCTTTGTTTAGACGTCCAAAATTCATTAATAAACTGTAATATTTCTTTATCTCCTATTCTAATATTTTTTACAATAGTCCCATTACTATTATTATCTAAATTGAAATTTTTTAAATAATTCCGAACAGATTCTACCTCGTGGTACACTCTTTCACCCCTCTTTCCTCTATTAGTAGATTCTCCTCTGTCTTTTAAACCTATCGTTTATTCACAAAAAGATTGAAAGAATGAGGCTATGTGCATCCTATGCTACCTTGATTTTATTTGTTCTAATAATTGTAGCGCTTTAGTTCTACTAATTTTGCAGTTTTTCCCTAACTTTTCTTCATTCCACCATCCCTGCACTAGTTCTTTAGGAACGATCCAGAAAGGGATATCAGGGAACTGTGTTATATCGGATAAAATATATCCTTTGATTTTTTCCATCTTATTTAAGAATCCAACTTCCTCAAATGCTCTTCCTGAGCCAACCATATAGCTTGGGCAGAAATAGACTCCATCTTTACTAATACTTCTTACTTCCCATTTGTTTCCTTCTTTATCTATAACATCATAGCCTGCACCTTCACTCCCAGCAATAGTGCCTCTCATAATCTCATACGCTATTCTTCGCTCAATCAAGAAAGAAACTCTTCTTCCATCAGTAAAATATAACTTAACATCTCCTTCTTTTATTTTCAGAGCTTTTGCAAGCTCTCTTATATCCCATGTTAGACATTTTGTACCCATATAGGGATAGGATATAACTTATCTTTATTAATCTTTTCATTTAATCTACGATTATCTTCTTTAGAATGCTAAAATGAATAACAATTATGCCGGAGGCAGGCCTTTATAATTTAACTCTCAATATCCTTAACCCAGTCGTGCTGGACATGCTTTCGCTTTTCAATCTTGTTCTGCCCGCAGTACGGGCACCCATCCACAAGAAAGCCTTTTGCCCTTGAGAATGAATATTTGCAGTTATTGCACTTGTACTCTACTTTTTCGCTTGTTATGTCTTTTACGCCTATGTCTCTTGCCATTTTTTCTCCTTTTGTTTCAGGCTTTACAGGCCTGGCTTCTTTTTTTCCATGCATGCCCTGCAGAGCCTGCTTTACCTTTGAGCCTTTCTCAAGCTTTGCCGCTTTTGCGTTAAAGCATTCAGGGCACACGAGAAGCTTCCTGTTTTCAGGGTCATACTTCATGTTGTCCATAGAAGCCTTTTTTCCGCATGTTCTGCAGGATATTTTAACGTCAACCATCGATTACGAATGATATTTTCTCTATTTATAAAGATATCTGAGCAGATTCTCTCATGTTTAGCCTTAATACAAATGCGGCACAAAAATTACTCCGTCAAGGCATTCTTCCAATGTTGTATTCTCGCCGCAGCTGTCGGCAGGCGCAGGCAGCTTTCCTATCTCAGTGCCGTCAAAATCCAAGCCAGTATAATTCTGCCTTATCTCATACAACGGCTGGGATATGCTCCAGATAGGGCTGTCAAAGATTATTGAAAATGAGCCTGTTTCCTCTTCAAGGAGGGCTCCGAGCGGTTCTATAAGCAGCCTGCCGTCTGAATATGGGGTTTCCGCTATATGCCACCAGCCTACAAAAATTGCAATCTTTTTGCCTTTGCTTATAAAATTCTCTTTCACAAACTCAAACATGTCAATATCCCTTGTATATTCTGCAAAAGGATTGAGTTCTTCATCAATTCCTCCTGAGTCAATGCACCATAATTTCATATTGCTTTCCCGTGCAGATTTCATTATGGCTCCTTTTTCCTTATTATAAACCCAATTAATAAAATGGTTCGGGTCGGCAGGAAGAACTCCTGTTGCAAGATAGTCATCCATCTCAGGCTGGTGTGTTCTTGGTATTTCAAGGCCTATATTTTCAACACCGTGCTGCTTGAAATGCGGTAAAAGCCCTGCAACAAATATCTCATCAGACTTGCAATTGATATCATGAGTGTCTCCCATGATTAAAGTCTGGTTATTGTCAAGCTTATCCATTACATATTTAACACCAGGGCTGTTTTCATCAAGCTGCATTGCAGTGTATCCCCTTTGTTGTACTGGATGAGAAGGGGGCTGCGTACATCCGATTGCCGCGATTAATGCCAAGCCAGTTAATGCTTTATACATGAGAGGAGAGAATTATCATGTGCTTATAAGTGTTTTGGGAAAAATTACAGCTCAAACTGAACCTTTCTCTTGTATTTCACTGCAGATGGAGCAGCCCCTCCGTGCCATGTTAAACGCGGCCTTACTCTCATTGGATAGAACCTTTCTGAATTATCATCTAATATGATTGCAGCGCCCTTCACTCTCGGCAATTCATCCAATAACCTTGGGAGTGATTTTGCAAGATAGCTCTGTGACATTGAAGCCAATGCATCAACATCAGGCTTTGCAGTTAACCTGTGCGCTATGACAATGTCTGACTGGCTCATTACATCAGAATGAATCTTGCCAGGCTGTTGTGAAGCAAGGATTAAGCAAACACCTGGCTGCCTTCCTTCCCTCATGATTGTGATTAGTGCGTCAGACGCAGCTGTTTTTCCCTCTTTTGGCAAAAACTCATGCGCTTCATCTATTACCAGCCAAACCAAAGGCAAAGGCTCTTTCTTTCCTAATTCCTCAGCAGCCTGAAAATAACTGTACCCTACTTTGATTGCTTCTAATTCTTCTGCTTTTCTTGCCATCATTCTTTGCGTAAATACTCTCATGCTTACAAGCCCTAAAACCAAAGCCTTAACACCCCATCCGCCTGGAGTTGCAACATAAGGAGATAAATCCAATATTGTAATCTGGCCTGGCTGCACAAGTTCCATCAAGTCCATTCCTTTTTCACTAAACAAGCCCCATCTTTCAGCTGCCCTGAACCTGTTTACTGCCTCATTCTTTGTGTCCTGCGAAAAGCTTGTGTCTGAGTTTACCCTCTCCATTATGTCTGCAATGCTGTAATCATTAATGCCTTCATCAGCCATGTCCCCTAAAGTCTTTTCTATGAGTATTGCTACCGGGTTGCTGTTGTCAAGCTCAAAGCCCAGTATCCAGTCCTGTGATGTCAGGTCAGAGGGGTTAATGGAGAAAGGCTCATCAGTTGGTATTCCCTGCTCTTTGTATTGCTCGAAAAAACCAGCAGGCGTGTATATTTTCACATCCATTCCCTTGCCTTCCAATCCCCACAGTTCTAATAAATCCTCATCCTTCTGGTTGGGGTATTTCATTGTCCAGTAAATGCCCATTGTGTCCATCATAATCATTGAAAGGTTGTTTCTTATTTCATCAGGCAGGTCCATCACTCCTTCGGCTATTGCGCCCATAGTGTATGAGTTGTGGACAATTATGTCATTTGCAACAAAATTATGAAATTCAGGCACGCAGATGTCATAGACTTTAAATTTTCCTTCCATTACTTCAAGGCTTGTAATCTCATCCCAAAATATGTCTGATGTTGCAAGAAGTTTCATCTGCTCTGCATTGTCATATTCTGCTATCTGCAATAATTTCTGCCTTGAAGGTGCATATGCAATGCTTGACCTTAATGCTTTTCCAGACGAATAACCCATTTGCGTTCCAACATTAGCCCAATTCTTTGGTCTGTATATATCCCATATCTCTTTGGGTATTGTATCAACATTGGGGTTTCTGGTAATTTTAACTGATTCCTTCAGAGCCTGCTCCTGCTTAGATTCTTTCTCACCGAAAAATCCTATTTCTTCTATAAATTTCTGAACATTGGCACCGTCAATCGCAAGCTCAAATGTATTGAACAGCTTTCCGTTGCATTTTATTTTTTTGTTTCTCTTCTTTGAAAGTATTCCAAACCTTAACAAAAGGCTTTGAACCTGCCTTGTAAGCTTTTCAGAGCTTGAAGCATATGAAACTTCCCATGAGCTTTCTGTCTTAAGCCTGTAAATGCTTCCATCGCAGCTAAAAAGGCGGTTAAGGAATATTTTAAGGGTATCTTTTTTTGTCTTGAAGATGATATCCGGAATAACCTTCTGCGCAGAAAGGAGGTTATGCATGCCTGCTTTTTCAGAAAATACCCTTATGCTCTTTTTCTTATGCTCTATGCTTGTCCCCTTGCCAAACCTTCCAAGCAAATCTCTTTTTATATTATAGCTTAGCACGCCCTGCCTTAGCTCTCTTGATCTTACCCTGTAGCATCCCTGGTTGTCTTCTACAAGTTCCATATTTGTATCAAATTTGTTTAGGGCATCTTTGAAATCTGAAACAAGCTTTTCATCGGTATTGCTAAACAATATTACTCTCCCTTTTGTATGGCCTTCTGCAATCAAATAAGCCATCAGCTTTGCCTCGTGTTCAGGCAAGTCTTCTTTGCCAAATGCAGGGATATTCCTTGGAACAGCAATCCTGTCTCCTAATGTAAGCTGGTTTGCAGGTATCCATCCTTGTATTGTTAATAAAGGGTGTTCGGGCGTAAGCTTGATTTCCCTGCCGCTTCTCATTTTCATCTTTACGATAGAATCAACTTCCCTTTCAAAGAAATCTTCTTTTCCCATTGCATCTATTTTCAGCTTGTCATTAATGCCAAATATTTTATTTTGATTATTTTTCAATTCCTGTATAGGTATTTGCGTACCATCATCTAATTGTATTAAAGTATCTCCTGTAAGGCACTTTCCACTTCCTCTCTTGCCTACAATATAGATAACGTGGCCCCTTGCAATGTCCATATGCAATGGGTTTGACAAAGAAGTGTTTCTTCCCATCTTTACATAGGATTTTCCTATTAATACAACGCCTTTATTGCCTAACATCTTTGTGTCTTCAGCGTCCCTTCCTATAATTATGTCAAAAGGCATGCATATATAGTAGGTTTAAGGGGATATAAAGTTTATTGTGATTTAAAATCGTCTGAAAAGGCCGGCCTTCGGCACAATTTTATCCTTGTTCGCATATGGCTTAAAAAGAATTAATATTCTGCTGCTTGCTTTTTTCATTTATGTATTTGCCTAACAAATGATGAAACAGCTTATATTTGCCGCGCTCTATCCTAAGTATAGCCCCATCCTGCACAAGCTTTGCCAAATGCGGCGAAAGCTCATTGTATTCTTTTCCAAGCGCTTCTGATAATTGCGAGAGCGATGCCTCATAGTTGTCGGCATAAGCCATCCTCGCTAATATCTGTTTGCTTATATTCCCTGCTTGGTCATAGAATCTTGCAAAAAATGGCGCAAGCGTGCGTGAAACAAATTCCACATCTGCAGCCTCAAAATGCGCCTGTTTTAATTCTTTTTCTCCTGCTTGAATGCGGGAATAGGCAGAATTAAGGTAAGCTGTCAATACAAAAGGGTGCCCTTCTGTGACAGAGTAAATTTTATGAATTATTTCGTCTTTTATAGCAATGCCTACGCTTTTCAATTTTTTATTGGCAAATGCTTTTGCCTCCTCGATAGTAAAATTTTCCAATACTACTGGCGGAAATGTCCTTACAAGCGGCGAGAATCCGCTGCCAGAAGGCCCTGTTATCGTTAATTTTCCCGCAGGCACAATCATAACAGGCGTATGCCCAATTTGAAGCTGTTCAAGAACAGCCCTGAGATATAATATTAAATCAGCCCTGTTTTTTTCTAAGATTCTTGCCTCATCTATCAGGAATACTATAGAAGACTTGTATTCCTTAAGAATCTGCCACATTGCTGAAAGCGCTGAATGAAGATTAGGAAATGCCTCGTCAGTTTCCGGAGATAGGCTTATTTCAACATCCTTGATTTTAATTTTTATCCGCTTAAGAGCATTAAGCACCTTATCTGAAACGCGCTGGAGAATTACTTCCTCCCTTACTTTTTCCTGCGCTCTTTGTATAAGCGCTCTTGCAAGGGTTTCGCGGGTTAATTCTCCCACTTCATTTAAAGAGAAATATATGGTAAGGCTGTTCTGCTCAGCTGCAATAGCCTTGCATTTATGCAAAAAAGATGTTTTTCCAACGCCATAACCCCCTGCAACAGCCATGTTTGCAAGTGAGCCGCTTGCAGTCTGCCTTAATTTTTGGCGAAAGCTTTCCAGCTCCTGCACCCTTCCTACAAAGTCATTAGGGTCAACCGGCGTGCCTGGATTAAACGGGTTTGGCGGTATTGCCGCACCATTGCCATTTTTCATACTATTATGGATTTGTTATAGTATATAAATATTTCTATAGTATGCTGGAAGGCAATGGTGCGGGAAGTTCGCCAAAAGCATTATAAACGCACCTGCATTTATTCAGTGAAATGACTAAAAAGAGCCAAACAGGATTGAAAGCTGAGCAGATTTTAAACAGAGCATTAGCCCAACTTATTAGCAAGCTCCCGCATGAAAAGATCGATTTTCCAGAACACCCGCCTTCGCCAGTTGTTGCGGAAGATTATCCCGACAGGTATGGATGTATGATATATAACTCTGCAACAATTTGCACCATTAATGGGCATGATTGGATTCTAGCGCAGGGAGAAAATGATGGTTATTATCTCACAGAAAGGTGCCGAGCTGATATTCTCGCGCTTGATTTGCCTTCCTCACAAGAAGATAAGGGTCTCTGTCAGATTGTAAGGAACGAAATAGCAGTGAGCCGATTTTTTAATAATTCCATTCTTCTTGCCTTAAGCGACGGAAATTTGGCTGCATTGCCTCATACAAGATTTGAAAAATCTATAACAGGAGCGATACAGCCCCAACTTTCAGAATTTATTGTCCAAAGGTCAGAATATGACTCTCGCTATATACTTGCTTCAACTTTACAGCATCCGACTACTAAATCTATGCTCTACAAACCAGAATTAATTGATTTCTTGGCGGTTGTGATTGAAAATATCCTGATTAATCCTCCTCCTAAAAGAAGAATATACCTCTGATTCTTTGAGTGGAAATATTCTTTAATTGCTTCACACCATTGAATTCACGGCTGGGTCTGTGAGCATCAGCGAAGTGGACCTCAGAATGAAGCGCAGCGGAATGAAAGAGCCCTGCCTTTCTTGGCTTTCTTCTTTTCCATCAGCTTTATAAACCTCTTTCCAAGCAAAACAGCAGATGATAACTATTAAAGACAAGCCGAACACTGAAGCTGAACTGAGGAATGTGCTTAATCCTCTTGTTCAGAAGTGGTTCTTTACGAGATTCAAGGAATTCAGCCTTCCTCAGCTGTTTGGCGTCATGGAAGTGCATTCAAGGAGCAACATACTAATCTCGGCTCCAACAGGCTCTACAAAATGCCTTACTCCCGATGAAACAGTGCTTATTACAGAAAACGGCATTGCAAAGCTTGTAAGCGGGCATGAGCTGATAGAAAAAGCAAAAGCGGGAAAATTACTTAAAAAGGTGGATAAAACAGGCGAATTATTTGAAGTTTCCGGTTTAAGCTCATTTTCTTTTGATGAAGCCAATACTATAAAGCAGGCAAAAGCGCTTGTTTATTCTGAAAAAACAAGAGATAAGCTTCTAAAGATAAAAACAGAGTATGGCAGGGAAGTTAAGATTTCAAGGGAGCATCCCCTGCTGGTTGAAGGCAAGGGTTGGGTAAAGGCAAAGGACTTAATGGCGGGAGATAAGATCGCAGCCCCAAAGAAAATAATTCTTCCTGAACAGGAGATACAATTAGAATGGGAGAAAGCAATATCTTCTGTTAAAGCAAAAGCAGAAATATGCTTGACTTACAATGACTTTCTGCGCCTAAAGGAAAAAACCAAGAGATTTAAGCATTTTTCCGGCATCAATCCTAAAGAAACAAAAGAGCTGCTGCTTTTAGCAGGGCTTTCTTACAGCGCAGTTATGAAGGAAACAGGATTATCGCTTTCCCAAATTTATCGTATCGTCCATTGCAAGACTAAGTATGGAAAGGCTGCTTTTGAATTGCTTTTGAACGATAAACTATCCGGGTTAAGCTTTGAAAAAAATAGGGTCATATACAAAACATACGGCACGCATTCTTTCTCCTTCACTTACCCTAAGATTTTGGATATTAAGCTGGCGAGATGGCTTGCATTTGTTTTGGCAGAGGGATTAATAGGAGATTATGAAAAGGGTACATATTTGGCAGTTTCGCAAAAAAGCCAGATGGGGCTTTTAAATGAATTTCTGCAAATGTCTAAAGAATATTTCAATATATCCTTTGTAAAAAAGAATGAGAGGGATTATGTTGTTTATTCCACTTTATTTTGCTATTTCTTAAACGAATTATTTTCATTTAATCGGGGAAGGGGCAGGTATGTAGAATTTCCGCAATGGCTATTGAATTGCAAAAGGGAGATTAAGAACAATTTTTTGAATGTTTTTTTCGCTCTTGAGGCAACATTTACAAATACTGGGATTAAGATTTCTCAGGCGAACAAGCAGAAGATAGAAGTAATAAACTATTTGTTGCTTTCAAACGGCATTTTCAGCTCAATTGGGAAAGAAATGGGCTGCGCAACAAACACAGCAGAGAAAATAAAAAGAGAGTATTATACACTGACAATAAGGCAGGTATCAAACCTAAATGGGTTTATTGATGTTATTGGCATAGAGCACAGGCATAAGAGCCGTATTATTAATCATATTAAATCTAAACCTTCAGGTAATTATGTCAATAAGTTTACTTTTGATTACAAAAAGATAAGGGCTTTATCAAGGCATTACAAAAACGATGAGCATTTCAGGAAAGATATTGGGCAAATATACGAAGTTGTCAGGCGAACGGGATTTATCACTTATACTGCTCTCTCTAATCTTGCTAATAAACTAAAGCACAAATGGCCTTCAGAGCCGCTTCTTAAAGAGGTAGATGAGTTGCTTAGCCTTCCAATTCTATGGCTCAAGGTAAAAAGCATAACCTCTTTTGATTATGAAGGGAATGTTTTTGATTTGACAGTGCCGAATATACATAATTTTGTGGGGGGCTTTGGGGGGATTATATTGCATAATACACTTACTGCCTTTTTATCAGTCCTTAATGAATTAGTGGACTCTGCCCAAAAAGGAATATTGCAGGACAAAGTATATTGCATTTACATCAGCCCCTTAAGGGCATTATCAAGAGACATTGAAAGAAACCTGCTAGAGCCATTGAAAGAAATGGAAAAACTGGCTGGAAAGGATTTAGGCATTAGAGTTGGAGTAAGGACATCTGACACAACACAGGCTGAAAAGGCAAAGATGCTGAAGAAGCCGCCCCATATACTGATAACAACGCCTGAATCTTTAGCTATTCTCCTTTCAACAATAAAATTCAAGGAATGCATGAGAAATATTGACTGGTGCATTATTGATGAAGTGCATGCGCTGGCTGAGAATAAGAGGGGGGTTCATTTGTCAATTTCAATGGAAAGATTAAATCTGCTTTCCATAAGCATGGCAAGAGTTGGCTTGTCAGCAACAATCGCCCCTTTGGAAGAGATTGCAAAGTATTTAGTCGGCATTGGAAGGAATTGCAAGCTTATTGATGTGCAGTTTGTAAAGAAATTAAACCTGGATGTTCTTTCTCCTGCAGATGACTTAATCAACACAAGCTATGACACTTTAAACAACAACTTATACAAGATGATTGACGCGTTTATACAAGCGCACAAAACTTCCCTGATATTCACAAACACAAGAAGCGGCACAGAAAGGGTTGTGCATCATTTGAAGGCAAAGTTTCCGGGAAATTACTATGAAATTCATGAAGGCCCTCCAAAGACAGTGGCAAGCCTGATTGGAGCGCACCACGGCTCATTGTCAAGAGAGCACAGGTTTCAGATAGAGGATTCATTAAGGGAAGGAAAGCTGAAAGCAGTTGTCTCTTCAACATCATTGGAATTAGGCATTGACATTGGTTATATTGATTTAGTGCTATGCCTGGGAAGCCCGAAGTCAGTTGCAAGGTTTCTTCAGAGGGCGGGCCGCGCAGGCCACAAAATGCACGAGACAGTGAATGGAAGATTAATAGTAATGGACAGGGATGACTTGATTGAATGCTCTGTCTTGCTGAAGTATGCAAAGGAAAAAAAGATTGACAGGGTTTCAATACCAACAAACTGCGGTGATGTGCTTGGCCAGCAGATAATTGGGATTGCATTGGAAAGCCAGTGGAATGTTAAAGAGCTTTATGAGATGATTAAGAAAAGCTACTGCTACCAATCATTGGAATGGAAGGATTATGATGAGATTCTTTCTTATCTGGCTGGAGAGTATGCTGCTTTGGAAGACAGGCATGTTTATGCAAAGATATGGTATGATAGGGAAACAGGAATGATTGGAAGAAAAGGAAAGGCAACAAGGGTTATTTACATGACAAACATTGGGACAATTCCTGATTCATCAGGCGTTACTGTCAAGATTGGAAACCAGAGGATTGGAACAATTGACGAGGGGTTTCTTGAGAAACTAAAGCCAGGGGACAGGTTTGTTTTAGGCGGCAATGTTTACCAGTTCAAGTTTGCTCGGGGCACTGTTGCGCAGGTAATGTCTGCTTCAGGACAAAAGCCGACAATACCTTCCTGGTTCTCTGAGTCATTGCCATTATCATTTGATTTGGCAATGGGCATACAAAAGTTCAGGAAGAATGTAAGTGATAGGCTGAAAAGAAAGGATAAAAAAGAGAATATAGTTGATTTTATCAAGTCAAACCTTTATGTGGGAGATATAACAGCCTGGGCTATTTACAATTACCTGAATGAGCAGCACAGGTATGTGGGCATTCCGCATAAAACAGAGATTCTTGTTGAGCATTACAAGGACGGCAATAACAGGTTTGATGTGTTTCATACATTGTATGGGAGGCGCGTTAATGATGTGCTTTCAAGGGTGGTTGCGTATGCAGTGCGGAGATTATATCATATTGATGTTGACATTAGGATAAGCGACAATGGGTTTGTATTGTCTTCTTCAAAGGGTTTTGATGCAATGAAGGCGTTTAAATTGTTAAAATCAAATGAGATTCGCAAGGTTGCAAAGTATGCGATTGAGCAGTCAGAGGCATTGAAAAGGAAGTTCAGGCACTGCGCAGGAAGGGCAATGATGATTTTGCGCGAGTATAAAGGGCACAGGAAGCATGTTGGAAGGCAGCAGACAGCTTCAATGATATTGTTGGCTGCTGTTCGCAGGATTTCAGAGGATTTTGTAATTTTAAAAGAAGCGCGGAGAGAAGTGCTTGAGGACCAGATGGATATTGCAAGCGCTGAACTGATTTTAAAAGCAGTTGAGGAAGAGAAAATAAAAGTTCGTGAAGTGCAGACAGATGTGCCTTCGCCTTTTGCTTTTAACCTGGTTGCGCAGGGCTATTCAGACATCATGAAAATGGAAGACAAGGCGGAGTTTCTGAAGAGAATGCACCAGATGGTTCTTGCGAAAGTGTCGTTGAAGCAGGGAAAAGAGAAGAAACTCTAATAAGGGCAGTGATACGGTGGGCAATCGCAGGACCTGTAAAAGTTATCAGGCATATCCTCTTCTTTCACTGAAGTGCGCAGTTCTTCAAACATGTGCAGGTATCCTTCAGGAAAGTGTGGTTCTATATATTCCCATGCACCTTTTTCAAAGTTATATTTTGGCTCTGCTGCCATAAACCATCCGCCATAACCATCTGTGATTACATCCAATTTCCCGTCAGAGTTATAGTCTTCAAACTTAATTCTTGTCCCATCTGGATAGCAACGTTCAAAAAAAGTGCCGCTTGCATCTTTGTAGCATGAGATTGGGCTGATGCAGGGCAAGGGCTCTATTTTATAATGTGTATAATCGTAGGGTTCCTGGTGGGCAACTTTATAGCCAACATAGCCCATAACTGCGGCATAAGCCCCTATCAGACCTAAACCAATGATTTTTCCGATTCTCCTTCCAATACACTTATCACGGCATTCCATATTCTCTTTTGCAGAATATAGCCCTATAATAATACTTGTCGTATACCAATAGATTACAATAGTAAGATTTATAAAATGCCCTATACATACAGGTATCTATGGAGCAGGACGTGTTGAAGAGCTTAGGGCTTCTTGATAGCGAGTCGAGGGTTTATGTCTCCCTTTTGAATTTGGGACCGAGCCCTGCCGGGAAGATAGCCAGCGATACGAGGCTGAACAGGATGTCTGTTTACAAGGCGCTTGACTCTTTGATTAGAAAGGGGTTAGTTTCTTACGTGCTTAAGGCTAACAGGCGTGAGTTTGAAGCTGCAGACCCAAAGGCACTTGGCAGGCTTCTAAATGAGAAAGAAACAGCCCTAAAGAAAATAAAAGAGCAGCTCCCTGATTTGGAAAAGCTGTTCCATTCAACAAAAAAGCTGGTTACTGCAAATATTTTTCAGGGCATAAAGGGAGCAAAAGCCATTTGGGAAGCGACTTTAGACGAATGCAAAAAAGGCGATGTATGGCTAGTATTAGGTGCTCCAAAAAGTGCGAAAATACTTGGCGGCTATTTTCAGGATTTTAACAAAAGAAGAGCAAAGAAAGGAGTGTTGATGCAAATTATCTATAATCAAGATGCAGAAGAGCTGATATCCGCCAGAAGACAGCAGCCATTGACAGAGGTAAGAGTTATGCCTAAGGAATATATGACTCCAGCATCAATAGAAATTATTCAAAACCGGGTACTATTGGTAATTTATAATCCTGATATAATGGTTTTTTCAATAAATAGCCCGGAAACGGCGGATTCTTTCCGGCAATATTTTAAGCTTCTTTGGAAAATGGCGAAGAAATAGCTTCCCCCTCATTATTTCCACCTAAAAGCGAAAACTATATAAATAAAAGACATTTAAATGGAAATATGGAACTTTCGCAGACCGAGCTGAAAGCCCTGCAAATAACAGCAGGAGGGGAAGCTAATACAGGCCAAATAGCTGCAAGGCTTGGAATAAGCTTAAAGCAGGCATACAGGGTTTGCAAAGGGCTGGAGCAAAAGGGGCTTTTGGAGCGCAAAAGAAAGGCAGTAATGCTTTCAAAAGCGCCGATATCTGTAATGCTGTCAAATCTCATTTCAGAAACTCCCAATACAATACCTTTGCTTGCAGATTCAGGCATTCTTATACTTATATCGCTTTTAACACCCAAGAGCACAGCAGAAATCGCAAATGAAACTGGTCTGAAAAAGAGCATTATTTACAGGAAGATAAAGCAGGCAGTGAATATAAGTGCTGTAAGAAAAGAAAACAGTAAATATGCTATAAACAACAAAGTATGGCCAAAGCTGAAAGAGATTATGTATGCAATTAAAATGCAGGAAGAAACAATAGATACAAGGGTCCCTTTGGGCTCTATTATATACTTCAAGAACAATAAAGAAATAATATTCTCAAATAAGGCTGATATTGACGCGCCCCTTACTGCTTTTTCGAGATATGAAGAGTATGGCATAAAACTGCTTTTGCATACAAATTTTTATTATCTGCCAAAGAAAAAGCTTTCATTAAAACAAATATTTCTGCATTCCTTATACATAGCGGAAAAAGAGAATTATATATATTATATAATTTATATAGCCCTGCTTTATATACAACATAAGCAATTGTTATCTTCTGTAAGGCACCCTATTATTGAAAATATAAATAAGGTGCTTAAAGGGCAGAAAGTGGAGGGGTATCCTTCGTTAGCTGAAATAAAGGAGAAAGCTGAACTATATGATATCAAGGTTTGAGGAAATAAAGCGGCTTTTTGAAGAAATGGATTTCGCAGTATCAGGAAAAGTCCATTTTTTCATGATAGGCGGCGGAGTCCTGCTTTTTCATGGCTTGAAACCCGCAACAAAGGATATAGACTTGGTTGTTAAAACAGAAGCAGAATTTGTTGAATGCGAAAAGGCGCTGAAAAAGATAGGGTTTGAAACAAAGCTCCCTGGTTCTGATTATAATCATTTTAATCTCAGCCAGATCTTCATAAGGGAAGATTTCAGGATTGACTTATTCAGCAAAAAGGTTTGCAAGGGCTTTTCCTTGTCATCTTCCATGGCTAAAAGGGCATTAAAGGAAGTTTCCATGGCAAACATTACATTATTTTTATGCTCTATGGAAGATATATTCCTGTTTAAGACAATGACAGAAAGGGAAGGGGATTTGTCTGACTGCATTGCACTCGCGAGAATGGGGCTTGACTGGAATGCAATATTAGCAGAGCTTAAGCATCAGGTTTCAGGAAATGACATATGGATTACTTGGGTTGCTGAAAGGCTGGAATTGCTGCAGGAAAGAGGGCTGATAATCCCAATAATGGCAGAAGTTGCGGAAATGGTTGAGGGATATTATAATAAATTGGAAAAGGTCATGAAGAAATAATCTTTTATACTTCTAACTCTTTATTCTACATATGAAACGCATGCCTCTTGCAGCAGACTCGATTAAATCACAGCTGAAAAAGCTTGCCAAAGAGTTTGCCTTAAAATATAAGGGTGAATGGTTTGTTTATGCATGGGTCTCAAAAAGGGAGAATGTGCTTTTAGAATACATAATGGGCTGTCCTGACCCTGTTTATTCAAAATATGGGCTAACTGAGAAACAAAGGGCAAAAAACATCTCGAAATTCCTTGCTTCCGCTGAATTCAGGAAATGCCTTAAAAGATATGGCGGGCAGGTTGTTTACAAAAAGGAGTGGAATAAAAGGCGGTTTGGGGATAACAGCAAACTGCTTAAATTATATAACAAATTTAAGAAGAAGGATGCAATAGCCTTGCTGACAATGACAAATAAGAAAAAAGAAAAAGGTTATCTTATGAAATATATCTTAAGGCACGAGTGGATTCATATATTGCTTAAAAAGAATAATATATATTTCCAGAAAAAAGGGAGAAAGTATTGGCCTTATGATGAAGGGCTTAATGAGTATATGGCTTCTTTTTTAGACAATGATCTGGCTAATCTTGAGAAGCATATGAAGAATGAAAAGTATCCAATGGAAAAGAAATATTGGGAATATGCTATTAAATTTAGGGATTTGTTAAAAAATAAAAAGGGGTCTTTGGAAAGAAAGAATTTTTTGAGTTACTTAAGCCGCCTTTAGGGACTACAATAATAAATAAACGTCTATCTTAGGGATTACAAGCTGCTGGCAAAACTACCTCAACCTAATAGAATCCAGATTCCTCGGAGCAGTTGTCTCAACTTTCTGCATTTTATGCAATGAGCTTGCCAAATCCAGGCACTTTGAGCTCTCACCATGTACTATCAAAATCCTTTTTGGCTTTGGATCCAAGCGATACATGTAATTAATCAATTGATTCCTTGATGAATGCCCGCTGAAGCCTGAGATATTATACACTTCCATCTTTACCTTAAGCACCTCAGACCTTCCTTCTCCAACTCCAAAGCTCATTTCTTTCTCGCCATTCAAAATCCTTCTTCCCAATGAGCCTTCGCCCTGGTAGCAAGTCAAAATCAAACTGTGCTTTGGGTTGTCTGCAAATGCCTTGAAATAATCAACAGAAGCGCCGCCTGTCATCATGCCGGATGTTGCAACAATTATGCAGGGCTCGCCTGACTCAATAACCTGCTCCATCTCCTTGCGGCTTCCAACCTGCTTGAACACTTCTGACAAGAAAGGGTTATTGCCGTCATGGAATATTGACTTTCTGACCTTTGAATTAAAGAAGTCAGGGTAAGCAGTGTGTATTGCAGTAACATCCCATACCAGTCCTTGCACATATATGGGCATTTTAGGGATTGTGCCCTCGCGCATTGCTCTTTCCAGTATAAGCATTACTTCCTGCGACCTTCCAACGCCTAAAACAGGCATAAGCACTTTTCCTTTTTTTACAGCTGTCTTATTAATAACTTCCAAAAGCTGCCTCTCGCTTTCCCTTCTCGGAGGAGGATTATCATCTTTCCCTCCGTAAGTGCTTTCAATCATTACTGTCTCAAGCCTTGGAAAGTAGGTGTTTGCAGCTGCCAAAAGATTGGATGTTTCATAATTCAAGTCACCAGTATACAGGAAGTTGTGCAATCCATTTCCTATGTGCAGGTGCACCAAAGAACTTCCCAGCGTGTGCCCTGCGTTGTAGAATGTTAACCTGATATCAGGCGTGATGTCACTGACTTCCTCATAATTAAGGCAGATGCACCTTTTTACCATCTCCTTGACATCAGAGCTTGTAAACAATGGCTTCTTGACTTCTTTCCAGCCGACATTGATGTAATCCAAAGCCAATAAAGCCATTACATCCCTTGTGGGCTCTGTGCAATAGATTGGCCCGTCATAGCCGTACTTAAAAAGCAATGGAATCATGCCGCAGTGGTCCAGGTGAGCGTGGCTTACAACCACTGCATCTATCTCGCCAATCTTGAATTCAGGCGTGTCAAAGTAAGGGAACATGTTAGAATCCTGGCCTGCAACGTCAAGCCCGCAGTCAAGAAGAACCCTTGATTCAGGTGTCTGCAGTAAAAAGCAGGATCTTCCAACCTGCCTGCCTGCGCCCATTACAGAAACCCTTACCCATTCCTCTTTTCTGCCTTTTGTCCAGCCGCTGTAAACCCTCTTGCCAACTTTATCCAAAAACTTTCTCCTGAAATCATTATTTTCATAAAGAACATGCCTGATATTTTCAATGAGCTTTGACCTTATGCTTGGTGTCCTTCTTATCAAAGGCACCCACATTGTCTCTTTTTTTATGTCTCTCAGTATTTCCCCTGTCTTGCCAATTGCAACGCCTGGCTTTTCAACCTCAAGAATTACCTGGCTTCTCTGGGGGTCAAAGAGGGTGTTTGTAAGCATTGCCTCTTCAGGGACTATTTTCTTGATTTTCTTCTCAGCCAACTCCATGTCTTCTGTGATTGATGGATCCGGCCTTAATTCAATTCTTTTCTTGATTATGTTGACTATGTCTTTTATTGCAGTGCCTGGCTCTAAAAAGAAATCCTTGCTTTTAGTGTAAACTATGATGTTCGCGCCTTCAAAGCTGCAGCTGCTTACGTTTGCATCCTTTGGCAGGTGCGCCATTACTTCTGATATTATGTCTGCCATCTTACTTTCCTTATAATACTCCACATAGAACTGGAGAAAAAACCATCAGGCTTTGAATGTTGTGTCGAATTGCCTGCTTATAACGTTTTTAACTCCATCTTTGGTGATTGTTAGTACGTCAATGCCGTTGCCTGTTGCTATGTCTCTCTGCATTGCTGCGTTTAATGCTTTAACAGCAAGCTCAATCCCTTCCTGCATTGTCATGTCTTTCTTATACAATGTTTCCAAGACTCCCACTGCAACATAGCTTCCTGAGCCGTCTGTCTTATAATCATCTGCCTTTGATGTTGAGCCGTCAACACCTATCTCATACAATCCGAATCCTGTCTTATCCATGCCGCCCAGTAAAAATCCCACTATTCCAGGCACCATGCTGGGTCTTCTTATGTTGACATACGCAAGGCTTGCTAACAGGTTTGACGCTTCCTCAACAGTAGGCTCCTTGCCTTTTCTTATCTTTAAGAGCTTTAATTGCGCCCTTATGATTCTTGTGAATAATTGCGTGTCACTGACTAATCCTGCTGTTGTAATTGCCATGTAATCTGTTATTCTTTGTATTTTTTGAGCTTTCTTGTCAGCCACAAAATAGCCTGCGCTAGCCCTTCTGTCTGCAGCCAGTATAATGCCTTCCTTGCAGACAAGGCCTACTGTGGTTGTCCCGTGCGCAACCATGTCTTTTATGTCTTTGTTCATTTTATACCTCTTGTAATTCTCTTCAGAACCAGTTAATAGGATATAAGAGGCAAATGCTTTATATATTTTTCGGTTTTATAGTCCTTTATGGAGTTCAATCTGGAGAAATGCAAGGACAAAGGGGCTTATTCTGCAAAGCCTGTTAAGACTGTACACCTTGATTTTACAGGCATAAGAAAGGCGTTTAAAGTGCTTGAAGACACGCCAATACTGCTTTTAATAGAAGAGGATGGATTTGAGATAATAGTGCATAAGCATGGTGAATTGATGTTTAAGAACCCGGGGGATATGGAGAAGATGCGGAAGGTTGCTGAAAAAGTGTATAAGGCGGGATTGCAATGAAGGGAATATTATTGCTATCATCTGGCATTGACAGCCCTGTAGCAGGGTATTTGATGCTCAAGAAAGGCGTTGATTTAATAGCAGTGCACATGGATAACCAGCCATTGGTGAATGAAATGCCTAAAGAGAAGACAATAAAGCTTGCGAAAAAGCTTGCTGTGCTGTCAGGCAAGAGAATTAAATTGTATATTGTAAACCATGGAAGAAACCAGGTGCAGATGATAAGGAACACTGAAAGAAAATACCAGTGCGTAATTTGCAGGAGAATGATGTTCCGGGTTGCTGAGAAAATAGCTGAAAAGGAAAAAGCTGATTTTCTTGTTACAGGAGAGAATCTTGCGCAGGTTGCATCGCAGACACTGCAGAACATGGCTGTTGAAGAGTCTGTTGTCAAATTGCCGATTTTAAGGCCATTGCTTTGCAATGACAAGGTTGAGACAATAAAGATTGCTAGAGAGATAGGCACATATGATTTGTCAATAGAGGCAGGGATGTGCTGTTCTGCAGTCCCAAAAAGCCCTGCGACAAAGGCAAGGCTTAATGCTGTTGAAAGAGAGGAGGAAAAGCTTAATATAGATGAGATGGCGGAAAAGGCTGTGAGTGAAGCAGAGGTTTTGGAGATATGAACTTCTCTTTAGAAACCTTTATATAGTTATTCATTATTATTGAATAATCATTCACTTAAAATGAAAGAAAACAACAAAGCAAGGATAATCAGGTTTTTGCTCAGAAGCCACGCAAAGCCGGGATTTAACATAAATACAATAGCAAAGACTCTGAAGATGAGCGTTGGCAGCGCATTCAATATACTTAAGGAACTTGAAAAGAATAAAATAGTTGTTCTCGAAAGGCTTGGCAATGCCTGTTTTTTCTCGCTTAATCTTGCGAATGAAGAAACAGCAAAGCTCTGTGAGCTTATGCTTCTTGAGGAAAAAAGAAAATTGGCAGGCCATGCAAAGCTTTATGCAGAAGATATACAGAAATATGATAAGGCTGAACTGATTGTCATGTTTGGCTCTGTCTTAAGAAAAAAGGAATTTAATGATGTTGATGTGCTGGTTGTAGCGAATAGAGCAAAAGAAGCAAGCTTATTCTGCCTTAATATCTCAAAGATAAGGGCAAAGCCCGTTGTTCCTTTGATATTAAAAAAGGAAGATGCAATAAGAGAATTGAAAGAAGGAAAAGAAGTTATGCAAACAATTATAAAGGAAGGCATTGTTTTAAGGGGAGAATCTGTATTTGTTGAGATTGTAAAAAATGCAAAAGCCTAAAACAAAATTGGATTGGTGCCTTTCAAAAGAAACCAGATTAAAGCGGATTCCGCCTAATCCTGTGAGATCAAGAGAACATATTGAAAAGGCAAAGCATAATCTTTTGGCTGCTGATTATAATGCCAAAGGCGGCTTCAGTGACTGGGCTGTTTCACAGGCATATTATGCAATGTACCATGCGCTTTTGGCAATATTGTTTAAGCACGGCTATGAATCCCAAAACCATGAATGCACAATTAGCGCTGTTGAATCCTTGATTAAGGTGAAGAAGGTGAATTTGGAATTAACTGATATTGCTTTTATAAGGACAGCGGAGCAGATGAAGCCGCAGGATGCAAAATCATTAAGGGAAGAATTTCAATACGGGGCAAAAACAGATGTAAATAAGGAAATTCTGGATTTTTTGGTTAAAAAGGCAAAAGAGATTGTGGAAAAAATAGAGGTGGCTTTGCAAGAATGAAAGACAAAGTCAGGGATACTTATGATAAAATAGCAGGCTGCTGGAAAAGCAAGGTTTGGGTGCAGTCTTCGGATTTCAACGCGAGGATTGTAAAATTCGCAGACACAAGCGGCAATGAAAAATCCCTTGACGTGGGAATTGGCAGCGGGGATTTGGAAACAAGCCTTTCTTTGGCAGATGTTACAGGCATAGACCTTTCTTCAAAGATGATAGAAGAGTGCAGGCGGTTACATCCGCATTTTAAATTGTATGTTTGCGATGCAGAGGCCCTGCCTTTTGATAATGAGTCCTTTGATTTTGTTTATTGCAGGAACCTTCTCCAGCATTTTGAGGACCCCTCAAAGGCATTTGCTGAAATGTACAGGGTAACGAAAAGAGGCGGGAAGATTCTGGCTATTGAATCTGCCGTATATAAAAATGAGACATTTTGTGTTACGCCTATCGTTAGAGTCACTGAACCCCACCACCCTGAATTCCCTTCGCATGAAATGCTTCGCGTGCTTTTTGAAAGATGCAATGTGGGGCATATTGAGCAGCGTGTTGAAGGCCTGCATAAAAAATGGCTGAACGGCTGGTGCAAATCAAAAGCAGCCAGTGAAGAGCAGAGAAAACAGGTAATTGATATATGCCGGTCTTTGCCGAAAGGGTACAGGAAGAAATATAATTTGGCTGTTTACGACCCGCCTTCAGAGATAGAATCAACATTGACTTTTAGCTTTATCAAAGGGTATAAGTGATTTAGGCTTGATGGAAGTTTATACTTTCTTCTTATATCTCACGGAAATCTCTGCTTTCTGCTCTTTTGATTCCAGCTGCTGAAGAATTAGCTTGTCATACAAGGAAATCATCTGCTTTGCAGCCTCATTCTGCTGGTTTATCTTGTAAAGAGTTGCCCTCCCTATTTTTCTTACTTTCACCACAATGCCTAATTTCTCCAGTTTGGGAATAAGGCTGTTCAGCGTTCCCCAGCTGACGCATGCATTAAGCATGTCTGTTAATGTATAATCAAAGTCCCTTCCTTCTATCAGGTACTGCAGAACCCTCATTCTTGGGCTGTCTCCAACGTGTTCTAAAAATATTGATTCGTTTGCCATACAATTTACAGGGTTTAGCTTGTATTTAAACCTTTTGTAATTGTATATTGATGTATAATAAGCAAAAGGAAATTTAATAAACCTGTTGAATGATACTTTTGGGAATGGCTGAAGCAGAATCTCTTAAAAGGCTTATACTTCAAAAGCTCATAAGAAGCAATATATGGGGAGGGAAGCATACGTCTCTTGATTTTATAATAAAAGGCGTTCCCGAGCATTACAGGAATACACATAAAGGAAAGAAAGCGGTTGAAGGAGCGCTTAAAGAGCTGATGAATGAGGAGTGGGTTATCATAACTGTAAAAAAGACAGGAAAAGGCTCTGACAGCCATGTATCATTAAATCCAAGAAAAGTCAGTGAGATAAGGCAGTTTTTGGAGGGGATGCAATCATGAAAGTCTACATTGAAAAAACAGGGAAAACAGTGAATGTGAAAGCGGCCTCTGTGAATGCTTTGCTTAAGAAATTAAACATAAATCCAGTTACTGTTCTTGTTGTAAAGAATGGAACATTGGTTACTGAAGATGCTAAGTTGTCTGAAAAGGATCAAATAAAGATATTAGCAGTGGTGTCAGGAGGATGACATGCAAAAACGGCTCTAAAGAACCTGTATTTGTATTAACTTCAGGCGAAAAGCTATGCAAAAACTGCTTTAACCTGTATTTTGAAAGAAAAGCAAGGAAGTGCATAAGGCAGCATGAATTAATAGGAAAGAAAGAAAGGATTGCTGTTGCATTGTCAGGCGGAAAGGATTCTTCTGTTTTGCTTACACTGCTTGCTTCAATTACAAGGCAGATGAAGAATGTTGAATTGTTTGCTATTTTAATTGACGAGGGGATTAAAGGTTACAGACCTTTCACCAAGAAGGATGCTGAAAAATTATGCAAGAAACTCAAGGTAAAGCTTTATGTGTATTCTTTCAAAAAGGAATTAGGATATTCCCTGGATGAGATGCTTAAGAAATTAAAAAAAGGCCCCTGCACTGTCTGCGGCACATTCAGAAGGTATTTACTGAACAAGAAAGCAAGGGAATTAAAAGCTGATAAAATCGCTTTTGGGCATAATGCAGATGATGAGGCGCAGAGCATTGTGATGAACTTGTTTCGCAGCAATAATGACGCTGCTGCAAGATTAGGGGTTATTAACGGCTTGAAAAAGGATGCAAGGTTTATCAGAAGAATAAAGCCATTGTATTTCCTGCTTGAGAAAGAGGTTACTGCGTATGCTTTTTTGAATGGAATCTCCGGCAAGTTTGTAGAATGCCCTTATGCAGGCGCTGCATACCGCGGCGAAGTAAGGATAATGCTTAATGATTTTGAAAACAAGCATCCTGGCACAAAAACAGGAATATTGTCTGCTTTTCTTGAAACATTGCCTTTATTGAAAGAGAAGTTCATGAAGGAAGGGGATATTGGCTTTTGCAGGAAATGCAGGGAGCCGACTTCAGCAGAGGAGTGCATGGCGTGCAGGCTGCTGGAGCAGCTGAAAAAGAAATAACAATCTTTTTAACCCTGTTTGACTTTTAAAACATCATGGCTCTACTTAAAAAGGCAAAAAAATATTTTTTCATTACAACCGCAATAATCTTTTCTCTTGCGCTTCTCACGCTTTTGCTAATGCTTGCAAACACATTGTCAGTCAATCAGGACAAGCCTGTTACAGGCATAATTGAAAGCCTGCCTGATTCTGCCCCAAAAGACGAGATTTCAATCATTACTTACAACATTGCGCACGCAAGGGGCAACACAAGCAACAAGAACCTTACTGATTTTGAGCGCGACTTTACAATACAGTCAGAAGAAGCTGCATATGAAGGCCTTGATAAGATTGCTGAAATGCTAAAAACAGAAAACGCAGACATTATTGCGCTGCAGGAAGCTGATTTGGACGCCACGTGGAGCTTTAATGTGGACTTCCTGCCTTACCTTGCTGAGAAAGCAGGGTACAAGTATTATGCATTTGCATACAGGTGGAATGTTATTGTTCCTTACTTTAATAAAAGATATAATGCAGGATACATCTTCCCTTTTCTTAAAGTGAAAGCAGGGGTTGCTGTATTGAGCAAATACCCTTCTGGCTTTGAAAGCAGGCTTTACAGGAAGAAAACATTCATTGAATGGGTAATTGGAGCAAACCATTACCTTGACGCTGTTGTTGATATTGGCGGCAAGAAGCTGCGCGTGTTGGATGCGCACCTTGACTCTGAATCAACTGAAAACAAGATGCTTGAGGCACGGGCATTGATTACAGATGTAAGGGCAACAGGCACGCCTTCTGTTGTTTTAGGAGACCTGAATGCAGTGCTTCCTATTGCAAAGAGCGCAAAGCCTGAAAGGCTGAAATCCTTCAAGAATGACATGACAATGGAAAGCTTTATTGAATCTGGTTTATTTGAGATTTATATGCAGGAAATAAGCCCTGAAGACGAGAGGTTTATGACAGCAAACACTGATGAGCTGCACAAGGCAATTGATTTCATACTTCCTACAAAGGATATTGTGATAAAGGAGTATAAGGTTCTGGAATATGTGCATTCTGACCACAGGGCTGTAAAGGCTGTGCTTGTGATATAGATAACTTTGAATAACCCTTGCCTTCTATTTGTGCTTGAGATATAGAAAGCCGGCCTTCGGCATTATTTTCTTTTTTTACTCCATTAATGTTTCGTAAGACAAGAGAAAAACCCATGCAGGGATATAGAGGAGGCTCTTTTCTTCCCGGAACAGGTCTTTTGTAACAATTATCCCTTTTGCCACGCTGTTTTTTTTCATAAAAAGTTCCATATTTTTAATATCTCCCTGGCTTATTGTTGCCCTGTATTTTACTTCCACTGGAATTATTTTTTTGTTCTTGGCTATTATATCAACTTCATGCTGCATTTTATCCCGCCAAAATAATGTCGGGTGCCTTCTTGAGATTTCATTGTAAACCTGCGTTTCAACGAGCTGCCCGAGATATTCACGGGACTCAATATGCATCTGCTTTAAAAGGCTGTTTGCAATCCCTGTATCATTGATATATGCCTTTTTTCTTGTCCTTAGCTGCTTTACTTTGCTTTGCGTGTAATTGAATGACATTGATATAAGGAAAGAGCTTTCAAGGTAAGAAAGGTATGCGGAAGCTGAGTTTCTTGATATATTAAAAACCTCGCAAATCTGCCCTATTTCAAAAAGCTGTGATGTATTCTTTGAAACAAGCTCCATAATCTTTACCAGCATTTCAGGGTTGGAGATATTAAACAACGAAGGGATGTCGCTGAATATAATTTTCTGAAGCACAGATTCGTAAAGGTATTCCTGAAGCCTGTGTATATCCATGCCTGTTGTTTCAGGAAAGCCGCCTCTAAGCAGAAATTCCTCAAACATCCCTTTCAGCTTTGCATGGTGCGCAATTGTTTTTGCATAAATCTCCTTGTATGCGCCCTTTTCAACTTTTATGCCGTTGAATTCAAGGTATTCCCTGAAAGAAAGAGGGGTAAGCAGAAAATCAAAACTTCTTCCTGCCATTGTTTCTTTGGTTTTCTTTCTTAGCAGCAGGCTTTCAGAGCCTGAAACTATGAACTTCAGGCTGTATTTCAGGTCATAATACCTCTTTATAACAGCCTGCCAATTCTCTACTTTTTGTATTTCGTCAAAAAGTATGTATTTCCTTTCTTTGCTTTCCATGCCGCTCTTTGAAATGTTTGATGCAAAATGCTGTATAATTTCATCTATAATCTCTGGGCTTTTGCTTGTCAGCTCATCAAAAGAAAAATAAAGGATATTTTTTGGCATTATGCCTTTTTGTATAAGGTGTTCTATCGTCTGGAACATGAGCGTTGTTTTCCCTGTTCTTCTAAGCCCTACGATAGTTATTATCTGCCTTTCATCGAGATATTTTATTATATCATGGAATTTTTCCCTCTTTATCTTTTCTTTCAGCCTTTCAGGCACTTTGCCGAGCGCCCAGTGCTCATTTAGGTTTTCCATCAGCCTGAGGGTTATTTCATCCATAACCTTCTGAAGGCATATCTACTTTATAAACTTTTTGTTATGCATAAAGTAGGAAGTTATCCACTTTATGTTGTGCATAATGGCTATACGCCTGCCGATTAAGCAGGATAATACTCAATAAAGCAATAGAGCTAATCAAAGTGCAGCCTCCTTTCTTTTATACACGCTAAAATAGTGATAATCCAAGCCTCTTTTCATTCTTTAACAAAATCCTTATAAACTGGCATAATATCTCTCCCATTGATAAAAGATGGCGTTTTTAGGCAATACACTGTTTTACCCTGGATGCGTTGCAAAGCAAAAAGCAATGCACCTTAAGGAGAACTATGAAAAGCTGTTAAAAGAGCTTGGAGTTAATTTTATTACAATCGACGAGCTGCCGTGCTGCGGGATGCCAATGCATTATGGCGGGTATAAAGAGGATTTTCTTGAGCACCAGGAAAGGTTTTTAGAGCTTTTGAAGGAAAAGAATGTTAAAAAGATAATAACCCTCTGCCCTGCATGCGCAAGGATTTTCAAGGATGAATACAATTTGAAGGCAGTGCATGTTTCACAGGTTTTGCATGACAACTTAAGGAAGATTAAGAAAAAATCAGACGGAGAAAAGATATCTTACCACGACCCTTGTGAGCTTGGAAGAAAAATGGGCATTGTTGACGAGCCAAGGGAAGTGTTGAAAAAAGCAGGCTATGAGATTGAAGAGTTTGATGAAAACAAGGAAAATGCAATGTGCTGCGGAGCAGGCGGATTATTGAAAGTGAATTCACCAAGGGCTGCTTCAAGGATTGCTGAATTAAGGCTAAAGCAGGCAAAATCCAAAAAGATTGTAACTTCATGCCCAATGTGCTACCTTCACTTGAAGGAAAACTCAGACGATATTGCAGTGCTTGAAATGTCAGAGGTGCTTCTATGACTTTGATTGAATCATTAAAAGCAATTGTTGGAGAAGTGAATGCGTCTGAGGCAGAGCTTGACAGGATTGCTTATGGCAATGCAAAGGCAGTTGTGTGGCCGTCAAATGCAGAGGAAGTGCACAAGATCGTGATGCTTGCAAGAAGGGCAGGAGTGCCTATTACTGCAAGGGGAGCTGGTGTTGGCTTGAGATTTGCCAATGATATTATAGTTGACATGTCAAAAATGAATTCTGTTATTACTGTTGCAAATGATTATGTTGAAGCTGAGGCAGGTGTTCTGCTTGATGATGTAAATAAATTATTAAAAGGCAAAGTTTTTCCTGTGCAGCCTGAATCAGCAAAAGCATGCAGCATCGGGGGAATGATAGCGGCAAACGCATTGGGAATAAAGGCAATGGAATTCGGAAAAACAGGCAAATGGGTTGAGGAAGTAAAGATGGTTGACGGCAATGGCATATGCCTTACCCTGAAAGGAGACGCATTAAGGCATGTTGTTGGCTTGCGAGGAGCAACAGGGATAATACTGAGCGCAAAGCTCAGGCTTAGTGATGCTGTTGAGAGAACTGCTGAGCTTCTCAAATTTAACACCCTCACTGCAATGCAGGAAAAGCTTGACGAGCTGAAGAATGATGCTGATGTGCGGAACATTGAATTCATGGATGAGATTTCATCATCCTTGCTTGGTTTTGGCATGGCAAGCCACCTTATTGTTGATTATGCAGGAGACAAAGGAATGCTTAAAGGAGCAGAAGCAAAAGAAGCGTGGGATGCAAGAAAGCAGCTGCCTTTTGTTTTAGGGCAGAAAAGGTATCTTAATGCGCATGAGCTGCAAATGCCCCTGGAGTCAATCACAAGGTTCCTTAATCTGCTGAGAAAGGATGAAGTGCCATGCTATGGGCCAATTGGCTTGGGAGTGTTATGCCCTGTTTTCAGGGATGACAGCTCGTTTGCTTCAAGAACAGATTATGTTTACAGGCAGTTCAATGCAAAGAAAAGAAAAACAAGCAATCCTGAGACAGAAAAAAGGGTTTTGGAGCTTAAAGCGCATTATGATCCTAAGAATATATTGTCAAGGGGGAAGTTTATATGATGCGCAAGCAGTGGCGAAGTGCATCTTCGAATGTAGCGGAGGCGGAACGAGAATGAAGTGCGTTGAATGCGGCTTATGCAAAGGAAAATGCCCTATGGTTAGGGCTGTGCTTAAGGAAACAGCATCTCCTAGAATGAAAGGAAAGCTCCATAACATGGAACGGGCTGACAAGCTTGCATATTTCTGCGCATTGTGCGGAATGCATGACAAGGAATGCCCTTACAATGCGGATGTCCCTGTCATTAAAATGCGGGAAAAGCTTGTTAAGAATGGCGTGGAATTGTCAAAAACAAAAGAAATGGTTGAGAACATAAAGAATCACGGCAGCGCCTTTAAGGAATAAGTTCTCTTAATTTTTTCAGTGCTTATGCTACTCCCTGTTCATCAAAAGAGACGCTATTTTTTTCCGAATCCATAGAAACATGCACTCCAAGCGGGATTGTGACTTTCGGGTCTGTGTGCCCTATATCAAAGTTCGAAAGAACAGGAAAATCATAATCTTGGCATACTGATTTAAGTAATTTATCAAAACTTTGCCTGTCTTCAACAGAATACCTAAACGCTCTCCCAACAATAAGGCCTTTTATCTTATTAAAGATACCGGCATTTTTTAAATCATAAAGCTGACTTTTTACGTAAAGTATAGGTTCACCATGGCTCATATCCTGCCCTTCAGGGATTTCTATGAATAGTATCTTCCTTTCATAATCCACATCATATTCAGTGCCCTTTAACTGTAAAATTGATGAGAGACATCCGCCCATAATTTTTCCTTCAGCCTTCCCGTGCTTCAGCCATTTAACTCCCTGATTTACATTTGTTTGCCTTTTTTGTTTAAGGTCTTCTTTTTTTGCCCAATCTAAAAATTCGTCTGTCCATTCTTTAGATGCTTCAATTGCCCCTATTTTTCCAGTTACTGATTTTAAGAACTGCTCATAAGTATAACCAAAAGGCTCTGGGTATTCGCCAAATTCCGGCATTGCACATGGGCCGTAAAAAGTAACAAGCCCTGTTTTTTTGTGGATAGCATAATGCAATAAACTTATGTCAGAATACCCGCAAAATATTTTTGGATTATCCTTAATCAGCTTATAATCTAGAAGAGGTAAAAGTTCATTTGCGCCAAGCCCGCCGATTGTGCAGATTATTGCCTTGACTTGGCTATCCTTGAACGCTGAATGAATATCACTTACTCGCTCTTCAGCTGTGCCTGCACACGCAAATTCTGTTATTTTATTAACGCATGGATATATCTTAATCTTAAACCCCTTGCTTTCCAAAAAGGATTTTGCTCTTTCTATCCTATGGGGGAATAGGGCGCTAAGGCCAAACGAAGGCGCAACAAATGCTATTGTATCTCCTTTCTTAAGGGGTTGCGGCTTAATCATGCTTTAGCTTCTCCTTTATATCTGTCGGCAGATTAGCCAAGCTTACTTGCATTTCTAAATTACCTTCTCTATTTTTCATGATGGCACTACCCTTTTCTAGTTCTTTTCTTCCTATTATAATTTTCCATGGAGTTCCATAAAAATCAGCAAATGCCGCTTTCTCTTTTAATGTTTTGCCGTGCCTGTCATCAAAAACGATTCTCAAACCAGCATCCTTCAGCTCTTGATAATATTGGGCGCACTCTTCTCCAGGAACAAGCGCAATTAAACTTAAATCAAATGGGCGGATTGCTTCTGGAAAATTAATCCCTTGCCTATCTCTATGTGATTCGACAACTGCATGCAGGCATCTTTGAATCCCAAAGCCGTAAGTGCCTATGTGGGCTGGCTTCATTAAACCATCTTTGTCTGTAAACTTAATCCTCATGGGGGCATCAAAGAGGAAATACATGGCAACACTTGATGATTTATGCGTATCTTCCCCGAGAGGGGCATAAACTGCAGTCTGCCCTTCTATTTTAATAATTGTTTCCCCTTCTTTGCAGGGGACAAGATAATCCACGTAGGATTCCCCTTCTTTTTCTATCCTATAAGCATGCAGTCCTAATTCAACCATGACTTTCTCTACTATTCTCTCAAATCCGGTTGCAGTCGCATTAAGCGACTTACTATCTCGGTCAATTGATACCATGTCACACATCAAAAACTGCTTGCTTCTGAGGATTCCCTTTGGCTTTTTAATATTCCTAAATTTATCCGCAATCTGGAATAGCTTAATGGGTAATTGCCGGTAAGAAATTGACCCTTTATTTATTGTATCTAAATATATCTCTTCATTTGTAGGGCTAAGAATCATGCCTTCAAGCGGTTCAGTAAGCTGCATAAACTCGTTTCCAAACAATTTATCTCTGCCTGTGCTTTCCAGAAAACGTCTATGCTGTAAAAGAGGGAGATATACCTCACAAAACTCCCCTTCATTGCATCTCCGCCTTATTACCTCCATTATGTTGCGAATCATCTTCTGTCCAATTGGCAGGTATGAAGGGACTCCCGAATATGGGAATTCTACCCATCCCATAGCTTCAAATAATTTGTATGATTCCATTAAACTCCAATTTTCAGGTATTGCCAGTTTTTCTTGACGTGGTTGTTTTGATAGCCTCATCTTCCCGCCCTTACTATCGATTTTTGTTTCATTTGCTTGTAGCCCACAACAAATAAATTATTTCCGCGCGCAGCCAATGCTTCATCCCTTATCAAGCTATTTTCTATATTAAATACTTGTTCCATTCTGCCCGCAATGCTTTTTTCAGCCTGAATGCTATTCCCCTTTTCTCTTGTTTCATTATAACCCGGATATATGCATATAGGAAATCCCCAACATACTATATTGCCGAAACCCGCTTCCTTATACATAGCTTTTATTGAGGCTGGAGAGAACATATGAATCTCAGGCATATCCTCCACAAATTTTCCTCCGGAATTATTTTTTATAGACTCTGCCCCTTCCAAATTGCCAAGCAGGAGATTAAAATATATGCCATGATATTTATTTGGGATAACAGAGACCAGCAAACCATTATTTTTTAAAACCCTTTTCATCTCTAAGAGGGCTTGCATAGTATTCTTAACGAACCCAAGTACGTTGTGCGTATTTATCACAATATCAACTGTTTCTGCTTTGATATATTTCAGATCATAGATATTCCCCCTCTTTATAGTCCATCTTTTCCCATATTGATTTTTATTTTTTGCCTGAGCAAGCATCTCTTTTGAAAAATCAATGAGGATTCCATTGCACAAAGGATAATTCTCGAGGATCTTTTTTGACCATCTGCCTGTTCCGCCGCCAGCATCCAAAAATCTAAAACCAGAAGGGAACCTATCCAGCCGTTCTTTCAAAAGAGACCAGAGAACCTTATCCGAAAGCCGCCAATATTCCTGTTTTTCAACATCATCATAAAAGCATGCCTTTTTTGCAAAATAGTCCTTTACTTCCTGTTCGTAATTGTTTATTGTTTTTTTCATTTTTTAGGGTTTAAGCGTTGTGTCTACTCTCGGAAATTGGCAGGCGCTCCATATATACGGCATTTTTAACAACCCCTGGAGGAATCTTTCCCAACCCAAGCCAAATCTCGATGTAGGGGCGTAACCAGGCAGTTCCCTTGTCTGGATGTAAGGTTGGTAATCATCCTTCGGAAGCTGAAAAATGCGGGCTTTTTCTTCAAGTTCAGCCTTTGATTTAACGCGTTGCCCGCTTCCGATGAATTCCCTATACCCGGGCCAGATAAAGTCAGCATTATCAGCCACTTTTGGCGTCTTACCCTTTACAGCTGCATGGTAAAATGGCACTTCTAACAAAGGAAATTCTTTTATTGCTACTACGCTACCAACAATCTCAGTTAATCTTATTTCTTCCCATGCCCCAAAACAATTTTCCAGGGTAAACTTATTGTATCTTGTATCTCCTGTATCTTGGTATAACATATTTAGTGCTTCCTTAAAACTTATTTTTTCCAGCTTACCTTTGCCTGCGGCGATTTCTTCAAGCGCTGCAATATCCTGCCTGCTTAAAAAATAGCTCAAATCTTTTAGGTTATTGCCCAGTATGGCAGAAATCATGTTTTGCACCAGAAGCCATGCTGCTTTTTCATTTTCTTCTTGGTTTATCTTGCCTTCATATTCAATATGATGAAATTCTGATAAATGAGTAGAATCCCCTGGTTCTTTTCTAAAGGAATTATAAATTGAATAAACATGGTTAACCCCTTCCTGCATTAATGCCATCTCAAGATATATCTGGGATGATTCTGAAAGGAAGGCTTTATGAGGTAAATCAAACCAATCAATCTTTATAGGGCAAGTATCTGTAGTATAGCTTATTGCCTCCTTTCCATAAACTGCGCCAGGAGACGATATCATTCTCGTAGTTAATGGCAAGGCAGTAAATAAAGCTCCAATTGCATCGAAATAATTGTTTGCGCTTATATTAATCCTGTGATTAATGCGCGCAATAGCCCCCCATGCCGGGTCGTTCTTAAGGCTCTTAACTCTCTTGCAAGCTTCATCGGCAGGAAATTTCCCTGCGCCTACATCTGCTATATCCTTAAAAATCTTATTGCCAACAAAAGAAACAGTCTTATCCGGGTTCGCATGGTAAGGGCCTTTCATTTTTCCTCGTTTTGAGAGATCTCCTCCCCCTATTTAAACCTTTCTATTTTTAATCCCTTCTTGATGGTTACTTTCTTCTTTTGAAAAAGGAATAAGCTTACTGCGGATTTATAACCACGTTTATTGCCTTGTTCACAAGCTTTGCAAACTCTTCAGGCTCTGCTTTTGTTTCTTTCATTGTATTGTAATGCATTGGGATAACAACAGACGGCTTTATTGCGTTTGCAGCTTCTGCAGCCTCTTTCATGCCCATTGTGTATGTGCCTCCGATTGGCAATAAAGCAATGTCCACTTTCAGCTTCTTCATTTCAGGTATGAAATCAGTGTCTCCTGCATGGTACACTTTAACGCCATTCATCTCAATAACATAGCCATAGCCTTCGCCTTTTGCGTGAAAAGGAATATTGCCCATCCTGAACTTGTTAATATTGTATGCAGGAACTGCAGTGACTTTAATTCCATCAAGCTCAATTGTCTCGTCTTCCCTTATAATCCTGAACTTGCAGTCTAATCCTGAAGCGCATGCAGGCGGTATGATAACTTCAGTGCCTTGCTTGATTAATTCCTTTATCTTTGCCCTGTCAAAATGGTCAAAGTGCTCGTGCGTTACAAGGATTAAATCCGCTTTTTTTGGCTCTGCAGGCAATACATAAGGGTCAATGTAAACTCTTTTATCCCCTTCTATCAGGAAGGATGAATGCCCAAAATGCACAATGTTTAATCCCTGTATCTCCATGGTCTTAGCGTAATGCTTATTGATATTAAAGCTTTTCCTCTAGCCTATCTCTTTTTCAGAAGTTTCAACTATGACTGATATATCCCCTTTCTTTTTTATCTTCCTGAGCAAGACAGCCATAAGGCAGAAGAAGAACATCATTAATGCAGCAACAAGGAACAGCGCATAAAAGCTTCCGCTTGAAAGGAACATTATGCCTGAAAATATTAACGGCGCAATAAGATATCCAACTTCATAGCCTGTCCTGAACACAGGATAAAAGCGCATTTCTGACTTTTTTGAGACTGCATGGAAAAAGTATGCCTCGTGCAGCGGCTCAATAAATGCAGCTCCAAGGCAGCCTGTAACTATCAGCCCTATGAACAAGTATACATTCTGAGTGAATGCCGCCACCATGAGCAGGATTGCCATTATGAGAAATGCAGATGCAAGGAACCTCCTGTATCCATACTTGTCTGCCAGCCATCCTGCAATGAAGTCAAAAATAATAAGCGGTATTGTGAACAATGCAAGCGTGATGCCCACTGCTTTTTCTGTAAAGCCATGCTCTGTGATAAACAATGGCACGTATGTGTAAAGCACAGTCCACCATGTTGCAAGCCCAATTGCAATCAGATAGATTATTGTGAGATTTCTTGTGCTGAAAAAATCTTTTATCCTTGTGATCATGCTTTCTTCAGACTGCACAGGCTGGGATTTTTCCTTTACATTGCTGACCATGAGGATGCATAAGGCAATGGCTGCTATTATTGCTGCAAGCGAAAATGTTACAGACTTGGAAAATATAGCTGCAACAAATCCCCCTGCAAGAGGCCCGGCAAACCACGCAATATTAATGAGCGTGAAATACAGCCCTTCCACTTTTCCAAGGTTCTTTTTTCCTGCAACATCCCTTATGAAAAGCCCCAGCGTGACTGTTGCGCCTGCTGCGAACAATGACCTGAACAAATCCAGTATAAGAAACTGCCATAATGTTGTGACTAAAGGGATTATTGCATAGCACAATGCAAATCCTGCAAGAGCTATCTTTGTTAAAGGGGCTTTTTTAATCTTTTTCAGGAAATAGCTCATCATTATTGTGAAAATAATCCATTCAACTGACGATAATGCCACAACAAGCCCTACATACATATCCTGCCCCACTAATTGTTTTATAAAAAGGGGAAAAACAGGGCTGGCTACTGCGAATACAAGTGTGTAAAGCGTTGATACAAGGAAAATAATGCCTGAATGCTTTGGCAGCTTGTGCTTGAACCTGAACATAAGAAAATAGTGGGCTGGGGGAATTATAAACTTTTCACTTCAGGATTTCGCCTGTTTTATGGCTCCAAAGTATTAAGTCCAGTTCATCCATGGGTATTTTTACCTTCCTGCTGTAAGCGTTCATTTTTGCTTCTATCTCAAGATAATGCTTTTTGTTTTTTGGCTTTTCATTGCTTTCAATGACTTTTGTTTCATGCAGGCAGTTTACAATGTGCTTGTCAAGGATTGCATAATGGTTAAAGCCAATATTTCTTAAGAAATGGCTTGCCTCTTTCATGCCAATTCCTTTTGCTTTTTCTACAAAGAAATTCCGCAATTCCTCATGGTTCTTGTTTTCAATATGGCATTTTAAATTTATCCCTATTCTCTTTCTTGTCTCCACAATGTAATTTGCGCGCTTTCTCCAGAAGCGGTAGCCGCATTTGTGTAACTTATTGCTTATCTCTTTTTCAGAGCCTGTGAAAATTAAATTGCCCAATGCTTCTATTGCCTTTATCCCTCCTTTTGCAGAGGCGTTTGCTGTTAAAATGCAGAAGCAGAGCTCTTTAAAGATTTCTTTATTGCCTTTGTTGTATGTTAATTTAAACTCGGAAAGGCGGCTTTTAATTATATGCTCTTTTTCTTTTCTAATCTTATTTATCTCTTTAAGCATGCCCAATTTAGGACTGCTTGTGTTTAAATGTTTTGTTATTCTTTGGCTTTATCCAGCGGAACTTGCTTGAGCGCTGCACAGCCCTTGTTATGATTACAAAAAGAATGGAAAGCAAGAATATTCCGAACAAAGTATACTGCCAGTACTGCCATGTTAAATTGCTCCAGTCTATTGCAAGGGTTCCTGCATCTGGAGGCAATCCCCTGTAGATTGAGATAAATCCCATAAGGAATCCTGCTAGTATTGCTGTTGCAGGGTATATAATAAAGCAGACAAGTGAGATTATGAGAAATGCATACACTCCCAGCATCCAGTATGTGTTTCTCATTTTGCCTGCCTGTATGCTGTTTGGGCAGCTATTGCGCCTTCGGCAGCAGCTGTGATTATTTGCTTTAATGAAGTTCTATTTGTTATGTTGCCTGCTGCGAATACATTTTTAATATTTGTGTTTTGTTCGGCATTAACTTTTATGTATCCCTTTTCAAGCTTTAATTTTAGCTGCTTTGCAAGCTCCAAGGAAGGCTCTAATCCAATTTCAACGAATACGCCTTCTGCTTTTATCTCCTTGTTGTCTTTTAATTTTATTGCTTTCACAAACCTTTCGCCTTTTATTTCCAATGGCTCTCCATTTATGATTTTTATCTTATTGCTTTTCTTTATTATTTCCATTGAAGCTGCGTCTGCCTTTACTTCGCTCCTGCATAATATTGTAACGCTTTTTGCATACTCTTTTAGCATTAATGCTGCCATAACTGCTGAGTTTGACGCGCCTATTACAACAACATCTTTATCTGCGAATAAAGGGCCGTCGCAGGTAACGCAGTAGCTTACTCCTTTTCCTGTGTATTCTTTTTCGCCTTTTAGGTTTAGCTTTTTGTGCTTTAAGCCAGACGCAAGGATTACTGCTTTTGATTCATATTTATTGGCATTTGTGCTAATTAAAAAGCCGCTTTTTTGCTTTTTTATTTGCACAACATCCTCATTTTTTAATTCAGCTCCCTGTTTTACTGCCTGCTGCATCATTTTTCCTGAAAGCTCTGTTCCTGCTATTTTTTCAATGCCAGGATAATTCCATACCTCATGCGCATAAGACATCTGGCCTAAATCAGCGTATAAGACTAGTGTTTTAAGCTTGTACCTTGCTGCGTAGATTGCCGCTGTGCAGCCCGCAGGCCCTGCTCCTATTATGATTACGTCGTGCATGTGTTAGAAGACACCTTTGTTCTTTATAATGCTTTTGCGAAACCTTTATATATAAGTATATACCTGATAGATATAAGTATATATAAAATGGCAAGACAAATACAGATTCAGGCTGAAAAAGCACTGCATTCTCCAACATTAAAAACAATTGTAATGGTGGAAAATTCACTGAAAAAAGCAGGCCAGCTTGTGAGTGTTGCAGAACTGAAAAGGATGCTCCCAAGGAAAGTAATGCACCAGACAGTACTTGAGATACTAGACTATTTACAGGCAAGCGGCAAAATTATGATAGGCACAAAGGGTATTTTGTGGATTTTTGAAGAAAGAAAAAAGCTGGAAAGCATGGCAAACAAAGGCTTGGAGATATAATTTTCAGATTTATTGAAGATTTTTCAGAATTGAATTGGAAACTCTTTTAAACAATGATTCCAAATGTGCTGTGATGGATAAATCAGTACGAATAATACTCCTGGGGGATGCAAAAGAGGTTTACAATAAGTTGGTTATAGCTGTTGAAAATCAGGCAAAGCAGGGGAAAACTAATACGCAAGAGATACAATTGCTTAAGTCAATAAACCAAAAAAAGGAATTCATAAGGCAGGATCCTTTTTACGGGGATAATATCCTAAAAAAGCAAATCCCCTCTTCTTATAATGCAAATAATCTCTGGCGTGTTGAATTATGCAATTTTTGGAGAATGCTTTATACAATTAAAGGGGATAAAATAGACATAATCTGTTTTATACTGGATATTATGAATCATAAAGATTATGATAAAAAATTTAAATATAACCCTACTTTAGCACTTATTTAACTTAGATTTCAGCTTTTTTGTATTTCTTCGTCGGAGAAACTTCAGATAGCCCCATTGGAGGAATATTGTGTAGTGTATAACTTTAGGTGTATTTTTTG
>Ga0180009_10000911_pt1 | contig 37628 bp, 31 predicted proteins | sample OS_PC_MetaG_FD_123537 | JGI IMG/M metagenome (GOLD analysis project Ga0180009, IMG submission 123537) | Groundwater microbial communities from the Aspo Hard Rock Laboratory (HRL) deep subsurface site, Sweden - OS_PC_MetaG | ecosystem: Environmental > Aquatic > Deep subsurface > Groundwater... | reverse complement strand
TGGGGGTGGAAGAGGTCGTGGACAATCACTTGTCCTTGCGCATGATCACGCCGGGCAGCGTGAGCTTGCCGGAGGCGACCTTGTAGGTGCCGGTGACGCACAGCAGCGGGGCCTTGCCCTGCTCATGCACCTGCAGCTTGGCCGCGACCGCATCGAAGTTCACGTTCTCTGCCCCTTGCACGGGTACAGTGATCCGCACGCTTGCGCCCTTGATGGTTGGGCTCATACCGGGGCTGTCGAGGGCGATGGGCAGGCCGGGAGCCGTGGCGGGGAGGATATCTTGAGCTGGCGAGATGTCGCGCACCGTGAGGCCGCCGGTGCAGGCCTTGTCCTCGACGAGAACGACCCAATGCGAATGCCAGTCGGCACCGTCGTTGTTCGGATCGCCGTCGCCGCTCTCGTCGAACAGTGGCGTATCGTCGAAGTCAGGATGCGCGGTGATGGCAAGCGTGAGAATGCCGGAGCCCTTCGCGAAGCCTGCGGCCGAGGGATCGAGCTTGGTCGGCCAGACGTAGGCATCCACTTTCGAGCCCTGGAGCTTGCCGACCTTCTTGGGCTTCATGCTGCCGGCCTTGCCAGAGACCTCCATAGAAAAGGTCGCCAACCGGCCGTCCGTCGTCGCCGTTGCCCCGATGATGTCGAAGGCGCCCGGCACCTTCGGATCGCTTTTCGCCGTGATGTCATGGGCCGTTGCGGGAGGTGCGGCGAGGCTGAATACGGCCACAGCGGCAAGGCTGGAAAGGATACGCATGGGGTCTCTCCCGAACAGTGTTGCCTGATTGATAGCGACTGACTATCATCTGCTCGCGCCAGAGCCCCTCGTCAACAACTAATATCGAGTCGCTACCATGACCTCAACTGCCGCCATCGACGTGGCGCACCTGATCGACAGACTGGACCGGCTTGCGCGTAGTGGGGAGGCTGTGGGCGAGCTCAATCCTGCGCAGTGGGAAGCGCTGCGCTTTGTCGCCCGCGCCAACCGCTTCTCGCGCACGCCCGCGGCGCTTGCCGAGTATCTCGGCTCCACGCGCGGCACGGTCTCGCAGACGCTGATCGCGCTGGAGCAGAAGGGTCATGTCACGCGCGAGCCGAGCCTGCGCGACCGGCGCTCGATCATGCTGGAATTGACACCGATGGGTGCGCATGCCATGCGGCGCGACCCGATACTGGCGCTTGCGGCAGACATCGAGGCTACAGCGCCGAACCAACTCGAAGCGGTTGTCGAGGTCTTGCGAACCGCGCTGCACGCGATGATCACACGCAATGGTGGCCGTGCCTTCGGCGCCTGCTACACCTGCCGGCATTTCCGAAAAGGCGGTGGCTCAGGCCGGAGCGAGCCGCATCACTGCGCGCTGCTCGACGAACAGCTTTCCGAAGCTGACAGCCGCGCGATCTGCGTGGAGCAGGAGGCTTAGACGACTGTCTGACATAGGTAGAACCAATCTGCCGCAGCGGATTCAAGCTAAGATCGAGTCGGCTGTGGAAATGCGTACCGTCGCTAAAATTGAGACGGAACGCGATGAGCCTGGACGCAAGGAATATGGTTGAATCTCCCTGCTCCTGCGGGTTTTCAATGGTGGCGCGCGTGTGTACGAGCGCCGATGATTCGAGGTGGTGAAAGCACGCTTCTCAAGCCCTCGCCGTGAACACCCACGACTCCTGGCGGTATCGTCCAGTGCGGGCCCCCGCAAACGTCCTACGGAGTCAAGCTGACGGTTCGGGATCCCATACGATGAACGTGCGCTTGACGCGTAAGAATTGAAAATCATCGGGGACGGCGGTGAACTCGATAACCTTGCCGTCCGTGTAGGTGTCGACAACTTTCCCCTCGTGTGTGGAGAACACGTGCCCGATTTTTGCGCCATCATCGCAGAATATGAGCTCGATATCGGGGGCTGAGTGGCCCGCCATCCAGTCATCGATTAAAGGCCGCTTGACGAATGCACAGCCGCTGTAATCATCGCCGGGAACCCAGTCGCCGCCAAGCTCTTTGATGAGCATCAGCCAGTCATCGACAGCGTAGTCATTGCGCTCGGTCGCGATCTGGCGGCCGCAGCGAGCCGCTATGTTCTGCAGCATCTGACCGATGTCGGTCGGGGTCCTGCCTGAAATCGCAGCTAAGGCTGTAGGGGTGCAGGACACCCCCGTCTGCCATTCCCGAACATCGTCAAGCGTGAAGATCATGGGGTGTTAGTTACCACGATCGGATCAGGAGTGGCGAGATGGAATAGCATGGTCAGCGGCTGCTCCGTGGTCGCCATATTTCCCCCCATCATCTTCCCAGTTGTGCCTTCTCCTGCATCAGCAGCGTTTCCGTAACATCTTGATCCAGCGTGTCTAATTCGTTCTGGAACTCTTCGAAGGCTGCCAGCAAGGTGTTCGTACTTTCTCCTCTCGGGCGCGCCATTCTTGATCTCACGCGCTGATCGCGCTCCGATGGGGCGGGCTGTTCGCCCGACGCCCCTTGGGCGTTGGAACGCTGCGCGTTCCTGGTTTTTCCATCGAGGTGAGTTGTTTTTGATCTCACGCGCTGATCGCGCTCCGATGGGGCGGGCTGTTCGCCCGACGCCCCTTGTTCCGCCGCGACGGTTATCCATCGCGGCGGTTTTCGTTCGACAGCGAGCCTTGTGAAGCGTTCTCACTTCCCCTTCCATTTGTGCCGTCAGCGACGGAGATAAGGGCATAGGACACGCGGGCTTCCGGCGTAGGGAATATACGTGCCATCGCTCCAGCGGAATGTCCGGTATCGATCATCACAGCGCTCCCAGCGATCATAATAATTGCGCTTGGAGGCGGCGATCGCCCCGCCAATGATCAGCCCGGCAATGGCTGCCAGCGATGGGCCTCGCCGATGGCGATAGGAATAATGACGATGATGGCGGCGGGAGCGATACTTGTAATGCGGCCTGTCGCGGTAGATTTTTCCGGCGCGGCGATGAGAACGATTACTTTCCAACCGGTGGCGGTGACGTTTTAGCGAGCGATGACGCCTTGCCGAGCGATTGCGGAGCGAACGATTCCGAACTCGGGCTCTGCTACGCCGTCTCGCTCGCGGTCGCTTTCGCGCGTGGCGTCTCGATACACCGCCCCGGCCCTTGCGTGCGACGAGAATGATATTGGATTTCGACACCGGACTGGCTGCTACAATCCGTTCGGCTGCCGAGCCGGCCGGCAAGGAAGCTGCGGCGGCAATCGCCGGGGCGACGTTTGCGCCAGCAATTCCGGGCATCCCGACAGCAGCGCACATCAAGGTAAGAGTGGCGACGATCAGCGTTCGTCGTGGTGATGTCCTGTAACCGTATATAGTGGCCTCCGATCCGATTTTCGACGTTCAGCAAATTCCGAGCGCATTGAAAACCTCAATCATTTGAACGAATGAATCAGATCATCGTTCCATATGAAGCTAAGTCGGCGAACGTCGGTCGTCCCGACGGTACGAATTTGACTTTTTCGCCATGGGCCTTCTCATGCGATGAACTTTTCAATGGTCGACGACTGCCGGCCACTAGAGCATTATCCGACCATACGCGATCGCTTTTCGCGATCGGATGGTCGGATAAAGACGCTCTAGCATTATGAATCTAAAGCAACTTCATCCGATCTTGGAATCGCTCTCGGCGATTCCGTCAGATCGGATGTTGCTCTAGCCAAACGAGATGGAGACGTGATGTCCGGTCATTCATTTCTCGACGACGTCAACCGCCAGTTCAATGCGGGGGCGGTCTTCGTTCCGATGCAGGATGGACTTGCCGAGAAGATCCGCATCTGCAACGCGACTTACGTTACGCGTTTCGGCGTGCGGCTGCGCGGGCGCGTCGAAACCTTCATCGGCTGGCGCAGCGTGCACAGCTCTCATGTCACGCCGGCGAAGGGCGGCATCCGCTATTCCGCGGATGTCGACCAGGAAGAAGTCGAGGCGCTGGCGGCGCTGATGACCTTCAAGTGCGCGCTCATGGGACTGCCGTTCGGCGGCTCGAAGGGTGGCCTCAAAATCGATCCAAGCAAGTGGGAGCGGGCGGAACTGGAGAGGATCACGCGCCGCTTTACGCAGGAACTCGCCCGGCACAATTTTCTCGGGCCGAGCCAGAACGTGCCTGCCCCCGATATGGGCACCAACGAAACGACGATGGTGTGGATGGCCGATGAGTATCGTCGCTGGTCGCCAAACGACATCAATGCGCTTGCCTGCGTCACGGGCAAGCCACTTGCGATGGGCGGCATCGAGGGGCGCATCGAAGCGACCGGGCGGGGTACGCAGTACGCAATCCGTGAATTCTTCCGGCATGAAAAGGATCTGGAGCGTGCCGGGCTGAGTGGGCCGCTCAAGGGCAAGGCCGCCATCGTGCAGGGGCTCGGCAACGTCGGCTACCACGCGGCAAAGTTTCTCAACGAAGAGGACGGCTGCAGAATCGTCGGCGTCATCGAACGTGACGGTGCGGTCTGGTCGGACGACGGGTTGCCGATCGAGAACCTGAAGCAGCACTTGACGAAGACCGGCGGACTTGCCGGCTTCGAAGGTGTCGAGTTCGTTGAAGACGGCGCCAGCGTACTGGTGCGGCCTTGCGATATCCTGATCCCTGCCGCACTTGAACGTGTTATTCATGATCTGAACGCGCCCATGATCCAGGCGAAGCTCGTCGTCGAGGCAGCGAACGGCCCGACGACCTTCGAGGGCGATAGGATCCTACGCGAGCGCGGTATCGTCGTGATGCCCGATCTCTTCGTGAATGCGGGTGGCGTCGTCGTCAGCTATTTCGAATGGGTCAAGAACCTCACTCATATTCCGTTCGGGCTGATGGAACGCCGGCACCACGAGTCGAGCCATCAGATGCTGGCGAGTTCGCTGGAGAAGATGACGGGTGCAGCGTTCCCTCGCGACATTGCCCGGTCGTTCGTGCAGGGGGCGAGCGAAATCGATCTCGTGCGATCCGGACTCGACGACATGATGCGGACGGCCTACGGGCAGATCCGTGCCGGCTGGAATGGCCCTGGCACCATGCCGGATCTGAGAACGGCTGCTTATGCCATTGCGATCAAGCGATGCGCGGATGCCTATGGTGCGATCGGGATTTAATCAGCGTCGATCTGAAGGGCGATCACCTGACGGAAAAAGTTTGAGCCTGGTGCGAGCAGATGCACCGGGCTCAAACGCAACGTCGTCGATCGCAAGCATCACTGGCTCTTGAGATGCTCTACGATTGCTGAACGGACCTTGGCGTCAGCGATGCCCGAATATGGCTTCATGTTGTTGCCAGGGACGACGGCATTCGGATCGGCAATGAACTGATCGAGCTTTTCGGTGGTCCACTCGAAGTCGGCGCTTTTGAATGCCGACGAATATCCATACCCACTAGCCGCGGCTGCCTTGCGGCCGACGATCTGATGGAGATTGGGACCGAGCCGGTTGTCGCCTTCATCCAGGCTATGGCAGGTGCGGCAGTTGTTGTTGTAGGCCAACTGCCCGTCGGCAGGGTTGCTGGTTTGGGCACCTGACGGGCCGGTCGTGAAGCAGCCGATGGTCAGAAGCGTCAACAGCGAAAGAGACAATCGATTCATAGAATTTCTCCTTTCGAGGAGGTGCGGAAACGACATCTGTGAAAACGCAGTGTCCTTATTTATCGTTCCGCCTTCTGGCGGGGATGGAGGTTAAGCCATTCAATCGGGAAATGAATGGAGCCCCGCAAACGCGGGGCTCCAGCAGTCATCCGATGTCCCGTTCAGCCACGAAGATATGGGCAAAGGACACGAGGGCTTCCGGCGTACGGAATGTATGTTCCGTCGCTCCACCGGAACGTGCGGTAGGCTCGATCGCACTGCTCCCAACGATCGCCGTAGTCGCGGCGCGAAGCCGCGATGGCGCCACCGATGATCAATCCGGCGATACCTGCGGCAACAGGTCCGCCGTAACGGTAGCGACGACCATAATAGCGGCGACCACCGTAATAGTTGCGTCGTCCATAGTAGTGGCGACGAATGCCGCGGTTGGGATATCGGAAGGAGCGATTTCTAAAACCGCGACGTCCGAAACCGCGACGGCCCTTGCGGGCGACCTGATGCACGTTGGCGACCGCAGAGTCACCAGCGGTTGCCGTTGCAGGCATCGCCGCTGCTATGATCTTCGGTGCCGCCAGCGAGCCGATTGCCGCCGGAGTTGGAGCCGCCGCAGATGCGCCCGTGCTCGTCAACAGGGCAATTGCTACGGCTCCGGCGAATTGTCGCACATGATTCTTGTTAAGCACGTTGAACTCCTTTTTCCACTCGATCGAAAGCGAAACCGTTTCGGCATCGCTACAATCCCAGGCGTGTCAGGCTGTTCAACGCAGCGGGCGACGTGCATGTTCCGTCGTGTCATGCAGGTGTGCGGATCACGAATTCTTGTGGCGGTCGTGACGCGTCCAAAAATACAAGAAGGCGAGGTCAGTTCGTAACTGTCGAAATGAAAACGGGCCGGCATTTTTGCCGGCCCGCTCGTATTGCGTTCGTTGTCACGCAGTCGCGACAAAGCTTAGATCATGTATTGGCCGCCGTTGGCGGAAATCGTCGAGCCGGTGATGAAGCCGGCATCGTCGGAAGCGAGGAAGGCGACGATCTTGGCGATCTCTTCAGGCTCGCCGAGACGGCCGACCGGGATGTGCGGCAGGATGTTCTTCTTCAGGACTTCCGGATCGATGGCCTTGACCATCTCGGTGCCGATGTAGCCGGGACAGACGGCGTTGACGGTAATGCCCTTGAAAGCGCCTTCCTGGGCGAGCGCCTTGGTGAAGCCGAGATCGCCGGCCTTGGCCGCCGAGTAGTTGACCTGGCCCATCTGCCCCTTCTGTCCGTTGATCGAGGAAATGTTGATGACGCGCCCGAAGCCGCGCTCGCGCATGCCGGGCCAAACCGGGTGGGTCATGTTGAAGAGGCCGTTGAGATTGGTGCTCATGACCTCCTGCCACTGCTCCTTCGTCATCTTGTGGAACATGCCGTCTCGCGTAATACCGGCGTTGTTGACGAGGATGTCGACGGGGCCTAGTTCGGCTTCGACTTTCTTGATGCCTTCGGCGCAGGCGTCGTAGTCGGCGACCGACCACTTGAAGACAGGGATGCCGTTCTCGGCCTTGAAGGCGTTGGCGGCATCATCATTGCCGGCGTAGTTTGCGGCGACTTTGCAGCCGGCTGCGTTGAGTGCGAGGGAGATGGCGGCGCCGATGCCGCGCGTGCCGCCGGTAACGAGTGCTACTCGTGCCATGGGGAATCCTTTTTTGAGTTTAGCGTTGCTTCATTGGTTGAATGGCGCGGCCGGGAAAGCCGCCGCGCCGGTTATCGGCAGGAGAGTCACCAGGGTCTACGCTTCCAGCGCTTCGCGCAAGCGGCGATCAATCCCGTTCGACGCAGAGCGCAACGCCCATGCCGCCGCCGATGCAAAGCGTGGCGAGGCCCTTCTTGGCGTCGCGGCGCTTCATTTCGAACAGGAGCGTATTGAGGACGCGTGCGCCGGAGGCTCCGATCGGGTGGCCGATGGCAATGGCGCCGCCGTTGACGTTGACCTTCGAGGTATCCCAGCCGAGGTCCTTGTTGACGGCGGAAGCCTGTGCAGCGAAAGCTTCGTTGGCTTCGATCAGGTCGAGGTCGTCGATCGACCAACCGGCCTTTTCGAGAGCCTTGCGCGAAGCAGGGATCGGGCCGGTGCCCATGATTGCCGGGTCGACGCCGGCGGTGGCGGCAGAGACGATACGGGCGAGCGGTTCGATACCGCGGCGCTTGGCTTCGGCTAGGGTCATGAGCAGTACAACGGCGGCGCCGTCGTTGATGCCGGAGGCGTTGCCGGCGGTGACGGTGCCCGATTCGCGGTCAAAGGCGGGCTTGAGCTTGCCGACGGAGTCGAGGGTGGTGCCGGCCTTGATGTATTCGTCGGCGTCGACGATCGTGTCGCCCTTGCGGCCCTTGATCGTCACCGGCGCGATCTCGTCCTTGAACTTGCCGGCTTTCTGAGCGGCTTCGGCCTTGTTCTGCGAGGCCACCGCGAAGGCGTCCTGCTCGTCGCGGGTGATCTGGTATTGCTTTGCGACGTTTTCGGCAGTCGTCCCCATGTGGTAGCCGTGGAACGCATCCATCAGGCCGTCGCGCAACATGCTGTCGATGAACTTGACGTCGCCCATCTTGGTGCCATCGCGCAGGTGGGCCAAGTGCGGTGCCTGGCTCATGCTTTCCTGGCCGCCGGCAATGACGATCGTCGCCGAACCGTCGCGGATCTGCTGGGCGCCGAGGGCGACAGCGCGCAGGCCGGAGCCGCACAACTGGTTCATGCCCCAGGCCGGGCTCTCAACGGGGATGCCGGCGTTGACGGAGGCCTGGCGGGCGGGGTTCTGGCCGGCGCCTGCCGCGAGGACCTGGCCCATGATCACTTCGGAGACGTCGGCTGGGGCAACACCGGCACGTTCCATTGCGGCCTGGATGGCGATCTTGCCGAGTTCGTGAGCCGGCAGGGAAGCAAGGGAACCGTTGAAAGAGCCCACGGGGGTGCGCGCGGCGCTGGCGATGACGATCGTGTCGTTGTCCTGACTCATAATTAAAGGCTCCTGGGTTGCTCCGCTCGCGGAGGCGGCTCGAGTTTTACTATAGTGGGGTGCCGTGGGGCAAAACCGGCACGGTGCTGGGTATGTGCGATAGTGCCTGCACCGGTCATAACAGGTCTGACTTCGCACCTGCAATCAAGACATGAGGCGAACATTTCATCATAGCACGTGCGCGCCTGTTCAGATTTCCGGCACAAACGGCTTCCAAGTCGAACGAACGTTGTGATACCTTGTCGCATCGCAACAAGATCGGCCGGTGCCGGCCGATGAGTGCAATGGTCCATTTGAGCCGAGCGTGAAATGCTGAAAAAGACGGAAACCCGAGACGAGAAACGCGAATCGGTCGTCATCAAGAAGTACGCCAATCGCCGTCTCTACAATACCGAGACGAGCACATACGTGACGCTCGACGATCTTGCCGACATGGTGCGTTCAGACCGGGATTTCGTCGTCTTTGACGCCAAGAGCGGCGATGACCTGACGCACTCGGTATTGACACAGATTATCGTCGACCAGGAGAGCAAGGGGCAGACTTTACTTCCCGTGCCGTTCCTGCGGCAGCTCATCCGGCTCTATGGCGACAGTATCTCGCGAATGGTGCCGACGTACCTGCAATTCAGCATGGAAACGCTGGCGCGCGAACAGGAACGCTTCCGGGATCAGATTTCGACAGCGTTCGGATCGCATGCGACGCCGTTCGAGGCCTATCAGGAACATGCCCGGCGCAACATGGCGATCTTCGAACAGGCCATGTCGATGTGGAGCCCGTTCCCGAACACGGCAGCCGACCCCGGCGCCAAAGGTGTCGAGGGAAGCGGAAAACCGGCAGATGCAGCGCCGGCGCGAAACGAGATCGAAGAATTGAAGTCGCAGCTCGCGGCGATGCAGCACAAGATCGAGAAGCTGGCGCAGGACAAGGACTAGATCGCTTCCGCTTTGGCGGAAAGCAATATTGCCTTTTCGCTCACGGGCCAATCGGCCTGGCCCTTCGCGGTGGCGGCGCTCCTTTGGTCAACACTCAGCAAGCTGTTGTTGAGCAGCCGGGCCACAGTCATGGCCTTCAAAAGCTTGCAGCGTCAGGGCAACCCGCCCAAGGGTGAAGGAATCTTCACAAATCGTCGGGTAGATCGCCGGCCGGGATCGGCTGGCCGAAATGGAAGCCCTGCAGATAGGTGATGCCCGCTTTCGTCAGAATGTCGGCGGTTTCCTCGTCGCCGACCCATTCCGCGACCGTTTCCATGCCGAACGTTTCGGCCAATTCGACCATCGTCTTGATGAAGATCTTGTCGGAACTGTCGACGGACAGGTTCTTGACGAATGCGCCGTCGATCTTCACCAGGTCGACCGGCAAGTGCTTCAGGTTCTTGAACGACGTGTAGCCGGCGCCAAAGTCGTCGATGGCTACGCGGCAACCCATTTCACGCAGCGTGTCGACGAATGCGATGGCTTGATCGATATCGTCGATCACTTTCGTCTCGGTAATCTCGAGGACGAGACGCTTGGTCAACGAGCGGTCGTTGCCGGAGAGGTTCTGCAGCGTCGCAAGCCAATCCTGGTCGGTTGTCGTCATGCTCGACACATTGACGGAGAGCGAAAGTCGGGGATGTTTGCGCAGCAGCGCCACCGAGAGTTCAAGCGTGCGTCTGTCGATCAGCCGCAACAGCCCGAACTGTTCTGCGAACGGAATGAATTCGCCGGCCGAAACGATCGACCCGTCCGGTTTCTCCATGCGCAACAGGCATTCGTAGAGATCGGCCTTGCGGGTCGTCGAGTTGATGATCGGTTGCAGGACGAGACGCATGCGGTCGTCGTCGAGGGCTGACATGATGTCGTCGGCGATGGTGATGCGGCGCTGCCGGATCGACTCGTGGTCGGTATCGGCGGCGAAGCCGACGAAGCTGTCGAAGCGGCGCGACTTGGCGGCGTCGAGGGCGTGCAGGGAACGGCTGAAGACCTGGCGCACGGTGCCGGCTTGATCGGGCATGGTCACGCCGCCGACGGAAATCGTCGCCGTCAACTGGCAGGCGCTGGTATTGATCGGCGTCTGGCGGACTGCCTGCATGAAGCGCTCGGCGGCGATGCGCATGGCGCCTGCGCCGCAATTGGAAACGATCACGCCGAACTTGTTGGAAGAATAGCGGCCCAACAGGTCGCCGCTCCTGAGCTTGCCCTTGACGATCTTTGCAGTGGCGTTCAGCACCTCGTCGCCGATATCGAAGCCAAAGGTTTCGTTGACGGAGGCGAGGTTGTTGACGGCGATCATCAGGAACGCGCTCGACGTCTGGCGATGTTCGGCCCGGCCAAGTACCGCTGCGATCGCCTGTGGCAGCCGGGTGCGGTTGAGCTGGTTTGTCATCTCATCGCTGTCAGAGCCGTAAAGCGCGGCCTGCTCGGCGACGAAGCTTTCGTTGACGACGCGAATGGTGCCGCGGGCGCGGATCGGCTTACCGTCGATGTCCGGCCACCAGCGGCCGTGGTCTTCGAGCCATATCGAGGCGATGCCGCGCAGCGCGCCGGGGCGGAACCGGTACTGCACCCGGTAGGGAACGCCGCGATCATGGGGGCAGGACGTGGAATTGGTGACAGCGACCAGACGGCGGGCGCGATGCTCGGGGACGATACGGTTTTCGAAGTGCTTGCCGGTCGAGATATCGGCGACGCCGTCGAGGCCCAAGACAGCCGGTGCATTTTCTTCCCACAACAGGGAGTCGCTGTGGAGGTCCCAGACGTAAGCGCTTTCGTCGAACGCCGATAGCATGCCGACAAGGTCGAGCGCTTCGGATTCGATCAGTCCGTCGGGCCCGGTCGCCGCCGACGGGGTTCCAGGGCTGGCAGGTCCGCTGTTTGCGTCCGGTTTGGGCATGTCATCTCGGCCTTTGACTGCCATCATCGGTTGGGGCGAAAAGCTCACAGAGGAATCCTACTTCGTCGGCTCCGCTCTTGCCCGGGGCTCGGAAGCGAACGGCCATCATCCCTCAGGTTAAAGGTAAACTCCTAACAACAGTTGAAGCGACTTGCACACGGGAACGGCGGATTTCGGGCCGGCGGACAAAGGAAAGGGCCGGTTTCGAGCAACCGGCCCACTTTCCGAAGTCAGACGCGGGATGGGCGGGTTCACTCGCCCATGTTGCCAAATCCGATGTCGCGGCGGGCCACGCGGATGCCGATGGTGTATCCTGCAACGACGTCGATGAGGGTGGCGACCATGAGCAGGAAGAAGACGCTCGTATACGCGGCGTCAATCAACAGGAACTCGACCAGACAGGCGATGAACACCAGCATGGAAAGTCCGTGATCAAGCAGGCTGGCGGTCGAGGTATATGTTGCTTTCAGGATTTCGACGAAGAGAAGCAGCATCGTGACAAGGATGATGAGATCGCCCCAGGTGAAGGTCCAGTAGACGGCATCGGCCCCTTCGGCAGCGCCGGAGCGGAATGAGGGCAGCGAGAAGAAGACCGTACGCAGGATGCTTTCGGCGTTGCCGGTATCGCTGGCGCCGAGCAGCACCACGATGTTGTAGAAAATGAACGCGAAGATGATGAGCGGCAAGGACCTGATCGACATTCGTTACTCCCCTGTCAGCCGAATACGTGCGTGGCTCAGCGTTGCTTGGCCAACACGGTGTTAGCGCGTGCCGTGCATTATTTTTTATTCCAACATTGCGCAGGCGCATGTTGGGTTGTGTTCGCTGCCAACACTGCGCAGGCGCATGTTGGATTGTGTTCGCTGCCAACATTGCGCAAGCGCATGTTGGATTGTGTTCGCTGCCAACATTGCGCAAGCGCATGTTGGATTGTGTTCGCTGCCAACATTGCGCAAGCGCATGTTGGGCGTAGCGCAGCTTTAAGGCGTTTTCATTTCAGGGGCGCAAGAGGCGTTCACGGATGATCACCTGTCGTGTGGCAACAGCGCCGCAGGGCGGTTGGACGCGGCGCTGCCGACGATCAAACGTCCGACTTGGGCTCCAGAATCTGGCGGCCACGATATTTTCCTGACTTGAGATCGATGTGGTGAGGGCGGCGGCGCTCGCCGGATTCCTTGTCTTCCACGTAGGTCGGAGCCGAAAGTGTATCGTGCGAACGGCGGGACCCGCGCTTCTGGCGCGAGACTTTCTTCATTGGAACGGCCATTGGTCTTCTCCAGGCAGCTTTTTCACGGAGGCGCGCGGCAGATAGCGGGGCTTCGCTTGGACAAATCGTCCAAAATCACCTGCTACCGGCGCAGCGCCAATTCCTCTCAGCCCGCTTTCACGGGGAGCTTTGAAGGCGGGGTTATAGGCGCAAACGTCCGCCAGCGCCAGTCCCGCGACAATGATTTTTACGCTGCGGCGCTGGTGCGGGGAAGCACTGCATTCTACACATGAGCCGCTGTGCATGAACGAGTGGAAATACGGACCATGGATTTTGCCGAAAGTCTCGGCCGGACGGGCGCGCTTGTGGAAGCCGAACTTGATCGTCTCTTGCGTGGCCCAATGGCCGCAGGGGTGCCGGAGCGGCTCGCGGCGGCCATGCGGCATGCGGTGCTGGGGGGAGGCAAGCGATTGCGACCGTTCCTGGTACTCGAAACCGCGCAGCTGTTCGATATCGGCGCTGACGCAGCGCTGCCGGCGGCATTGGCTGTCGAACTGATCCACGGCTACAGCCTCGTTCACGATGACCTGCCAGCCATGGACGACGATGAAATGCGCCGCGGCAGGCCCACGGTCTGGAAGGAATTCGATGAATGGACGGCCATTCTTGCCGGCGACGGGCTGCAGGCGCTGGCGTTCGAAGTCCTTGCCACCCCGCCCGCAGGATCGAACCAGATCGGCGGCGGACTTGCCGGCGAAGTCCGCGCCAGGCTGATCGTTGCGCTGGCCGAGGCGAGCGGGGTGCGCGGCATGGTCGGCGGCCAGGCGCTCGATCTCGAGGCGGACAAACTGGGCAATCCGAGACAGCCCCACGCCGGCCATATCCGCCGGCTGCAGGCAATGAAGACCGGCGCATTGATCCGTGTTTCCTGCGAAGCGGGGGCCGTGATCGCCCGAGCCACCGACAAAGACCGGTCGGCGCTGAGGTCCTATGGAACGCAATTGGGGCTGGCATTCCAGATTGCCGACGATCTCCTCGACGTCGAGGGCGATGCGGCAACCGTCGGCAAGGCGGTGGCGAAAGATGCGGCGGCCGGCAAGGCGACGCTGGTTTCGCTGATCGGTCTCGACGCGGCCAAGACGGAGCTAAGTCGGGCCGTCAGCGAGGCAAAGGCGGCCGTGGCGCCGTTCGGCAGGAGAGCGGAACGGCTCGTTCAAGCCGCAGAGTTCGTCGCCGCACGAGACAAATGAAGCGACGAGAGCTGACGACCGGCCGTCGTTCTTAACCATACATACAAGCTTGGGGTGAGTTTTCTTTGCAATCACAGCATTTTGGCGGCATCGATGCGCACGGAATGCGATGTGCATCATGGGTCAGATCTGGAGTATTCACATGTTCAAATTCGTTGCCGCTGCAGCTCTCGTTGCCGTCGCGGTTTCCGGTGTGCCAACCGTTTCGGAAGCCGGGCATGCCCGCGACCGCGGTCATGACTGCCGCCTCTGCAAGGCCGTTTCCGATATGCGCACGCGCGCTGCCGTCCGTGTCGAGCGTGCGCCGCTCGTTCGCCGGGAATTCGTATGGCCAAAGTTCGAGCGCAAGCCGCGCGAATCGCTGTTCAAGTTGGCTCCGCGCCAGCCGCGTCCGGCCATGCACCTGTTCACCCGCGAGCGGGCTCCGGTGGTTCGCCGGGAAATCGTCTGGCCGAAATTCGAGCGCAAACCGCGCGAATCGCTGTTCAAGCTGGCTCCACGCCAGCCGCGCGCTGCTGTAGCGCATGTGCGCAGCGAGCGCGTCTCGCTGATCACGCGCCGTCATCACGGCACCGGAACGAAGTAAGTTCGTAACCGGGCGGTTGCATGCAAGAATAGGCGCGTCCTCGAAACGGGCGCGCCTTTTTCATTGCGCGGACGGGTCAGCGACGATCGAACCTCATGAGGAGCCGAAGCGCTTTTCGATATAGTCCTCGACGATCTGCTTGAAATCGTCGGCGATAGCCGGCCCGCGCAGCGTCATGGCTTTCTTGCCGTCGATAAATACCGGGGCGGCCGGAGTTTCACCGGTGCCTGGCAACGAGATGCCGACATCGGCATGTTTCGATTCGCCGGGGCCGTTGACGATGCAGCCCATGACCGCAAGGTTGAGGGTCTCGACGCCGGGATAGCGCGACTTCCAGTCGGGCATGCGGTCGCGGATCATGTTCTGGATGTCGCGGGCAAGTTCCTGGAAGACCGTCGACGTGGTGCGGCCGCAGCCAGGGCAGGCGGCGACAACGGGCACGAACGATCTCAGCCCCATAGTCTGCAAGAGCTCCTGGGCAGTCCGCACTTCGAGCGTGCGGTCGCCGCCGGGCTCCGGGGTCAGTGAAAAACGGATGGTGTCGCCGATCCCCTGCTGAAGAAGGACACCCATCGCGGCAGATGAGGCAACAATACCCTTGGACCCCATGCCGGCTTCGGTGAGGCCGAGGTGGAGCGCATATTCGCAGCGGCGGGAGAGTGCCGTATAGACGGCGATCAAATCCTGAATCGCCGAGACCTTGGCGGAGATGATGATCTTGTCGGTGCCAAGCCCAAGTTCCTCGGCGCGGCGGGCCGAAAGAAGGCCGGACTGGACCATCGCCTCATGCATGACGGCGCGGGCGCCCTTGGGTTCGGGCAAGGTGGCGTTCGCATCCATCAGACGGGTCAGGAGTTCCTGATCGAGCGAGCCCCAGTTGACGCCGATGCGCACCGGCTTCGAGTACAGAATCGCCATCTCGATGATGGACGAAAACTGACGGTCCTTCTTGTCCTTGAAGCCGACGTTGCCGGGGTTGATGCGGTATTTTGCAAGCGCTTGCGCGCAGGCCGCGTTCTCCGCCAGAAGCGTGTGACCGTTGTAATGAAAATCGCCGACAAGGGGCACATTGCAGCCCATCGCGTCGAGCTTTTCGCGGATGACCGGAACCGCCTTGGCGGCCTCGTCGCGGTCGACCGTGATGCGGACAAGTTCGGAGCCGGCACGCGCCAGGGCCGCCACCTGCGCCACCGTGCCGGCGATATCGGCAGTGTCGGTATTGGTCATCGACTGGACGACGACCGGGGCGGCGCCGCCGACGATCACGCCGCCGACGTCAACGGCGATGGACTGGCGGCGCGGTGCGATGAGATCGGTGGCGGCGTTGGTCATGTACGAGCTTTCCAATTGGATTCCGGCCCCGGCAATCCAGCACCGGTATCCTTAGAGACAGATCAGCCCTTTGCCGGCTCCAACAGGCGGCGGGCGATGACCTGGGCCTGGATCTCGGCGGCGCCTTCGAAGATGTTGAGGATACGCGCATCGCACAGCACGCGCGAGACCGGATATTCCAGCGCGAAGCCGTTGCCGCCGTGGATCTGCAGGGCATTGTCGGCGGCAGCCCAGGCGACGCGGGCGCCGAGCAGCTTGGCCATGCCGGCCTCGAGGTCGCAGCGGCGCCCCTGATCCTTTTCGCGGGCGGCAAAATAGGTCAACTGGCGGGCGATCATGACTTCGGCGGCCATCATGACGACTTTATTAGCGACGCGCGGAAACGCATAGATCGGCTTGCCGAACTGGACGCGGTCGAGCGCGTAGCTCAGCGCCAGGTCCATCGCGCACTGGGCGACGCCGACGGCACGGGCCGCGGTCTGGATGCGGGCGCCTTCGAAAGTGTTCATGAGCTGCTTGAAGCCCTGTCCTTCGGCGCCGCCGAGCAACTGGCTTTCGGGTACGGCGAAGTCGTCGAAGGAGATGTCGTATTCCTTCATGCCGCGGTAGCCGAGCACTTCGATCTCGCCACCGGTCATGCCTTCGGCCGGGAACGGGTTGGCATCATCGCCGCGCGGCTTGTCGACGAGCAGCATGGACAGGCCGCGGTAGCCCTTTTCGTTAGGGTTGGTGCGCACGAGCAGCGTCATGAGGTCGGCGCGGACAGGGTGCGTGATCCAGGTCTTCTGGCCGGTGACCCTGTAGACGTCGCCGTCCTTGACGCCGCGGGTCTTCAGGGAAGCGAGGTCGGAGCCGACGTTGGGTTCGGTAAAGACAGCCGTGGGCAGGATCTCGCCAGCGGAGATCTTTGGCAGGTATTTCTGCTTCTGTTCCTCGGTGCCGTTGTGCAGGATCAGTTCGCCGGCAATCTCGGCGCGGGTGCCGAGCGAACCGACGCCGATATAGCCGCGCGACAGTTCCTCGGAGACGACGCACATGGCTTCCTTGCCAAGTCCGAGACCGCCGAGTTCCTCAGGAATGGTGAGGCCGAAGACGCCGAGTTCGGCAACCTTTTCGATGATCTCCATCGGAATGTAGTCGTTGGCCAGATGCCACTCGTGGGCGTGCGGGACGACCTCGGCCTGCGAGAAGCGGCGCATCTGCTCGTGGATTTCGGCATACATTTCGTCGAGACCGGAGTCGCCGTAGGTGGTGGCGCCCTTGGCATCCGAAATGAGCTGGGCGAGGCGTGCCTTGACTTCCGCAGTGGAGCCGGTTGCGACAAGGTTGGCGGTTGCGTCCTCGAAAGAGCGGACCTCGGCACGGGGAATCCCGAGTTCGGCCGGGCGGATCATTTCCAGCTGGCTCATCGGGATGCCGCCGGCGATCTGGCTCAGATATTCGGCAAAGCCGGTACGCGTGATCAGTTCCTCGATGTCGCTGAAGCGGCCTTCCGAGCGCAGCTTTTGCGCCCAGGCGTGCAGTTGGCGAAGTCCTTCGAGGGTGGTCGCAAGCCAGGCGAGGCCATGCATCGCGTGCTGCACGGAATCGACATCGTCTCCAGCTTCCTCGACAATGGTCCGCACGCCGGATTTTGCGAGATCCAGGATACGTTGGGCTGCGGCGATGCTGGCTGCGGCGTCTTCCATGAACCGGGCCGGATCTGCGAGGCCGGTCTCGTCGCCAATGATTTCAGCGGTGCTCATGGGGGGCGTCCCTTTCTCGTTTGCGTGGACTTGTGTTCGGATCGGGCGCTGGGCGGGATAACGCGACCTGCGAGTCCGGGTCACGGCCGATTCATCAACCTTCAGCTGCGCAGAATAACCACGCAAACCGGCGTGGCAATGGGTCTTTTCGCGCAGCAGCAAAGCCAGAGCGCGGGTGCGAAAGCGCCTAATGACCGCGCAAAGCCTTCAGAAAACGGTTTACGGACTTCGGTGCTGCGGCGATGTCGGCAAGCGTGGAGGCCGCGACGGCGTCCGGCGCAGCGGTTTGACTGGGCCGAGGTCGGGACGGTGTTGCGGGCCGAGCCGGGACGATCTCGACGAAGGCTTCTGCGACATGCCGGAGATAATTGCTCTGTCCGGCCGGATCGCTGTTTTCCGACCGGTCGCGTTGCGACAACTGCGAAGCCATCGAGCCGGGTTCCGCGGGCTCGGCAAAGGCATCCGCATGGAGGTCAGATCCGCCATCGAAACTGAAAATGCCCGTTGACGCGCCAGTTGGAGTGGGCGCTCGTGGTCTGATGGTGACTTCCGCCTCTTCGTGGTCGGGAAATCCGGCGGGGTCGTCGCGCCTGTCATCGGCTGACGCTGTTGCCGGAGCACGCGGAGAAGCAGTAGCCGGAACCGCTTCGACGGCGGCATCGGCGACGGCTACTGGCGCTACGGTTACGAGCGGCGGACCGGGTTTGACGGAAGGCGTCGGCGTTCCTTCGGGGGCGTCGGGACAGGGTTCGTCGACCTCGATGCCGGGCGCTGCCGTATCGCCGTGGCTGACCGCGGGCCTTGTGATCAGGGCCGCAAACGCTGCATGCTCGCGTTCGAGCGGGGCCGATGGAGAGGCCGTCAGGCACGACAATTCGCCACGCGCCCGGCGGCCGGCAGCCTTCGTTATCGCGCCGGTTGCAAGCATTGCGGCCTGCTCGACCCAGCACTCCCGGTTGACGCGTTCGCCTAGGGCGCAGTCGACGCTGAGAGCGGCGATGTCGTCGGCATTGAACGACGCAATCTCGTAGAAGTACCGAATGCCGAGAGCGTTGAGCCTGTCAGACACGTCCTGGGGCAGGTTCGAGATCAAGCGCAGGTCGTCGGGCAATCGCGGCGCGGCGTCAGTCGCCGGGGAGGGTGCGTTGCAGGCCCGAAGTGCGGCTTCAATCGGCGTCGGTTCGGCTGTCGCTTCGGCGGCCATTTCGGTTGCTGTGGCGGGCGAATGCCAATCGGCCGGTACCGGTTCCAGGATGGCCGCCGGTTCGGGCGCGGTTTCGGGACTGGCGTCCGGTTTGGCCTCCGGCTTTACGGAACGAAGAATGTCCTGCTTGGGAAAAGCCGCTGCGGCGATCCCTGCGGCGGCGCCGATCTGGCGAAATTTTGCCGAAACGCGAGTTGCCAGTTCCAGCGGATCGATCATCCGCGGAAAGGCAGGAGTATTTGCGGACACCGGCGTGGTGGTCGCTTGATAAGGATATTGCCCATGGGGAGCGGGTTTTTCGCGCGCCTCGTTCATTCGGACACGGGCGCGAATGGCGGAGGCAGCGGAGGCGACCAGCGAGGCGATGCTTCGCAGTTGCCGCGACTCGCTGCTGCCTGCCGCTGGTCTACTCTGGCTGGCGGTGCCACGCATCTCCGCGTCACGCCGCATTCGGGCGAGCCTGGCTGCCTGCTCGATCCAGTTTTGTGCGTAGATCGAGCGGCCGAGGGACAGCGCCGCGCTGAGGCTGCGGACATCGGTCGGCGACCAGTCGGCGATCTGGTCGAAGTGGGTAATCCCGGTGCGTTGCAACTTGTCGGCAAGCGCGCGGTCGATTCCGCGGATACCCGTGAGGTCGTCGGGGCTGTCCGGATCAAGCGGAGGCCTGGTCCGCGGCCGGCTTTCCGGGGGCGCCTTATGGATCGTCGCCTTCTGTTCACCGCCGCCGCCGGCATGAGCAGCCCATGAGTTTGAAGGGAGCCGGCTGGAACTCGAAACCTCGTTTTGGGTATCGCCTGGGCTTGAGCGGACATCCCCCATCGAAATCATGCTCCACGTAGCGCTGCCGGGTGCGGCCTGCGTCGAGATTAATCGCACAAGAAGGCCGGAACCATGCGTGTTATCGCTTTACATTCAAGCATTTGGGGGGTGCCCCGTCCATAACGCAGAGCAACGCATTGTGGTGTTTCGCCGGGTTTGGTAACGCTTTCAGCGCTCCTGCCGCTTGAGCGCCGGGTTCGACGCTTAATAGGGCAGCCGGGTGAACCTTTCGGCGCACCGTTCGTTACCACTCAATTGAAGGCGAAGGCATGAGCGAAGAACGAAGCGAACTCTTCAAGGCCATCTACCGGCTTTATGAACATTCCGGCTTCTCGCTTGCCGGCGCCGTCGCCTATTCGTTCATCATATCGATATTTCCGTTCTGCATCTTCCTTGCCGGACTCGCCGGTCTGATCGGCACGCCGGAGCTGGCGAAGAATGCCGTCACGCACCTGTTCGATATCCTGCCAAAGGACGTCGCGAGCGTGCTGGCGCCGCAGGTCGTGGCGATCATGAGCAACACCCGTATCGACCTCCTGACGGTTGGTGGCGGCATCGCCTTGTTCTTTGCGACAAGCGCCATCGAAACGCTGCGTGCGGCCTTGAATGGTGCTTATCGCGAGTACGAAACGCTGATGTATCCGCTCGTCCTGCTGCGCAGCATGTTGTTCGTATTGATCAGCGCGCTCTCGATGCTGGTGTTGACGTGGGCGATCATCGTCGGCCCGGGGATCGCTGCAAAATTCGAACCTTCTTGGCTGAAGTCGCTGCTCGATTCGACGTGGCTGGCGTTCGGGTTCCGTTATCTGCTGGCCGCAGGAGTGATCGGCACTCAGCTGCTCGCGCTGCATCTGTGGCTGGCCGCCGGCCAGCGCAGCGTTCGCGACGTGCTGCCGGGCGTGGCGCTATCGACCTTTCTTTGGGTCGCCGTCGCCGGGCTTTATTCCTACTATCTCGAATTCAGCGATTACAGCCGGTTCTATGCCGGTCTCTCGCAGCTGATGGTGGCCCTGATCTTTTTCCAGGTGACAGCGATCATCATTATTCTTGGTGCGGAATTGAACCGCGGGCTCATCGAATTGAAGAAGCTGCGGGTGGATGCTGACCGGCAGGGCGTGAAGGATCATCTCATCGATTCACGGCGGACCGTTTAGTAAAAGCGTCCTTGTGAAGAGCGTTAGCGGCGGCCCGGAGACAAAAGCAGTGCGAACGGCTCGTCGACGGAGCGGCGCAGGATGGCGCTGTACTCGGTATAGGCGGCGTGGCCGGCGGCGATGCGGCCGAAGTGTACCTTCTTCGCCTTCTTGATCGGTATCAGCGCGATCGGCGTCGAGACCGGAATGAGCTGGGCTCCGCGTCCGGCCTGCAGGGTAGTCAGGATGCCGAGCATCTCGCCGTTGATGAGCGGTCGCGAGACGACGACGAGGCGGAACTGGCCGTGCCGGTTGGTTACGAGGTAGATGTGGCCCGACTGGTGCGGGATCGAGACCTGTCCCCACTGGGTGAAGGCGTGATCCAATCGCTCGGCTTCGCGGAATGCGAGGCTGGACGTGGCTTCATCCCAGGCGATTTCAGTGCGATAGGCATAGACGGCGGAACTATCGCCAAAGGATGGCCGCAGGGTCAGGTAGGCGCCCTCGATCCAGGTGACGGCGGGGCGGGAGTACGAACCGAGATTCTCCGGCGCCAGGGAGGTAATCGTCTCGGCCATTGCCGAACCATTGACATTGGGGCGACCGCGCAAGCTCAGTCCCAGTGCCTCTTCGAGACGGACCAGCGTGGCGATGGTGAAGGGGCGGCGGCCCGACAGGGCTTTCTCCAAGGTCGACAGGCTGATGCGTGCGTCGACGGCGAGCTGCTGGCGGGTAATGCGCCGGCGGGCGATCTCCTCGCGCACCTTCAATGCGATGGCTTGGCTGTCGTCGTTGGATACCTGCGGGTCGCTCGACATGGCGGGAGGCTCATTCTCACTTGCGCCGGCTGCACGGCGCGGGGGGCGTGCGCACATTTCCGCACATTCGAGGCCTCGGCAAGGCAACATCAAGCAAAATGACCGACAATGCGTGGATAGGGTTACGACCGTCGAACCGGCCGTCGGGCCAGCGCTGTGCGCGGGCGTAGCGCTGCCGAACGCCAACGCCGCCGATCTCGCGCCGGTCGAAGCGCGCGTCAGGCACGACGGCGAATGAGCGACCGCATTCGAGCCGCGCTTCCGCAGCCGGAAACAGCTATTGGCCGACCCGCGGGCTGAGGGCCTGGAGCACCTCGATAGTCATTTTCCAGCGCCGATGTTTTTCCTGCTCCTTGGCCCAGTAGGTCTTGAGGCCGACGCCCGACAGCAGTTCGCCGCTGAGGCTGTTCTTCTTACGATAGTCCTGCCATTCGGGTGATTCGAAAAGCCTTTTGAACAAGTCGCCGTAGAAGGCCTGGGCATCGGGGTTCATGGCAGGAGCGCCGACGACGGAGCGCTGCATGTAATAGTGGAAGGACATGCCCGTCTCGTTGAGGGTGGGAGTGCGCTTAAACTGATCGAGACGCTCGGGCGTGATCGCGACAATCGGCTTGACCAGCCCATCGGCGTAGTATTTGGCCAGTTCGGAGGGGTTGTTGACGGTTGAATCGCACTTGTTTTCGACCAGTTCCTTGGCGACGGCGCCGCCGCCCTTGAAAGCCCGGTAAGTGATGTTGAGCCCGTACATCGAGTTGAAGAAGTCGGTCAGAAGGTTGTCTTCGGCGCCGGTGCCAGTGCCCGCCATCACCCAGTCCTTGCCCTTGGCGCGCGCGGCTTTGACAAAATCATCGATGCTGTTGATGTCCTTGCGGTCGGAATTGACCCAGAGGAGGAAGACGTCCTGTGCCAGCCGCGCGATCGGCGTGAACGTGCCGATGTCGATCTTCAGTTCGGGCTTTTTCAACGGTGTCGTGTAGAAGCTGTTGAGCGTGAACAGGATCGCATGATCGTCACCGCGGCGGCGCTGCAACTCGGCCAGCGCGTCGCCGCCCGAATTGCCTGCGATGTTGACGATCTCGAAAGGTACGTCGACGAGCGCGCGCTCGGTCATGGTCTTGACGAGGAAACGAACGGCCTTGTCGGCTCCGCCGCCCGGGCCGGCCATGACGATGAAGGTGATCGGCTTGGTCGGTTTCCAGGCGGCCCATGCGGGTGGGGCGGCCAATGTCGGAATGGCAAGCGAGATCGCAACCAGCAACACGGCAATGGCGGATCGGGCAAGCAGAATGGATTGTGTCATCAGCCCCATTGTTCTTTCTCAAGTTCCCGATCGATCGTTACATGGCGTCTTGTTGGTACACTCAAGTTTCCAGTCTTTGACGACCAGGACGCTGCCGTCCGGGCCTGTCGAAGCTATTTGATCCAAACCTCGACGCGTCTATTCAGGTAGCGGCCGTCGGTGCTGTCGTTGCAAGCAACGGGCGCGAGTTCTCCGTAGGCCTTGGCAGTGGCACCCTCATAACCGGCCGACTTCAATGCGGCGGCGACGGTTGCGGCGCGCGCAAGCGAGACCTGCTGGTTGACTTCGAACTTGCCGGCGGCATCCGCAAATCCGAACAACATCACTGACCGGTCGCCATAGGCGGGCTTCTTCAGTTCCTGCGCGAGGCGGCGCACGTCTTCCTGGGCCTTGCTGTCGAGGAAGGCCGAGCCGAGCGCGAAGCGGAACGTCGTCGAAAGCCGGCTTGCCGGCGAGATGTCGGAGAGAAGGTTGCGCATCACTTCGAGGCGGAAGTCTTCATCCTGCGCATTCAATGCATAGGCGATGCGACCGCCCTGTTCGCGGAAGGGGAGGAGTTCGGGGGCCTGGTCGACGAACTGGGCGTTGGTCAGGGCTTCCTGGGCGCGCGGTGAAATTGCATAGGCGAGGAGTTCGCGGGCAAGGCGCGAGCCCGGTTCGCCCTTGGTGTAGAAATAGAGCCGGCGGGCGAGTGGAAACTCCTCGGTCTTGGCGGTGAAAACCGACGGCTTGGAGATCAGGCCGCAACTTTGCTCGATGTTGAGGGCCTTGGCGTTGCGAACGTAGGCGATCATGTTTACGCCGATGCCGTTCGGGTCGGCGGCCACCGCATCGGACCATTCGACCGCCGTGGGTAGCCGTGTGGCATCGGGGGTAAGCGTTAGATTGCGCGGCTTCAGAACCGTGTCGTCGAATGTCGTCCAGGTGCCCATCGTGGCAATCGGGGCATAGACATTGATGCGGCCGGGCTGGCCGCCAAGTTCCGCCCAATCCTTGATCTGGCCGGAAAAGATCGCAGCAATGCGGTCCTGCGTCAGAGTCAGCAGGGGGTTGTCCTTGTGCACGAGGACGACGAGAGCGTCGAGGGCGAAGATGTGCTCGTTGCCGGGCGCTCGCATGTCGAAGCCCTGGCTGGCAAAGCTTGCGGCTTCCGGGCCGGTGATCGGGCGCGAGGACCATACGAGGTCGGCGTCGCCGATCAACAGGGCTCTCATGCCAGCGGTTTCGCCGCGGCGCATGATGGTGAGGCGGCCGACGCTGGCGCCGTCGCTGCCGGCAAAGGAAAAGACCAGATCTCTGTCATCGCGGCCAACCGTTTTTTCCAGCGTCAAGCCGTTGGCGGCTGCATAGGATGCAACAAGTTCGGGAACGAACTGGGTGCCGATGGCGCTGCCACCAATGAAGGTCGCGTTGCCGAGGTTGCCGGTGGCGATATAAGGCGCGATTGCTGCGCCAGTGATCTGGGGTACGATGCTGTTTGCAGCTTTTCCCGGGCAGCCTGCGCCAATGCAGTCGAAGCGTGTGGCGTCCATTTCAACCAAGCCGAGATCCGGCGACTTGATGATGAAATTCTTGCCGTCGAAGGCCTTGAGGTCGCCATTGATCTCGAAGGCGCCGCCCTTCATGCGCAATACCACGTCGGCGGCACTGAGGGGGCCAGGCGCGAACGCAGCGAAGCCAAGGGCTGCGAGAATCAGTTGGAGTACGCTATTTCTCAACATTACCAAGCCCAGCACCTGTTCATTGCGATATCCAGCTTCATTTCGGACATTGGGCAAGAGTTGAGCTTTTTTGCGGCGAATTGGTTATTTGCGCCGGGGCTCTCGGTCGTTAACTGCCGAATGGCTGCGATCCGACACCGTCCGCGTCTCGCTGCGAGAAGGGGTCTTTTGTGCTCCACGATCGGCAAGCCGGTGTGGGGTCTTTGTTGCTCCACCCTCGGCAAGCCGGTGTGGAGTCTTTGTTGCTCCACACTCGGCAAGCCGGTGTGGAGGGGTCACTGTTCACGGAAGGCACGCGAGAAGCTGTCGGTCACAGGCCTCACGATATACTCAACGAGGGTGCGGGCGCCGGTCTTTATGTAGACCTCCGCAGGCATGCCGGGAGAGATCTCGACATCCTGGATCCGTTGAAGCTGGTCATCTGGAATAGCTATGCGCGCAATATAGTACTGCTCACCTGGTTGTTTGCCCTCGATGGTGTCGGCCGACACGTAAATGACTTCTCCGAACAGAACCGGCGTGGTGCGCTGGTTGAGTGCCGAAAGGCGCAGGTCGGCGGCCAGTCCGCGGCGGACCCGGTCGATATCCTGCGGGCGCACAAAGGCTTCGACAAGCAGCTTCTCGTCGATCGGCAGGATGTCCATGATTTTCTCGCCGGGGCCGACGACGCCGCCGGGAGTGTGGTAGTGCAACTTGATGACGACACCGCGAACCGGCGCGGTGATCGTCAAGCGCTTGTCGACGTCGCTTGCGGCCTTGAGGCGTTCGGCGGCATCGTCGAGCTTGGTGCGGGTGTCGCGGTACTCGTCGGCCATCTCCTGGGCGTGCCGTGACTTGATCGACAGGATTTCGCCTTCCGTCTCAAGAATGCGCTGACGGGCCTGGCCGATGCTTGAGGTGAACTGGCCGATATCGCCCTTGAGCTTGACGGCAGCACGGCGCAACTGCAGCACCGTCGGCAGCCGCGCAAGCCCTTTTTCCATCAGGCCCTCGTTCATGGCGAGCTCCTTTTCCAGGAGCTTCAACTGGTCTACCGCGGCGTCGCGCTGCGCCAGCAATCCGCCGATTTCTTCCTTGATCGCAGATACGCGCCTGTTCTGGATGTTGATTTCATCGCGGTGCTTGGCGCGCCGCGCGTCGAAAAGGTTGCGCTGCGAGTCAATGATGCCTTTGAATTCCGCGTCATTGTCGGTTTGCAGGAGTTTGGGCGGGAACGCGATTGCTTCGGCGTCGCTTTGTTCGGCCGAAAGACGGGCGATGGTTGCCGCCAGCGTCTTGTGCTGCAACTCGTGCCGGCGCAGTTCGGCGCCGACCCGTTCGGCGTCGAGGCGAACGAGCGGCTGGCCGGCCTCGACCTTCTGGCCTTCCTCGATAAGGATTTCGCTGATGATGCCGCCTTCGAGGTGCTGGATCGTCTTGTTGGTGCCGGTCGCGACGAAGACGCCGTGGGCGACGGTGGCGCTCGCCAGTTCGGCGGTGGAGGCCCAGATGCCGAAGCTGCCGAACAGGCCGACAAGGGTCACGAGGCCGAAGATGGCCGGTCCCCAGTAACTGCGACGGACCGACTTGTGCCAGTCGTCGAAGGCGTTGGAGGAGCGCTCGCTCGGCGTGAAAGTGCGGGCCATATCTGCTCTCTCCAGAAGCTGTCGGGCGCCGGTCGCGGCGATCAGTTCGTGTTGGCGCCTTTGCCGGGACCAAGTGAGGTGGTCATTGCGACCTTGTCGGGATGCGAGCCTGGATCCTGGTTGGCGGGCGTCTGCGTTTCGACCGGCCGGCGCAGCAGCTTGTCGCGCGGTCCGTAGGCTTCGATCTTGCCGTCGGTCAGAGCCAGGATGCGGTCGACGTAGCGTAGCATCGCGGGACGCTGCGTGATGATGATCGTGGTGATGGCGCGCTCCCTGGCTGCAGATAAGCATTTGGCGAGTGCGGTTTCGCCGTCGCGGTCGAGGTTGGCGTCGGGCTCGTCGAGTACGACGAGTTTCGGGGAGCCGTAGAAAGCGCGGGCGAGCGCGACGCGCTGGCGCTCGCCGCCCGAAAGCGGCATGCCGCCAAGCTGTATCATCGTCTCATAGCCGTGCTTCTGGCGCAGGATGAGATCGTGCGAACCGGCAAACCTCGCCGCCGCGACGATGGCTTCGTCGGTCGCATCGTCGCGCAGGCGCGCGATGTTCTCAGCGATGGTTCCTGGAAACAGTTCGACGCCTTGCGGCAGGTAGCCGATGTAGTCGCCGCGCTGGAGGGCGTCCCAGTTCTGCAGATCGGCGCCGTCGAGGCGGATCGAGCCGTTGGTTGGTTCGATGGCGCCGACCAGCATCCGTCCGAGTGTCGACTTGCCGGCTCCCGTCGGTCCGATCAATGCGACAAGCGTGCCGCGCGGGATATCGAAGGTGATGCCTTTGACAATCGCATCTCGTGACAGGGGCGCCAGATAGGTGAGCTGCTCGACAGCGACGTCGCCGTGCGGGACCGGCAATTCGATCCGCTCGGAGCGGGCGGACGCGCGGGCCAGGACCTGCTTGACCCGGCCGTAGCTTTGAAGCGTCGAGAGCAGGCTGCGCCAGCCTTCGATCGCGCCCTCGATCGGTGCCAGGGCACGGCTGCCGATGATGGAGGCTGCGATGGCCATGCCGGCGGTGACTTCGTTGCCCAGCGTCAGGTAGGCGCCCCAGCCGAGAATGGCGATCTGCAAAACCAGCCGGCACAGCTTCGACAGCCCGGAGACGATCGCGTTGCGGTCGTTGGCGACTCGCTGACTGTGCAGGGCATCGCGGTTCTCCTCGCCCCAGGCGCGCACGCAATCGGGGAGCATGCCCATGGCGCGGACGGCGTCGGCGTTGCGGGTGTGCGCCTGGGCGCGGCCGAGTGCTGCCATGGCGTGTCCGCTGGCAGACGACATCGGCGCGGACGTGACATACTGGTTGGCCAGCGCGAATATCAGCAAGAGCACGCTGCCGCCGATCGCGATCCAGCCGAGATCGGGATGGATGAGGAAGACCATCAAGATATAGAGCGGGGCGACGGGCAGATCGAACAGCAAGGGGACAACAGGTCCCGAAATGAAGCCGCGCACGGCGGCGAGGTCGCGCAGCCCCTGGATGTCGGATCCGGTGCCGCTCGCGGTTTGATCGATGGAGGCGGCGAGCAGCGGGCCGCCCAGTTCCGTCTCCAGGCGCATGCCGATCCGGGTCAGGATATAGCGGCGCACGATGTCGAAGAGAGCCAGCAGAAGGATCGCGCCGACGGCGCCCGCCGTCAGCATGACGAGGGTATCGAGGCTGCGGCTCGACAGCACGCGATCGGAGAGCTGCATCAGGTAGATGGGTACGGTCAGCATCAGGAAGTTGATGATGACGCTGAAAAGGGCGACGAACATTATGCCCCGGCGCCAGCGCGACAGCCTCTTGCGTAATTCCTGACCGGTCAGGCCAAAGCGGCGACGCGTCGTGGCGGACGCCGCGGCAGGCGCCCGGTCCATCATCTCCACTTGATCCTGGTTCGACGTGATCATGTCCGGTGATGTCGCCACTGAAACGTGACAGTTCCCTGCTCTGAAGGGTTGGTAACACATGCAAAGTCAAATTACCGTCGCCTAAATCGAGTGCATGGCGGCGAAGTCCGTCCGTATGGTGAGCACAATACGTCCAGACCACAATAGCCTGCAAGTTCCTGGTGCGCCCATCGCCACTTGAGCCCATGCGATATTAGCCGCAGGATGCCTGAGTCGGTGCTTTCATGGTGTTAAAAAAAGGCGGTTGTCAGCGTGCAAACCCGTGTTCTGCGGTCGGTGATCGCTGAAATTCTCCAGGAGGACGCAAGCAATGAAGCTCGTTCGGTTTGGCGCGCCCGGCGCGGAATTGCCTGGGATACTCGATAGCCAGGGCAGACTTCGGGACGCTTCTGGACATGTGCCGGATTATTCGGGGGCAGGCGTTTGTCCGGGGGCGTTGGAAAAGCTGCGCCAGCTCGATGTCGAGCGCCTGCCCATGGCGCCGGAGGGCGTGCGGATCGGGGCGCCGGTCGGGCATGTACGCAATTTCATCGCCATCGGTCTCAACTATGCCGACCATGCGGCCGAAGCGGGCCTGCGGATTCCGCGCGAACCGGTGATCTTCAACAAGCTCGGCAACTGCATCGTCGGGCCGAACGACAACGTCATGATGCCGCGCGACTGCCAGAAACTCGACTACGAAGTCGAGCTTGCGTTCGTAATCGGCAAGCCGACACGATACGTTACAGAAGCCGACGCACTTTCCCACATCGCCGGGTTCTGTATCTGCAATGACATCTCCGAGCGGCATTTCCAGATCGAGCGGTCGGGGCAATGGTGCAAGGGCAAGTGCGCGGAGACGTTCGGGCCGCTGGGGCCGTGGCTGGTGACGCCGGATGAAGTCGATTTCGACGCGCTCGGGCTGTGGCTCGACGTCAACGGCGAGCGCCGGCAGACCGGATCGACGGCAACGATGATCTTCAAGATCCCCTACATGCTGTCGTATGTTTCCCAGTTCATGGTGCTGGAGCCGGGAGACGTGGTGACGACCGGCACGCCGCCCGGGGTGGCGCTTGGAATGAAGGAGCCGAAATGGCTCAAAGCCGGTGACGTCATGCGTCTTGGCATCGACGGGCTCGGCGAACAGGATCAGAGCGTCGTGGCCTTTGAGGCTTGATCGCGCCCCTCGTCCGAGGCCGCGCCCGCCTCCTGTCACGCGAATGCAAGGAAGCGGGCGCGGGTAGCTCGATCAGACGCGAACTCCTCAATAGGACTGGCGCTGCTTGGCCTTGTGCTGCTGGTAGCGCATCGCCTTGCGGGTCTTGGCCCACTTTTCCGGGTCAAGGTTCTCGGCGGCGACGGAGTTGTCGTGTTCGAGTCTTTCAAGTTCCTTCAAGGCTTGCGGCGAAGCAGGGGCTTCGCCAGCGGCCAGCGAGGCGCGCGAATTCGACAGGATCGTCGCGTTTTGCTGCAAGAGCTGGCGTGCGCCCGCGAGATCGCCCTTGTCGCGCAGTTCGACGGCCTTCTCGGAACGCTCGGTCGCAATCTGCGTGGTGATCTCGCTCATGACCTCGTTGTTGCGGCTCGATTCCTGCCGGGCGCCGTCATCGGAGATCGCGGCGCTGATGCGCGCCGTTACCTTGCGGCGTTCGCCGGCCTGCAGATCGAGGTAGTCGGTTTCGATCGTGGCAACATCAGTTTCCGCGACGGGCGCCGAGCGGGAGGCGTCGAGTTCCAGAATAAGATAGCGCTCGTTGAGGGCCGTGAGCTGGTTCAGCTTGACCTTGACCTTCGAGCCATCGATTTCCGCCTCGCGGCCGAGTACACGGACGGGCTTGAAGCCGGCGCGGACCTCGACGACGATCTCGATGTCCTGGGCGGCAATCGACAACGCGTCGCCGAACTCGGAGTTGAAGATCTTGACGAGGTCATCGGGCGTCTCGGCGAAGGCGTGGTTGCCGTCGCTGGCAAGAGCAAGCCGCTGCATCAGGTCTTCGTTGTAACCAAGGCCGAGGCCGATGGTGGTGACGGAGATGCCCTTGCCGCCGAGTTCCTGGCCGAGCTTCGCAAGCTCGGCGGGCGAGGATGGACCGACGTTGGCAAGTCCGTCCGACATGAGGATGACGCGATTGATCTGACGCTCGCGGTAGTTCTTCTCGACCTGACGGCCGCCTTCCGAGACGCCCGCGAACAGAGCTGTTCGCCCATCGGCCTGCAGCCGGTCGATTGCCGCGGTGAACGCCTCGTGGCTGTCGAGACGACGGGCCGGCTGCAGCACGTCGACGTTGTGATTGTAGGCAACGAGGGCCACGATGTCGTCGCGGCCTAGGCGTGAAAGCGCCATGCGGGCTGCGTCCTTGGCGGCTTCGATGCGCTTGCCTTGCATCGAGCCGGAACGGTCGAGGACGAGACCGATATTGAGCGGGGAACGGCTTTCGCTGACTTCATGAGCGAGCGCCTTGAGGCTCAGGCGCAGGTAGACCTTGCCACCTTCCGTCGGGATCACGGACTGGCCGAGGCCGGCGGAAAGTTTGACTTCCGCAGCCTGCAGCTTCGAGAAGCCGGCGAGCAGAATGCCGAGGGCAAGGGCGAATATGCTGAGGCCGAGAACGAGGGCCGCGGTCATCGCCGCGGTTCGAATGGGGCGGATTATCGACATAATGGGAATGACTCCTAGCGAATAAGCGATGGCGCGGAAGCTAAGAGCGCCCTGAGGCGGAATGGCGCAGGGGTTGTGGCAATACCGGGATCAATCGCGGCAGAATAATGTAGGGCAAGAGGTGTTGCGAAGAGGACACAGGTTTCTTCGCGTGGTCCAGAATGAAAATGTGCTGTGTGGTCTGGGCGAGGTCATGGTCGGAGTTCGAGCCGGCCATGAGTTGGGTGCGATTAGATCGCTTCCGCTTTACGCGGAAACAATCTTTCTTTTTCGCTCACGGGCCAGTCGGCCTATCGGCCTGGCCGTCCGCGGGGGCGGCGCTCGCGCCGGGCCACAGTCGCGGCCTTGAAGTGCTTCCACCTAAATCTAGAAAGCTCTAGCTCTTACGCGCTTCCGGTTGAAGTGCCGCGCGAGTTGCGGAAGGGAAGAACGTCGGCGTCCTCACCGGAATTGCCGCTTTCGCGCAACGCCTGGGCGGCGCTCTGCCAGGTCTCAGGGGCGTCAACATCGCCAGCGAGCAGGATTTCACGAGCGGCGACGAGTTGTTGCAGAACGGTCAAGTCCTCAGGGGCATGATCGTCCTGGTCGATGGCTTTGCGATCCATAGCCTCAATGAGCTGTTGGAAGATGTCGAGCTTCGGCAGGAGGATTATCAGGCTGCACAACTGCATCAACTTTTCTTCGACCATGGCGGCGACAGCATTCTTTTCCTTATCGCCATTGAGGTTTCCGCGAAGTTGTGAATAGGCCTTGGCAATCCCATTCCTGGCGCCATCCTCGAACTCGCGCAACATCGACTTCAGATGGGCGTTGTCGAGACTTTGTTCCTCGAGAGCCTTGCGTACACCGCCCAGTGCCCGCTGCATTTCCCGGTAGGTCAAAAGGCCCCGGACGTCGGTGTAGTCGAGCCCGATCGGGGCGAGCATGCGTTCGGCATAGAGGACGGCGGTATCCTCGTCGATATCCTGATCGGCGACGTGGCCGGCGGCCGGCTTCATCGAGTGGTCGGAAAGAGCGGGCTGTTGCGCCGGTGCTGCGGCGACCTGCCTTGGCTGAGCCGAGAGCCTGCCGCCGTCGCGGGCGCCGGGTGCCGCACCGGTAAGCATCGGGCGCTGCTCGCGCCACATGCCGGTCGGCTGATTGGCGGCTGCGATATTCATGAGCGTCTTGTAGAGATCGCGGTGGACGTAGAAACGGTCAGCCTCGCCGGGACGGGTGTCGCGCTTCACAAAGCTCAGCACGGAGGCGGCGTTGAGGGCACGCTTCACGATCGGCTTTTCGGCGTCTTCGATTTCCTTGAACAGGACCTCGGAGGTGAACTCGTTGTGTTCGTTGATCGGGTGCATGTTGTGCAGGACGACGGCGGCGTGATCGCCGACGTGGGGTTGCAGCGCGACCGTGATCAACCGGTTCAGTTCGGCAAGCCGGCGGTGCTCGTCGTTGGCCTTGTAGTGGCGGTGCGACAGAATCGAGAGGAACTCGAACAACTCCGGGCGGACGAGATAGCTGTCGGGGCGCTCCTGATCTTCGGTGGCCGCACCAATCGAACAGGCGGCGTTCAGGACGTTCAGGACGGCGTCGTAATCGGGGATCGAGGGGTCGCTCAGCGTGACGCGCTGGGTGAAGCCATTGCGGGATTCGATCGGGCGCATGGCGGCGATGGCGGCGCGGGCGTTCTCGTAGGGATGGGGTTGCAGCGCGTTTTCGATGACCGCTTCGAGCTGCTGGGCGGAGCGGGCCTGACGACGCGGCACATCCTGCAGCGGCGAGCGCACGGCGTTGGCGCCGAACAGGCCGGACATGAACACGAGGGCGTCGATGGCAATGGCGATGGCGAGCGCCAGATAGGCGAGCCGGTTGCCGTCGCCGAATGCGTTCCAGGTGACGACGAAGCGGTGGGCCTTGTCGTCGCGGTTCAACTCGGCGAAGTTGATCTTGGTGCGTAGCGCATCGGTGTCCTTGCTGGGAAGCCCCGAGTCGGACAGGCATTTTCTGGCGAAGCCGAACAGCGCGTCAGTCGAACCGAGCTGTTCAAGGCGCTCGCCGCCGGCGCAATTGGCATTGAAGACGCTGGTGCCGTTGTTGAGGGCAAAGACGACGGACGCTGCTTCACTGGCGCTCTTGGGATCGCAATCGATCTCGCGCACGCTTTCTTTGGTGGACTGCGTCGCGGCCATGGCGCCGAGCAGGTTGGTGCACTGCAGCTGCAGGTCGGTCAGGCCGACTGCGGTTGGATCCTGGCGGAAGGCAACCTTGGCGCGCTCGAAGGACGGCAGGACTCTGGAGGGATCAACCTTGAGGCTGTCCTGCGCGGTGCCGGTCGAAGCTTCGAGATTGCTGATGCGCTGTTCGGCGGTCTGAGCTTCGCCCTGCAGCTGGGCCAGCTGGCCCTCGATCTGGGCGAGTTCGGCCTTGATCGTGGCGACGCGCTCGTCGATTGAATTCATGCGCTTCTGGGGTGCGCCGAGGCGCTCGTTGGCGACCTGCATTTCGGCGCGCATGCGTTCCTCGGCGGCCTTTTCGGTGCGCCACTGCTGGCCGCGGCCGACTTTGCCCGTGCCCTCGACGCCCTTTTCCTCGGCGAGTACCTTGGCGCGCTGTTCGTCGAGGCGGCGCTGAATTTCCAAAACGACCTGGCGCTGCCGATCAACGGCGGCGGCGGCTTCGGGGCGTTCAGCCTGCAGGCGCGAGATTTCCTCATTGAGCTGAATCGACTTGATCTTCAGTCCCGACTGCTGGCTCTCGGCGGACGCGAGGCGCTCCTGGTGCGCTGAGCGCTGCGTATTGCGCTGTTCGATCTGCTGGTTGAAATGATCCTCGATCGCTGCCTGTGCGCCCTGGGCTTTGCCGGCGAGCTTGTCGAGCTGGCGTTCGTAGGCCAGCCAGCCCGGCGATGAAAACAGCGCTTCGGCTTCCTGCAGGCGGCGGGTGGCGATGGTCTGACCGATGTCGGAAACGATACCGGCGACCTGGTTCTGGGCACGCAACTCGGCGGCGCGGCTGCGTTCGGACTGCGGGAAGATCGTCGAGAACAGCGAGTCGAACGAAAAGAAGACGGAGGTCGCCATGCAGGCGAGAAACATCACCCACAACACCGCGTTACGCAGGATGATCTTGGAACTCTGGACGTAGGGCGACAGGAGGTCGCCCTGGAGAATCGCGACGAGGGCCAGTGACGCCAGCGCGACCGCGCCGAACAATAGCTGGTCGTTCGTTAGAAGCGGCGTTGCGGCTTCCTGCGCACGCACGATCAGCACGATGGTTCCGCCGACGATGACGATGCCGAGCATCGCGCCGGCGACCCATTCGAACCCGTGACCGGCAAAACCCGCGCGCTCGCTGCGCACCGAACGATTGACGTTCATGCCGGAAGCGAAGCTTTCGCCGATGAGCCATGCGACGATCAGCATCACGCCCTGGATGCCGAAGGTGATCATCAAGGAGAGCAGCGGTTCGTTGGTGAAATTGCGCATACCGTCCCAGGTGGTCCAGCCTGAGGCGAGCGAAAGAATCAGACCGGTGGCGCCGAGGAGGGCAAGCTGCCAGTTGGAAAACGCAAGCTTTTCTACGACCTCGAAAAGGCGCTTCCAAAAGCCGCGCGACCACAGGAAGACGGCGTAAAGTATGAAGGCGAGGGCGAGGATCTGCCAGTTGGCTGCGATCCAATCGAATGCGGGCTTGAGTGAGTCGACCAGTGCCACAATGTCCATTCGTTCCGCTCCAACCCCTGAAAGGCCCATTCGCTCCGGCACGACTTTCATTATCGCGCGCTCGGCAGGCTGTCGTACCGTTTGATATGCTGCCCCCGTTATCTCAGCGGGGCCTTGAACCGCTCAAATCCGGTGCGAAAATCGAATCGATGACGTGTGCCGACGATGCATCATGCACGCTGATCCTGACGACATGGAGACGGCGCATCAGCCCCCTATTGGAAAAAGGATAAGCTACTTACCGCCAGTCTATTCAACGCCATGAGCCTAAGTTTGCCCAAGCCGATGGGGTTGGTGTCCCCTGCAACCTGGATGTTTTCAACTTAAATTTCGGCAATTACGGCAGAATCAGACGGATTCGAACAGCGCGGCGACGCCGATACCGCCAATGGCGCCCAGCGTCGCTACGCCGTACCGAAGCTTGCCGTCACCGCGCTGGCGGACCATGCGGGAAAACAGGCGGACGACCAGCACCGCGCCTGCGGCGGCCAGCGGATGGCCGCGGACAACGGCACCGCCGTCAGGGTTGATCAGATCGTCCTCAAGGCCGAGCGACGTCGAGAAGGCGATGGCCTGGGCGGCCGAGGTTTCGCTCAGTTCGACAAGGCCGATATCCTTGGGATTGAAACCATCGAGCCGGTCGTAGAGCTTCTGCATGGCCTCCATCGGCGCGCCGGCTTCGTTATCGGCCGCGACGCCGCGGGTAACGCTGGCGACGAGGCGGATTGCCGGCGGGCGGCCGAGTTCCTCCCAGACCTTTTCCGAGACGACAACCATCATCGCGGCGCCGTCGTGCATGGCACTGGTGTTGGCCGGTGTCAGGCGGCCTTCCGGGGGAAGCCAGGGCGGCTCCGACGAAAAGTCCTCGGGGGAGGCGCCTGCGGCCGCGCTCTGGTCCTTGGCTTCCTCGGGCGTGGTGCGCAGCGGCACGATCTCGCCGACAAACTTGCGGTTCTCGCGGCCGGCTTCAGCCTTGAGGTGGGATTTCAGCGCCCAGGCATCCTGCTGCTCGCGGGCGATGTTGAGACGCTGGGAAAGCTGTTCGGAGGCCTCGAAAAGATGTGGCTCCTCGGTCTCGTCCATCAAGGACGGCTCGACGCCGATAAAGCGAGGCAGGTGATAAAGGCTTTTCGGCTTGGCGATGCGCCAAGGGGCGGTCGACAGCGATTCGGCACCGCCGGCGACGATGACATCGGCCTCGCCGTCGGAGACGATGCGGCAAGCGGTGAGAACGGCATCGAGTCCGGAGGCGCATTGGCGGTCGATGGTGCAGGCCGCGGCGGTTTCGCTCAGCCCGGCGGAGAGGGCGACGAGGCGGGCCGGATTGCCGCCCTGCGTGGCGTTGCCGAGGATCAACTCATCGACCCGGGCAGGCGCGAGGCCGCAATCGTCAAGGGCGGCTTCGATGACGGGGGCGGTCAGGGCGTCGATGCGGCGGTTTCGGTGCAATCCTCCGATCCGACCCAGTGCCGTGCGTCTTGCGGCGACGATATATGAGGAGGATGTGCGTTGCATGGTGGCTCGCCGGCCGCCTTTCGGACAGTGTGGATTGGATTGCTGGCGAAGCGTCAAACAGTGCCGTGCGCACCGTACGCCCTCGCAGAGTTAATGATTTCCATCGTTAAAACGTTGCAAAAGTAAGGCGGTCGGGCGCGCAATATCGCCCCTTGTGAATATTGGCGAATTCAATAATCTATCGAAAAAACTCCAAAGAACGCCTATATCAGGTGGTGGTGGTTGAGGAGAGGTATGGCCAAGACAATGACAAAAACGGCCAAGTCCAAGGGCGAAATGTCGAAGGTTGAAGGTGGTGGCGACTCTGGAGCGATCCTGGTCGATATCGTCGAGCGCGCGCGAACCGCCTTCGAAGAACGCAATCTTCGCTTCACACAGCTTCGTGAACAGGTGTTCTCCGAAATCGCTTCGACGCGCGGCTCGATTGGCGCCTACGAGATCCTGGACCGGCTGTCCGAGAAGGGTACGCGACTGGCGCCGATCTCGGTCTACCGATCGATCGATGCGCTGATCGAAGCCGGCGTCATTCACCGGCTCGAGAGCAAGAACTCCTATTTCGCCTGCCGGCGCCACGAACACGGGCGCAAGGGCCGGCCGATTTTCATGTCGTGCGAACAGTGCGGCGGCGTTGTGGAGGTGCCTGCGCAGTCGATCTTCGATCAGGTCGCGGAACTCGCCAGGTCGGTGGATTTCACACCGAAGGTGAAATTCATGGAAGTGTCCGGCACCTGTGCCCAGTGTCGCGACAAGGCCAAGGGTGAGTAACTCCAAAGGCACGATCCTCGTTACGGGATGCTCGTCGGGAATCGGTTACGCGGCGGCGCGCGATCTCGGTAAACGGGGTTGGCGGGTGATCGCGGCGGCCAGGCGTGAGGAAGACTGCGCCCGGCTCGTATCCGAACTCGGCGTCTCTTCCGTGTCCCTCGATCTCAGCGATGCGGCATCGGTAACGGCGTGTGCCGCCCGCGCGCTCGAAATTTCCGGCGGGCGGATCGATGCGCTGTTCAACAACGCAGCGTATGGCCAGCTCGGTGCCGTCGAAGATCTGCCAGGGGCGATGTTGCGCCGGCAGTTCGAAGTCAACGTCATCGGCGGGCATGAATTGACGCGCCTGCTGGTGCCGCAAATGCGCGCTCGCGGATCGGGGCGGATCGTGCAGTGCTCATCGGTCCTCGGGCTGGTCGTTGGGCCATACCGGGGTGCCTACTGCGCGTCGAAGTTCGCGCTCGAAGCCCTGAGCGACACCATGCGCCTCGAATTTGCCGGTTCGGGCATTTCGATTTCCCTGATCGAACCCGGGCCGATCGCGACGAACTTCGTGAAAAGCGCGCTGGCGAACCTGAAAGCGACGGTCGACATGGAAAATTCCGTGCATCGGGAAAGCTACCGGGAACGCATCGCGAAGTTGGAAGGCGGCGGCAACCAGACCTTCAAGCTCGAACCCGAGGCTGTTGTCGAAAAGCTCATACACGCGCTCGAAAGCCCACGGCCCAAACCACGCTACTTCGTAACGACGCCGACCTATGCCGCCGACGTCATGCGCCGTCTTCTGCCGACGCAGCTCTTGGACCGGATTCTATCTGGGCAGTGAAGTCGGGCCGGCGCGCTTGTTGTCGCCAACACTCGGCAAGCCGGTGTTGGTTGTCGCCAACACTCGGCAAGCCGGTGTTGGTTGTCGCCAACACTCGGCAAGCCGGTGTTGGTTGTCGCCAACACTCGGC
>Ga0180009_10000910_pt1 | contig 37655 bp, 32 predicted proteins | sample OS_PC_MetaG_FD_123537 | JGI IMG/M metagenome (GOLD analysis project Ga0180009, IMG submission 123537) | Groundwater microbial communities from the Aspo Hard Rock Laboratory (HRL) deep subsurface site, Sweden - OS_PC_MetaG | ecosystem: Environmental > Aquatic > Deep subsurface > Groundwater... | reverse complement strand
TTCCTTCTCTTATTTTTACTCGTCTTCCAGTCACTCAGTCACTATGATACTGAGTGACTTAGGGATCAAGTGACTGAGTGACTCGATGGTTCCTTCTCTTATTTTTACTCGTCTTCCAGTCACTCAGTCACTATGATACTGAGTGACTTAGAGATCGAGTGACTGAGTGACTCGATGGTTCCTTCTCTTATTTTTACTCGTCTTCCAGTCACTCAGTCACTATGATACTGAGTGACTTAGGGATCAAGTGACTGAGTGACTTAGGGATCGAGTGGCTGAGTGACTCAGCGGTCAGATCGGAGATCTACAGGATAAAATCGAAAAAGTTTTCCTTGTCAACAACTTCAAAATGAGCTTCCGGATAAGCATTCGAAAACATTAAAGGTGCTTTTATGTTTGATTTCGGTTTGTATTTAAACTCATATGCATACAACTTATCATCAAATTCCTCCAGATAGTCAACTTCCTGTTGTTTGGTTGTGCGCCAAAAGTAAGTGTTCCTGTATAGTCTGTTGTATTCAATGTGCTTTAAGCGTTCCGAAATCATGAAGTTTTCCCATAATGATCCGGTATCGTTCCTAAGTTCAATCGGATTAAACTGACTGATCACTGCATTTCTGATTCCGTTATCAATGAAATATATTTTTCTTGATCTTTTAAGCTCATTTCTGAGATTCCTGGAGTAGGAAGAAAGTCGGAAAATTATAAATGCTTCCTCTAAAATATGAATATACCGCTCAATGGTCTCTTTATCTGCTGCCAAAATATTCGACAATTCGGTATAAGAGACCTGGTTTCCTACCTGAAAAGCCAGAGCCTTGACCAGATTCTCAATCAGATCGGGTTTCCTGATATCTTTCAATCGGAATACATCCTTGAATAAGTAATCCGAGACAAGCTCATTAAGTACCTCCTTTTCTTTACCGGCCTGATTAATAACATCCGGATAGGAGCCATATATAAGTCTTGTATTTAGTGACCGTAATATTTCCAGTTTGTTTGTATGATCCACAAGTTCCTTTATGGATATAGGAAACAATCTGAATGTCCATTTTCTTCCTGTAAGCGATTCTTTTATTTTATCTGTCAGTTCAAACGAACTGGAGCCTGTTGCAATCAGTTGTATATCAGAACAGTTATCATGAATTATTTTTAGTGTTAAGCCAGAATTACTGAGTCTTTGAGCTTCATCAATAACTATTATATTTCCGGGTGGAAATAATTCTATTGCGCGTGTAGAATTCATGCTATTCAGCAATTCCCTGTCATCCGGATTATCTGCATTAAGCCAGGTAGTTTTATCTAAATGCATTTTTTGTAATTGCCTTAAAAGAGTTGTTTTGCCTACCTGCCTGGGGCCTAACAGGAGAATGGTTTTTCCGGAAAACAGCCTGCCGGTAATTATGTCGAAAAGCTTTCTTTTGATCATTTTAAAGGTCTTAACCGACAAATATACGGATTTTTCTCGGTTATGTTCTCCAAAATTCAAAAAGCTTTATAACATAAGATTAAATGAGTATCGGGAAACATGAACTCAAAGTTACAGGCGACAGGTTGCAAGCGACAACTCATCACTCTTCACCCACACCCAAACTACCTGCAGCCTGTAACCTGCACAGCCTGTAACCATAAAGCAGGTAACTTGGTATTAATCATTCCCTGTACTCATTTAAGACTATTCTCAACGAGAATTCAGGTAACAAATTCAAGGTAATTTTCCCTGTTCCTAAAACCAACTTAATCAGTTCCACCCCTACGGGGTTCGGAAAACGTTCCTTAACCATTGTGCTACCGAAGTGAGGGCCCCTACGGGGCTTGCTAATATTAAATTACCACATTTTCTCATCTTCCATCTCTCATCTCTCATCTTCCATCTCCCATCTCTCCTCTCTCTTCTTCCCATAAAACCCATAATACTTCCACCCCCCCTCATCAAGGTACAACCCTCTCTCCCTGAGTTCCAGTCCATCGCGTTCAAAAACAACTCCCGAAAACAGGTCTTTCAGGAACCATGTTCCTTCATTGAAAAGATCTTCCGGAAGTTTAACATAACATTGGCTTTGATACGGGGAGTAATTGACCGGTATCAGGAAGATTTGATTTCCGGGTCCCTCCCACAAAAAAGCAATATAGTTCTCAAAGGAATGATTTCCTTCCCAGATGGAAACACAGTTTAGCAAACGCCAGTTTCCTTCATGAAATGCTTTATCATTCAAAACCTCCAGAAGCTTAAGATAAAACTGTTTTATCTGCAGATTTTCCTCTTCCCGCGGTCCCCGGATCAAGTGCGGAGAAATGCGCTTTGTTTTCCCTTCAAATTGCCCCTGGTGGAAGAATTTCAATCCCGGTGTCAAATATGTTAGTATGGCGGCAGCTTCATGCTTTCCGGGAGGAAACTCTTTTGCAGCCCTTTGCTCATCGTGGTTTTCCAGGAAACGTGCCATTTCCCTCTGATAATCCAGCGGAGCCAGCAAATGGGCTCTTACCGGGGCGGCATTGTCTTTTAACAGCCTGTCGTAAAGTCTTTTGTCATAAACATAATCGAATCCCTGCTGCAACAGGGTCCACTCCATATCCCAGTATACCTCCGCCATAAAGATAAATTCAGGATGTTTGACTCTCACCTTTTGAATGGCATCCTGCCAGAATGGGGCTGCCTGTATGCCCCAGGTTCTTTCAAATACTTCCGGCAAAACCAGCATGGCCATATCGCAGCGCAGTCCGTCGCACCAGCCGGATATCCTCTCCAATTCCTCTTTCATGGCTTCCTGCAATCCTGTGTGACCGTAATTTAACTGCAGAGTATCCGGCCAGCCGTCGAAGTATGGATCCCTGCCATAAGCGAAGATCATCTCTTTTTTACCGGAGTTTACCCGGATAAAATTTTCAGGATGCTCCAGAAGATCCTTTTCGGTGCCTGTGATAAAATACTCCGGATGCTCCATCACCCAGGGATGATCAGGACCCATATGGTTGGGTACGAAATCGAGCATCAGGCGCATACCCCTTTCATGGAGCTTTGCCCTGAACCGCTGTAAAGCTGCTTCTCCACCCAGTTCCGGATTGACTCTATAGTCCGCAATGGCAAATCCCGAACCCCCGATATCATCATCCTGCAAATCAGGCAGGGTATTCTCATAATCCTGCCTCCATGCCTTATGGTGCTGGGAGACATTCCTGCCTGTTTCCCCTGTGCACCAAACACTCAGCATGTAGATCCAGTCAAAACCTTTGGCTTCCATCTCATCCAGGAAAGCATCCGGAATATCATCCAATGTGGTCTTGCGACCTGTTTCCTGAGACAACCGGGTTAAAAGAACCCTGGTATTAATTTGGTAAAGTAGGGGATATTTATGATGATTCATAGTCAGGTATTTTATTCAAAGATAAGACCTTTCATCATAGCAGACACTTTACTTATCTTTGTCAAAACCTTTTCAATAACCTTAATGCGGATGATAAAAAGCCTTATTACGCTTTGCCTGCTATTCATCTTCCTGGATGTCTTTTCACAAGCCTCTGAGGAAAGGCCCTCTGCATTTTTCAGTCTGGGCGCCAGGTACAATTATGGCTTTGTTATCCGCCATTCCAAGGCTCTTCCTGAAGAAACCCAATCGAACCCCGTTGGTTACCAATTAGATGCAGGATGGCATTTCATTGGAGAGAAGGCAAGGGATTACTGTAACTGTTATCCCAGGTTAGGCTTATCATTCTATTACTGGGATTATCGGAATCCGGATATCCTGGGACAAGGCCTCACCCTTATGGCTTTTGCCGAGCCGTTTTTCAAGGCGCGCGACCGTTTACGTTTTTCAGCCAGGGCCGGATTGGGCCTTAATTACCAGAACATGCCCTACGATTCTGTGAACAATCCCCTGAACCTGGCTTACAGTACCCACTTTGCTTTTGCTGTATTACTGAATTTCAATGCGGGATTCAGGATCAATGAGCAATGGACACTGAGCCTGGGTATCAATTATAACCATATCTCCAATGGAGGTGTAAAACTTCCGAACAAAGGCCTAAACTATCCAACCGTCAGTCTGGGCGCCGAATATTATTTCAGGAAAGCCGTATTCCCCGAACCTGCAAGGAAACAGACACGATCGGCATTCCAGCCTTCCTGGCAGGGAAATGTCAGTGTTTTCCTGGGTTTTAAAGGCATACAGGAAGATGAAGAACTTTATTTCGTTAAAGGTCTTTCCATACAGGGAGGTCGCAGGATCAGCCCGGCCTCGGCATTTGCCGGCGGACTGGAATACATTTACGACGATTCTGAACTGGCCATGAGCAGGATCTATACATCCATCACGGAAAAAGCCGTTAATCGTCTTTCTGGTTTCGGAGCTTATGAATTTTCCGCGGGAGACATCACTTTCTTTTTTAATATGGGTATTTATTTATACAGCCCCGACCGGCATACCAGCCTCTTGTACCAGCGTTACGGATTTCGCCTGAAGATATGGAGGTTTCTCTCCACCGGACTTAGCCTGAAAGCACACGGACATGTAGCAAGCTTTTTTGATGTTAGATTGATTGGTGTTATGTGAGTCTATCAACCGTCTATTTCCGAACACTACTGTAACGTTTCGAACATTATTTCGTCTTATAATTACGACATTCCGGTTTATTATTTGATTAATAATCAAGCCAATAAGCGGTTTGGCATAATTAGTGAATAATTATTAAGCGTAAACAACCCTTTGCAACATGGTAGTAGATCTTAAAGCTAACGAAATGGTCACCAAAGCAGGAGATGTGAAATTTCACGCCCTCAACGGTGAAATAAAAGGAAAACTGATCCTGACCAACCAAAGGATCTATTTCAAACCGATCGAAAACGATGATCATAATTACAACCTGGAAATACTCCCGGATGAAATTAAAGAGCTCCTGTACTTCAAGACCGGTTTTTTCTCTAATAACGGCCTGATATTCATGACAAAAGAAGGCAAAGAGCTGCGGTTTATTGTCAAAAACAGGGATACCTGGTCGCAAATGATCAATAAAATGTATTAGAGGATCTTTGACTGGTCATTCAATATAACCCCTGGGTGGTTTCCTTGTGAAACCACTCTACCTTTGTAAGCAGAATTATTAATGAGTGTTGATCCCCGGTTTTACCGGGGATTTTTCATTTGGTTTTTTCCTATATTTGTCTGGCTTTCCTGGAAATTAATTATGTATTTCCTCATCAAATCCACAGCCATGAACAAATCAATCTTTTTCTTTTCGCTTCTGGTCATTTTCAGCAGCAAAAGCATTATCTCCCAGGAAGCATTAAAACCTACTTTGATTAAACCTGCTTTCTTCAGTAAAACCCCACCTCTTTCAGAGTTTTCGCCAGCAAATACCGTCTGGTTATATGCAAAGGAAATAGATAACATCATGGAGGTTGAAATGCCCCGGGTTGAGAATACCAGGCCTTACCTTACCGATCCCGTAAAGCAGGGTTATTGGGGAAACAGCCATCCGGCTAAGCTTTTAAACGTCTTCGAGGGGATCGGTAATGTGAATACCACCATCCCTCCCGATACTCAGGGAGATATTGGGTCTGAGTTTTTCTTCCAGTCGGTGAATGTGTCATTTATGGTTTTCGATAAATCAGGAAATAGTGTTCATGGGCCCTTTCAAAACATGATGCTCTGGCAAAGTTTTCCATTAATAACCAGGACCTTCGGGGATCCCATCACCATTTATGATCATATCGCCAACCGGTGGCTGACCAGTGTCATGGGATCAAACAACGAGGTCACAACATACTATGAATTAATAGCTGTTTCGGAAACTTCTGATCCTGGCGGGCCCTGGTATGCTTATGCTTACGAGTTGGAATCATTGCCCGACTATCCCAAATTTGGATTGTGGCCCGATGCATATTACATGTCGGCCAATATGTTTGATCTGAACAACAACATTTGGGTGGGTGCGGCTGCATTTGCTTTCGACCGGGAAAAAATGCTTGAGGGAGACCCTGATGCAGGTATGTTGCGCTTTCAGACAACACCCACGAGTGGCGGGTTCCTGGAAGATCCTTTTTCTTTCCTTCCTTCCGATCTCGAAGGCCTTCCTCCCGATTCTGCTTTGCCGAATTATTTTATGTACTTCAAAGATGACGTATGGGGATTTGATTATGATCTGCTCAGCTTGTGGGAGTGTACCATCGATTGGAACAGTCCTTTTGCATCTTCTTTCACTCATATTACGGATCTTCAAACCGAACCTTTCGATGCCAATGTCGATAACTTTAGCTTCATCAACCAGCCCGGAACCCATTACAAACTGCATTCCCTTTGCAACCGGCTGATGAACCGCCTGAATTACCGCTTTGTGAACGGATACCATGCTCTCGTCACCAACCATACCGTAGATGCAGACGGCATGGACCACGCCGGAGTGAGATGGTATGAGTTGCGAAATGAAGGTAAGGGATGGACTATTTTCCAGCAAGGTACTTATGCCCCCGATACAACCCACCGCTGGATGGGTAGCATCTCCATCGACTGCCAGGGTAATCTGGGGCTCGGTTACAATGTCTCAGGAACTACAGTCTTTCCCGGAATCAGGGCAACCGGCAGGCGGATTAATGATCCACCGGGACTTATGACCGTACCTGAGTTTGTCATACAGAATGGAAACGGTGTGCAAACCAATTCAGGATTCCGTTGGGGCGACTATTCCCTGATGAGCATCGATCCTGTTGACGACAAAACGTTCTGGTATACCAACGAATACATTCCAACCAACGGTCCTTATTCCTGGAAGACAGCTATAGGTGCATTTTACCTCGCCGATGACTCCCTGGACCATACCTCTGCTCTCCCCGATACTCTGTTGTTTACTAATATTCAACAGGTAAACGAAGGACAGGATATCCTGGTCTGTAACCCTTCAACCGTCAATGCCATGATCAAATCCTTTACCCAGGAAGGTGATTTCTGGATGATCAGTGAACCTGCACCTGATCCATATTTTCTGAATATAAATGATACATTGGCACTGCATGTCGATATAACCATCCCTGCAGAATACCTGTTTGGTGAGGTGATTTACGATGCATTGCAGATCATAACAAGCCTGGATACTCATAATGTGATCATCGGAATCGCTGATAGCCTGATAACAGGCATTAAAAACAAGATCATTCAAGTCAGTGACCTGCAGGTTTATCCCAATCCATTTACTTCGCAAACATCTGTTTCTTTCAATATTTTCTCTGAAAGCGAGATATGTCTTTATGTTTATGACCTCCAGGGAAAAAAGGCTGATATGATCTTTTCCGGGCGGATTTCTCAACCGGGCAAACAGGTATTTACCTGGACAGTACCGCGCGATTTTCATAAAGGTGTATATTTCATTGGCCTGCAATCAAACGGATTTCTTATTTCCAGGAAGGTATTGCATCTCCCTGAATAAAGCTGTTGAAACCGGTTGAATACCTTTCCCTGAACGAATCAAACCGTTAACTTTCTGACGTTTGCATGGAAAGGAATAGTAAATATTACTAAGTACTCTATAAATTTGCTAACTTTAGCCATCTCAATCCAACCAGCATGAAAAAAACCATTCTCCTGGCATTACTTATTACTGTGATGTCAGGCAATTCCTTTGCCAAATCATACAACCTCTCCTCTCCGGATGATAAGATCAGGGTTAACATTAACGTCGGGGATGGAATAAGCTTTACGGTTCATTACTCCGGCAAGTCCGTCATCGAATCCGCCATCATAGGTTTGGAACTGCAAAACAGCTTTGATTTCGGAACAGAACCCAAAGTCCGGGCAAAGAAATTCTATGAGGTAAATGAAGAGATATACCCTGTTGTCCCTGTAAAATCAAAAGTTGTACATAATCAATACAATAGTCTGGTGTTGATCTTCCGACAGCCCTTTAAATTAGAGTTCAGGGCATACAACGATGGGGTTGCATACAGGATAATAGGGGAGACCAACCAGACCGTTACGGTGCAAAGTGAGACCGGTATTTTTGAATTTCCTGAAAACACGCGGGTTTGGTTTCCTCAGGAAGATAAGTTTTACAGCCATTTTGAGCGAATGTACCTCGACACTCTTCTCTCTTCCCTTGATAACGGCGCCTTCTGTTCCCTTCCCGTCCTCCTGGAAACACCTGATGATATGTTTATCGCCATTTGCGACAGCGATGTCAAAGACTATCCGCAAATGTTCCTGGAAAAAACGGAAGGGGTTGCTTTAAAGGCTCTTTTCCCTCCGGTAGTGCTGGAAACGGAGCCCACTCAGCGACCTCATGCTGAAACCATCACCTCGGAAGCGGATTATATCGCACACACAAGGGGATTTCGTGATTTCCCCTGGAGAGCCTTCATCCTCTCAGATAATCCGGGTGATATCGTGGAAAGCAACATCATCTTTGCTTTGGCCGGCGAGTCAGAAATAGAAAACACATCCTGGATCAAACCGGGTAAGGTTGCCTGGGACTGGTGGAATGCAAACAACATTTACGGGGTCGATTTCCGGGCAGGAATAAACACGGAAACATATAAGCATTACATCGATTTTGCATCCCGTTTCGGACTCGAATACATCATCCTGGATGAAGGCTGGTCGGATCCGGGTGACGTGATGGTCATCAATCCCGACATCAACCTGACAGAGATCATCAACCATGGCAAAGAGAAAAATGTGGGAATCATCCTATGGGTATTATGGAAACCTCTGGACAAGGTTATGGAGGCATTTATGGACAGCTGTCAGGTCTGGGGTGTGAAAGGCCTGAAGATCGATTTTATGCAGAGGGCCGACCAGGAAATGGTGAATTATTACTGGAAAACGGCGGAAGCAGCCACCGCTCATCAACTTATCCTGGATTTTCATGGTGCTTACAAACCGGCTGGATTTAACCGTACCTGGCCCAATGTCTTGTCGCACGAAGGGGTAAAAGGACTGGAAAACAACAAGTGGTCGATGCTGATCACCCCGCGGCACGATCTAACCCTCCCGTTCACGCGCATGGTAGGTGGACCGATGGATTATACCCCTGGCGCCATGATCAATGCCCAACCCGGTAATTTCCATGTCTCCTTCACCCGCCCCATGAGCCAGGGCACACGCTGCCACGAAATAGCCAAATATGTGGTCTTCGAAAGCCCACTCCAAATGCTGGCCGATAGCCCTTCAAATTACTACAGAGACGAAGAATCCACGGAGTTTATTTCCGGTATCCCTGTTACATGGGACGAAACAAAGGTGCTGGATGCTGCTGTGGGGGAATACATTGTGATGGTCAGAAAGAAAGGTGGTAAATGGTACCTGGGCGCCATGACCAACGAAAAACCCCGGCAATTTCAAATCCGCCCCACTTTCCTGGATGATGGGGAATATAATCTGGAAATCATGCAGGACGGTATCAATGCCGACAGAAATGCCATGGATTACAGTAAGATCACCCGGACCATCTCAACAGACGACACCATCCATCTTAACCTTGCTCCCGGCGGAGGCTGGGTTGGGATCTTTGAGTAAGTTTATTTTACATTTGGACGCCTGATTGTAAAATACACTTTCATACGAATCTTCGGTCTCTCTGGATAGGTAAAACCATTATCAGGATTGGGAAATATTAAAAAAGTGGCAGGGTGCAGGTTACAGGTTGCAACTCAAAAAATTAAAACTGCTCCAACAGCCGGATCCTGTTCTCAATCGGGGGATGGGTAGCAAACAGCGAATCCAGTGAAAGAAAATTTTTCTTTTCTTTCTCCTGGGGATTATCAATAAAAAGCTGGGCAACATCCTGGCGTTTCACTGCCTCTATCCTGGAATCGGTGGAAACCTTCCGCAAGGCGGAAGCCAGAGCCATAGGGTTTTTTGTCAATTGTGCCCCGCCGGCATCGGCCATGTACTCTCTTTTCCTGGAAAGGGCAAACCGGAACAAAAGCGTGATCACATATCCCACAACCGCCAATACAAGCCCCAGCAGCATGATGGTGCCGTCTTTCTTGTCTCTTCTGCCTCCGCCAAAAACCAGGGTTCGCAGGAACATCTCAGCGAGAAAGGCGAAGATCCCTACAAAAATGATGGAGATGATCAGAAGCCTCACATCCCGGTTGCGGATATGGGTCAGTTCGTGAGCGATAACACCCTCAAGCTCCTCATCATTCAGCTTGTTAATGATCCCGCTGGAAAGGGTCACGGTATATGTCTTTTCATTGATCCCGCTCGCATAGGCATTCAATGAATCGTCATCAATGATATTGATTTTAGGCATCTTCATGCCCGCGGCAATGGTCAGGTTTTCCACAAGGTTGTAAACCCTTTTGTTGTCCTTTCGTTCCAATGGCCTGGCTCCCGTGGCACTCATGATCATGCTGGAATGTGAAAAGTAAGCTATTAAAAACCAAATGCCTACTCCTATGGTGATCCAGGGAACCGTCCTGAGAAAAGCATGAACGGCATAAGGCCCGCTGCTGTCGGGGTATTGCGGGTCATAGTTGATAAAATAAATGAAGATATATGCCAGGATGAACAATACCAGCGGGAACATGATAAGCAGCACCACAGACCTGGAATTGTTCCTCCAGATCTGGGTTTGCAATCCTGTGTATTTCATTTTACTCAAAGTTTATTTTGGGAGCCTCTTCCATCCTTTCCCTGCCGGCTTCTCCCAGGTCGAACATCATTTCCTTTTTGAACCCGAACATGCCGGCAACAATATTAGAGGGAAACATTTCAACCGAAGTATTGAGCTCTCGCGTGGCCGAATTAAAGTAACGCCGTGCCGCAGCCAGCTTGTTTTCCACATCGGAAATTTCTTCCTGAAGATTCATAAAGTTCTGGCTGGCTTTCAGGTCGGGGTAGGCTTCCACGGCAACTTTCAACCCTTGCAATGCAGAGGTGAGCTGGGCTTCAGCCTGTATCTTCCCGTCGATGGTGGTGGCGCTCATGGCCTTTGACCTGGCTTCCGTGATGTCGGTTAGCACTTTTTGCTCATGCTTCATATAACCCTTCACGGCATCCACCAGTTGAGGGATCAGATCATGACGCTGCCGCAGCTGCACATCGATATCGGCAAATGCATTTTCACGGTTATTCCTTAACCTTACCAGCTTGTTATACAATGAAATAAGAAGCAGTATGACTACCGCTATAATGGCAATGATTACAATGATTCCTGTCATAATATTCGTTTATTGATTTACGGGTAAAATTAAGGATAATTTCCCGGGATACACCATGAAATTTACTCATACTTTAATGCATCCGCAGGATTGATCTGAACCGCTCTCAGGGTTTGCCAGGAAACGGCCGCAATAGTCAGTACGACGGATAATAAACCGGATGCAATGAAAATCCACACATCAATATCTATCCTGTAGGCAAACCTGCTAAGCCATTCTGCAGACAGGAAATACATCAACGGAAGGGCAATGATCCCGGCTATCAGCACCAGTCGGAGGAAGCTCCAGAGTATCATACGATACAGGCTAAGATTATCCGCACCCAGTGTTTTACGTATGCAGATTTCCCTGATCCTGCTTCTAAGCGTGAACATAACTATGGCAATCAATCCGATCAGTGCGATGGCCAATGCCAGCAGCGTGAATACACCCATGATCTTCACCAGGTTTTGTTCTTTCGAATATAAGCGGTCGAAATTCTCATCCAGGAAAAAAGAATTGAATGGCCATTCCGGAGAGGATTTATCCCAAACCTCCTCAATGGCAGCCAGGGTCTTATCAAGGTTTTTTGTATCCACATCCAGGATCATATTCAGCACATAATTAGGGTAGGGTCGCTTGCTGACAACGAAGACAGCCGGATATACCCTGTTATGAAGTGAACGGTAATGGATATCATCTGCTATCCCTATGATCCGCCGGGTTTCTATCCCATCCCAGAATCCTGTAAGATATTCCCCGACAGGGTTTTCTATCCCCTGGTTCCTCAGGATACCGGCCATGGTTTCATTGATGATACAAAGGTCAAGGCTGTCTTTGGCAACTTCCGGAAGGTCATCCGGAAAGTCCTCCCCTGTATGTATCCTGGCCCCCATAACATCAAAGAAGTTATTTTCGACGGAAATAAATGCTGCCGAAAGCTCGTTTTCCGCCACGGTATGTCCTTTGACGAGAAATCCACAGTAATTGTTCTCAAACCTTCCCGGGATATTATGAGTACCTGTCGAGGCATTCACTCCGGGCATGGAGGCCACAGCCATTTTAATGTCATCAAAGCGGCGGTTCATGTTTTCATCCCAGGGATTTTCCACAACCAGCTTTCCCGATTTCTCAAATCCCAGGTTCCTTTCCGATAAATAACTGAATTGCTGCTGCACGATCCAGGCTCCCGTGATCAATCCTACAGATATGATAAACTGAAAGATCACCAGTATTTCACGTATACCCAAACCTTTCCTGCCCTTACGATGAACGGTATCTCCAAGGCTTTTTAACACCTGCCCCGATTGATAGGAAGAAAGTATCCAGGAAGGATAACTGCCGGTAAGGATGATCAGCAATCCCAGGAAAGCCACAATAGAAGTGAGGAACACAGGCCTTGCCAGGGTTTCTAAAGACAGTTCGTAGCCATAAATTACCGAAAACCATGGCAGGAATATTTCTGCAAGAGCCAATGCCAGCAGGAAAGCAAGAAGTATATAAAAGGCTGTTTCTGTAAAAAATTGCATCGCGATTTGCCCCCGTGTTGAGCCCATAACCTTGCGTAGCCCAATTTCCCGGTAGCGCTTCATGTTACGGGCAGTCGACAAATTGATAAAGTTCACACAGGCGAGTATAAGAATGAGAGCAGCGCTGACCCCGAATATCCTGACCACTGTTATGCTTCCCTGAGCTTCCATCTCCCAGCGTATGTTTTCCGAGTGCAGATGGATGCGCTTTAACGGTTGCAGTCGAATGGTGCTGCGATAATTTGTATCAGGAACATTCCGCGCCCAGCATTCATCCAGATCCTGCTCAATATCTGCTACCTCCACACCGGGCCTTAACAGGCAGTAAAAATGATAGGAACTGTTGTACCAGTTTTTCAGGGCAGATTTGTTCGATTGCATAACATAATCAAGCGGCAATATGCCTGAAAAATGCACGAAAGATCCCGAGGGAATATCCTCCATGATACCACTCACTACAACAGGGTAAAAGTTTTCCACCAGAATCTCCTTCCCGATCGGATCTTCATCCCCAAAATACCGTCTGGCCGTCGACTCCGTCAGAATTACGGTATTTGGCCTTTTGAGGATCTCAATGGGATCTCCTGAGATCATTCCGAAATCAAAAATCCTGAAAAAACTACTGTCGGTACTGATAAAAATCTCATTCTTAAGCTTGGTATCCCCATAACGCAATACCAGGTTTTCCCTTTTCAGGATGGTGACATCCTCAATACCGGATATCTGATCCCGTTGAAATGTAAGAAATACACCGGGTTGTATGGGATCATCAAACTCCGTTCCCGGATTGATCTGCCGGTAAATACGGTCTCCCTTGCTGTGAAACCGGTCAAAATCATACTCGTTAATTATATAAACGGTAATAATCAACACACAGGAAATTCCCAACGCCAACCCGATGATGTTGATCAACGAATAGGAAACCGACCTGTAAAAATTTCTCCAGGCGGTTTTAAGATAATTGGAGAACATATGGAAAGTTTTTCCAATTGTTTCAAGAATTATACCAATCGAAGGAAAAGCCTGGTTTATAGAAGATAGTAAGGATATGACAAAAGGATTCCTGTATACTAAATGAACATCTGCTGTTCACAACTGAACAAACAAATATTTCAAAATCATTCAATGGATGCCTACCTGATAACTTAAAAAGGTAAAGCATCCCTTATCGTTTTCAGGTCCGTTTCCTTCAGCTTCAGATTCCCGGCCCTGGCATTGGAGATTACCTGCTCCGTCTTCCTTGCCCCTGTCAGCACACTGGTAATGCCCATCTGGTGAAAGGTCCAGGCAATAACTATATTTGATACCGGCTGCTGATAAAACGAGGCAATATCTTCCAGGATGCTTAGCAGCTTGAGTACTTTGCTCCATGCAGGTTCGCTGTAAAAATCATAGAAACGGTCACGGTAATCCCCTTTTTCAAACTCCGGTTTTGTTTTATACCTGCCGGTAAGGATTCCTCCTCCAAGTGTCCCATATCCCAGGATACCAATGTTCTTCTCCAGGCAAAAGGGAAGTATATCCTTTTCAATTTCTCTTTCCAGCATAGAATAGTGGGGCTGGTCCGATACTATCCATGTCGTTTTCAATGTCGTTTCAAGCAATTCACGGCTGAAATTGGAAACCCCGAGGTAACGAAATTTGCCCAAATCCCTTAGTTTAACCAATTCATTCAGGGTATCTTCCAAAGGTGTATCAGGATCCGGGCGGTGGATCTGGTACAGATCGATAAAATCCGTTCCCAGCCTTTTCAGCGAATCATCGATCTCCTGGCGTATGCTTTCCGGTTTCAGGGTAATGTAAACTCCTTTGCCTGCCTTCTTTATTCCAACCTTGGTGGCCAGCACCACCTCATCCCTTTTACCCTTAATGGCTTTACCCACAATCTCCTCAGAATGCCCCGAGCCGTATACCGGCGCTGTATCAATAAGGTTAATCCCGTTATCCAATGCAGCATGTAAAGCCCTTACCGACTCTGCATCATCCGACACACCCCAGAAATCATTCCCCATCGCCCACGTCCCCAATCCAACAACAGAAACCCTCAAATCAGACTTCCCAATTTTCCTATAAATCATTATTCATTATTCATTATTCATTGTTCATTGTTCATTGTTCATTATTCCTGGTTCCCTCTCAACATCAAATTCAACCCCTTCCTGTCCAATATCCGTATCTCCCTTCTCTGCAACTCAATGATCCCTTCCCTGTCGAGTTCACCCATTGTTCTGGCCAGGGAAGGCCGTGTCACTCCAAACAGGTCCGCCAGGCTTTGTTGCGAATGTGGGATGGTAACCATTTCCTTATCTTTCCCGGCAAGGTTCAGCAGGTATTGAGCGATCTTTTCCCGGATGGTCTTGAAAGAAAGAAACTTGATCTTCATCGACAGGAACTGTGCCCGGGTGGAGATCATATTCAGGAAGTTCTCCAGGAATACCGGGCTGATCTGAAACATTTGGATCACCGAAGCTCGTGGTATCATCAGTATAGTAACCTTTTGATTAGCCACAATGTTCACCGGAAGCTTACGGTGCTGGCCAAACAAAAATGCCGAAGCCACCGGGCTGGGTGCTGTCATATCCTCTATTTTGATCGTTTTTCCTGAAAAATCGATCATATCACCCCTCACACTGCCTTCCAGAACAACATACAGAAAATCACAGGGATCATTGCTATGTGCGATCAGATCTTCCGCTTCATAAGAACGCATCTGGTAATGGACCTGGTTCATGATATGAGCCAGCTCCCCTTGTGAAATACCCTGAAAAAGCGGACTCTGAGATAACACTTCAATATTCATCCGTACTTTTTTTGCAAAAATCCGCATTTTTTGCTATGTTGTAACATTTGTTACATTTTTTCAGGAAGGGCTGGGATAATTTTGCCATGTAAAGACAAATTCCTGAAAAATGAAAAGAGAGATAATACATATTGATGATGAAAAATGCGATGGTTGTGGTTTATGCATTCCCAACTGTCATGAAGGTGCGCTCCAGATCATCGACGGAAAAGCGAGGCTGGTAAGCGAACTGATGTGCGACGGGCTTGGCGCCTGTATAGGACATTGTCCGCAGGGAGCCCTGACCATCGAAACCCGTGAAGCCGATGCTTATGATGAAGTAGCCGTTATCGGTGAGATCATCCCTAAAGGGAAGAATACTCTTATCGCTCATTTAAAACACCTGAAGGATCATGGTGAACATGCTTATCTTAAGGAAGCGGTTGCTTTTCTGAAAACACAGAACAACCTGCCTTTCGACCTGCAGGAGGTTCTGTCAACCGTGCATCATCACGGACATGCACAGGAGAATCAGCATAATCATCACAATCATCATCATGGCGGAGGCTGTCCTGGATCTATTCCTGTTGACCTGGGAGCCGTGAAAGTCAGACCTCAAACTATCACGAATGACGTGGAGGGGTCACCGGAAGGCTCAGAGCTTTCACAATGGCCGGTGCAGATGCACCTGATCAATCCTTCGGCTTCCTATTTCAAAGGACAGGATCTGCTGGTTGCTGCCGATTGTGTGGCATACGCTATGAGCGGCTTCCACAGAGACTATTTGAAGGGTAAGAAACTCGTGATTGCATGCCCAAAACTCGATACAGGTCTTGAAACCTATGTAGAAAAGTTCCGCAGACTGATCGATGAAGCCAGGATCAACACGATCACTGTGATGATGATGGAAGTCCCCTGCTGCCAGGGAATGATGCGACTGATAGACCACGCTTTGGCACAGGCAACGAGAAAAGTCCCGGTCAAAGCCCTGGTCGTAAGCATCCGGGGAGAAATATTAAAGGAAGAATGGGTATGAGCCCGATAACAATATAATTTATAATACCATGTCAATGTTCTGTTACCAATGCCAGGAAACCATGAAAGGAAGCGGATGCACCGTAAAGGGTGTCTGTGGTAAGACCGACGATGTAGCGAATATGCAGGATCTGCTGATTTTTGTTACCAAAGGCGTCTCCATCCTGGCCAATATTGCAAGAAAAAACGGCCTCGACACGATCAGGGCCGACAAGTATGTCTTCGAATCCCTTTTCATGACCATCACCAATGCCAACTTCGACAAGAAGAAAATCATGGAGAAAGTAAAAGAAGGTTATGAACAGCGGGAACACCTCAGAAAACAAATAACGGATGCCGGAAAACGGATACCGGAAGGATTGCACAGCAGTACTTCCTGGAAAGGATTGAGCGAAGAAGAGATGGAAAAGAAATCACAGCTGGTTGGTGTAATGACCACAGGTGATGAAGACATCCGCTCTCTCAAGGAATTGCTGACATACGGAATCAAGGGAATGGCTGCTTACGCAGAACATGCCTGGAACCTTGGCTATAAAGACCCCAGTGTATATGTTTTTATGGAAAAGGGACTGGAAGCGACCACACGCAATGATATCGGTGCAGCGGAGTTGTTTGATCTCGTTATGGAATGCGGCAAGACTGGTGTACACGTGATGGCCCTCCTCGACCAGGCCAATACGGAAACCTATGGCCATCCTGAAATGACTACAGTCAACATAGGGGTAAGGAACAACCCCGGCGTCCTGATCAGCGGCCATGACCTGAAGGATATGGAAGAACTGCTTCAGCAAACGGAAGGAAGCGGTGTGGACGTTTATACGCACAGCGAAATGCTTCCTGCCAATTATTACCCGAAGTTCAAGAAATACAAGCATTTCGTTGGTAACTATGGTAATGCCTGGTGGAAACAAAAGGATGAATTTGAGAAATTCAACGGTCCGGTGCTGTTAACAACCAACTGCCTGGTTCCACCGAAAGACAGTTACAAAGATCGCGTGTACACCACGGGTATGGCGGGCTTTGAAGGCTGTGTGCATATTCCCGATCGCGAAAATGGTTCTCCCAAAGATTTCAGCATCCTGATTGAACATGCCCAAAAATGCGCCTCTCCTGTGGAGATAGAAAACGGAAGCATTGTCGGTGGCTTTGCTCACAACCAACTGCTTCAGTTTGGCGATACCATTGTGAATGCTGTAAAAACCGGAGCTATTAAAAAGTTCTTCGTGATGGCCGGATGCGACGGCAGGATGAAAAGCAGGGAATACTATACGGAATTTGCCGGTGCTTTGCCTGCGGATACGATCATCCTCACCGCAGGCTGTGCCAAATACCGTTATAACAAGCTCCCTCTTGGTGATATCGGAGGTATTCCGAGGGTACTGGATGCCGGGCAATGCAACGACTCCTACTCACTTGCCCTTACTGCACTGAAGCTCAAGGAACTCTTCGGACTGAATGACATTAATGATCTGCCCATCGCATACAATATTGCCTGGTACGAACAGAAAGCCGTCATCGTCCTGCTTGCCCTGCTCTACCTCGGAGTGAAAAAAATCCACCTCGGGCCAACCCTCCCGGCTTTCCTGTCACCCAACGTGGTGAAGGTACTCGTGGATAAATTCGGGATCGCTGGTATCGGAGAAGTTGAAGAAGATGTGGCTATGTTTATGGAAGCATAAAGCTGTTTCTGGTGTAAAAACCAGGATATTAGTCATTAAGGCCCTCAAACCATCCACGTCTACAAGGATACTTTGAGGTATTACTGTTTATTCCCCTATTCGGGCTGTTTTCCGTGTTTATTTTGCTGACAGGAACCATACTCTGGTTCAAAAAGTTTTTCAGAAAGACTTGATAATAAACTGGTAAATACGTATTTTTAAACCATTCCAAACCAATCAGAATGCTGAAATTCATCAAATCACTAAAACCCCCGCCTCGATGGCGTATACCTGTGATCCTGGCGCTGGGGATTTTTGCAGGGCTGTTTCTGTTTGCGTTTTACCTGTCGAACGCCCCATCTTATCTCTCCGACAATCCCAAAACCTGTGTCAACTGCCACATCATGGCTCCTCAGTACACGACCTGGTTTCACAGTGCGCACAGGGAATATGCTACGTGCAACGACTGTCATGTCCCGCATAACAATAAGCTTAATTCATATTACTTTAAGGCAAAGGACGGATTGCGGCACGCAACCATATTCACCCTCAGGGCTGAACCTCAGGTGATTTTTATCAAAGAGGCAGGCATCAATGTGGTTCAGGGTAACTGCATCCGTTGCCACAACGACTTGATCACCCATGAAAAAGTAAACGCGTTCTCTGCCGAATTCCACGATGCACGGATGGATCGTTTATGCTGGGATTGCCATGTTGAAACCCCGCACGGCAGCGTAAACAGCCTTTCCAGCGTCCCCTACGCCAGGGTACCTCTTCCGGAAAGCCCGGTACCCGACTGGTTAAAGAAATCATTAAAGAATCAATAAACAATTAATTATGAAACCATTGTACGAATCCGTCACCAAGAAGCCCTGGCTGGGCTGGTCATTGTTCTTCGTCACCCTGATTGTTGTGTTTTTCCTGGGTCTGCTTGCTTCATCCATCATGGAAAGAAGAGCAGAAGCAATATTTGCTTATACACCGGTTGTTGAATACTCCCAATGGGAACCCAGGAACGATGTGTGGGGTGAAAACTTCCCGCATGAGTATAAATCCTACCTCGAAACATCGGATACAAGCTTCAAAAGCAAGTATAATGGGAATGCACCGATTGATATGCTGGAAGTGGATCCGCGCATGGTCGTGTTATGGGCAGGATATGGTTTTTCCAAAGATTACGAACAAGCCCGGGGGCATCATTATGCCATCACCGATATACGGAATACTCTCAGAACCGGGGCCCCGGTCAACGGACAGAAAAGCCCTATGCCCAACACCTGTTGGACATGTAAAAGCCCTGACGTACCCAGGGTCATGAATGAAATCGGCATTGCAGAGTTTTACAAGGGACATTGGGGAGAGAAAGGGGCGGAAATCGTAAATCCTATCGGTTGCGGCGACTGTCATAATGCCGAAACCATGAATCTACAAATATCCAGGCCAGCCCTTATTGAAGCATTTGAGCGCCAGGGACGCGATATCAGCAAGGCCAGTCACCAGGAGATGCGTTCCCTTGTTTGTGCCCAGTGTCACGTTGAATACTATTTCAACAAAAATATTGTGGATGGAGTAAATTATCTCGTTTTTCCATGGGACAACGGGATGACTATGGAAGCAGCGGAAGAATATTATGATAACATGGGATTCTCAGACTGGACACATGCCCTCAGCCGTGCGCCCATGCTAAAAGCTCAGCATCCTGGATATGAGGTTTACCTCACCGGAACCCATGCCAGCCGTGGTGTATCCTGTGCCGACTGCCATATGCCTTATATGAGCGTGGGTGGACAAAAATATACCGACCACCACATCCAAAGCCCCCTCAACAATGTGAACAATTCCTGCCAGGTATGCCACCGGGAAGAAACCGAACGACTCATTGCCGATGTTTATTCCCGCCAGGATAAGATCATCGAAAACCGCGACAAACTGGAAGAGCTCCTCGTCAGAGCACACGTCGAAGCTAAAGAAGCATGGGATATCGGAGCAAACGACGAACAAATGAAACCCTGGCTCAAACTCATACGACAAGCCCAATGGCGCTGGGACTATGCCGCTGCCGGACACGGAAACTCCTTCCATTCACCTGTCGAAACCGGCCGTATCATCACCCATGGCATCGATAAAGTGCAGGAAGCCCGAATAGGCCTCGCCAAGCTACTCATCAGACTCGGACACTCCGGCGATGTACCCTACCCCGATATATCCACCAAAGCCAAAGCCCAGGCTTTCATCGGACTCGATATGGAAAAACTAAACAGCGAAAAACAGGAATTCCTGGAAAAAGTAGTACCCGAATGGCAAAAACAAGCCGCCGAAAGAGAAGAAACCTATGAGGTGGCGTATAGGAAATAAAATGATCACATAGTAAATTTGGAGCAAAGAAAGCAGGTTGTAGGGAGAAGGGAACAGGTTGCAGGTTGCAGGTTGCAGGGGGGATGTCCCGGCTTTCGCCGGGATGACGGGATTGAGAGATCCCGCTTTCGCTTCGCTCAGCGGGATGACGACCTCCCGGGGGATTAGAAAGTATCGGATTGAGGGATCCCGCTTTCGCTTCGCTCAGCGGGATGACGACCTCCCGTAGGATTAGAAAGTGGCGGGCGGCGGGCTTCGCCCGCCGCCCGCCCTTTTATTTTAGGAGCCCCGCCGTCATCCCGGCGTAAGCCGGGATCCATTATATCTCCCCCTGTCATCCCGACGAAAGTCGGGACATCCCGACGTAAGCCCGTCATCCCGACGTAAGTCGGGACATCCCGACGTAAGCCCGTCATCCCGACGTAAGCCGGGACATCCTGACGTAAGCCCGTCATCCCGACGTAAGCCGGGACATCCCAACGTAAGCCCGTCATCCCGACGAAAGTCGGGACATCCCGACATAAGCCCGTCATCCCGACGAAAGTCGGGACATCCCGACGTATGCCGGGACATGTCTCCTGCAACCTGTAACTTGTTGCCTGTTTCCCTTTCCCTTTTTCCCATTTCATTTTTTCTTGATCTCTTTCCTGATTTTCCTAAGTATTTCCCGTAAATGCGCAACCTTGCTTGATTTTACACGTTATATTTTTGTACTTTTAAACACCAGATCTTATTTAATTACCTTCCGCTTATTACTGAAAATATTTGTCTTTCAGGATTTATCAGGTATTTATCTAACGAATAAACCTGAAAACAATCCCGGATTAATTGATATATTATGACAACAAATCCAACAACGGAAGATCTTAAAAGACAGGTTAAAGCTCTGTCAACCGAGCTGGAAACCAAAATCCTCAGCGAGGAAAGATACCGTATCATTGCCGAGATCAGTCCGGATATGATCTTTCATATTAACCTCCTGGGTAAGGTCACCTATGCCTCTCCGGCCACGGAAACAATACTCGGATATAGCCCGGCTGAAGCAATGGGCTCCTGGTTCAGCAAATATTATGCGCCACATGAACATATGAGGGTCAGGGAGACCCTGCGGAAAGCAATTGCAGGAGAAAGCATAACGGCCGTGGAGGTAGATGCCCTCAGAAAAGACGGGAAAATCGTTCCCATACACATTAGTATCTCCCCAATTTTCCAGAAAGGGAAAGTAACGGAGATTCAAGGTATTGCCAGGGACATCTCCAATGAAAAGAAAACCCAGGAAGAACTCCGGGAAAAGAAAGACTATGCGGAACTCCTTCTCCAGACTGTCCCCAGTGCCGTTTATACCGTGGATAACAACCGGATAATCAGAAGCTGGAACAAGCGCGCAGAAGAGATCACCGGGTATAAACCGGAGGAAGTCATCGGAAAACACTGCACCTTCTTTGCCAAAGATCCTTGCCGCCAGAATTGCGGTTTACTGAACACAAACATGAAAAAGCCTATTTCCAAGAGGGAATGTACCTTTATAACAAAAAACGGTGAAGAAAGAAATGCCTTGAAGAATATTGATTATCTCAGGGATTTGCAGGGTAATATTATCGGTGGTATAGAGATTTTTGAAGACGTGACCGAAATCCTCGAAAAAGACCGTATGCTCCTCAGGATAAAAAAAGCGGTTGAAAACTCTGAAGAAGGAATAGGGCTTGCTAATATCGAGGGTAACATGATTTTTATCAATCATGCACTGGTCGACCTTCTGGGTTATGCGCTTAGTGAATACCAGGGAATCGGAACACCCGGGGCTCTGATTATTGATGAAAATATCCGGAAGGAAATCGATGATGCCAACGATGAAGGCAAATCCTGGACCGGTGAGGTACAGATGAAAAGTAAAGACGGAAAGATCATCGACATATATCTCCATGTTGATGTGGTAAGAGACGATCATGGAAAACCAATAGGGTTTTTGGGAATTCACTCCGACATCACCGAAAGAAAAGAGATCCGCAGAAAACTGGAGAAATTCATGGAAGAACTGCAACGGTCAAATACCGAACTGGAGCAATTTGCTTACATCGCCTCCCACGACCTTCAGGAACCTCTTCGTAAGATACAGGCCTTTGGTGACCGTCTCCTGGAGAAATACGGTAATACTATCGATGAGCGCGGTCAGGATTATATGTTGAGAATGCAATCGGCCGCCAAACGCATGCAGGAAATGATCAACGACCTGCTATCCTTTTCCCGTGTAACCACTCGTCCGAACCCCTTCACCGAAACCGACCTCAATGTGGTGATGGAGGAGGTACTATCCGATCTGGAAGCAAGAATAGCCAAAGAAAATGGTAAAGTGGAAATATCAAAGCTCCCGGTAATAAAGGGAGACAAGATACAACTACGGCAGTTGCTTACCAATATAGTGGGCAACGGACTGAAATATCATAAACCCGATGTACCTCCCCTGGTTACCATCACAGGAGAAAGAAAAAACGGACACTGTATAATGAAAATCCGTGATAACGGGATTGGTTTTGATGAAAGCTATGCAGACAAGATCTTCCAGCCTTTCCAACGCCTGCACGGACGAAACGAATACGAAGGAACCGGTATTGGACTTGCTATTTGTAAAAAAATAGTAATTAGACATAAAGGCGAAATCACCGCAACCAGTACACCCGGTGAAGGCTCTTTGTTTACCATTACATTGCCTGTTAAACCACCCGATCCGCAACCCATTTCTGATATTAACCAAAATCAACAGTAAACCCATGGAACAAAAACAGCAAAAAATTGTGATCCTCATGGCCGATGATGATCCCGACGACCGACTGATGACCCGGGAAGCCCTGGAGGAAAGCCATCTCAATAACGAATTGCACCTGGTTGAAGACGGTGAGGAACTGATGGATTATCTCAACCGGAAAGGAAAATATACCAATCCGGAATCATCCCCAAGGCCCGGCATTATCCTGCTCGACCTGAACATGCCCAGAAAAGACGGCCGTCAGGCTCTTAAAGAAATAAAGGAAAATGAAGAACTGCGGAATATCCCGGTTATCATACTCACTACCTCCAAGGCCGAGGAAGATATCCTCAGAACGTATCACCTTGGAGCAAATTCATTCATCTCCAAACCGGTTACTTTCAACGGACTGGTTGATGTAATAAAGAAACTTGGTGAATACTGGTTCGAAATAGTCAGACTACCGGAAAAATGATAATTATTATTTTTCCGCATAACTTTATATATTTACAACGTTAAGTGGTTTTATTATGCAGGAAATAAAAAATATCCGGCTTTTATTGGTTGAAGATGACGAAGATGATCTTCTCATCACCCGGGATATCCTGGAAGAAATTCCTCATTATAAATTTGATATACATTGGGCCTCAAATCCTGCTCTTGCAAGAGAAATACTTCCTGAAAAACAATTTGATATTTGCCTTTGCGATTTCCGCCTGGGTATGGAAACAGGTCTTGAGGTAATCAAACATATAAAAGAAAACTATGACCATATCCCTGTAATCATGCTGACCGGACAGGATGATTTTGAAATCGATTCGCAAGCACTTAAAGACGGAGCCTCCGACTATCTTATCAAAGGCAGGATCAATGCTTCTGTGCTGGGCCGTTCCATTCGTTATGCGATGGAACATAAAAAAGCCCAGTTGCGGTTAAAAGAAAGTGAGGCGGAACTACGCAAATCCAATGCTACCAAAGATAAGTTCTTCTCCATCATCGCACACGACCTGCGTAGTCCTTTTACAGCATTATTAAGCCTTTCCGATATCCTTCTCAAACATTACAATGATCTCGACGACGATACCAAGAAAGAATACATCGGAATGATCAAGGATTCATCGGAAAATACTTTCAAGCTGATCGAAAATCTCTTGCAATGGTCACGTATCCAACGGGGAACCATAGAAATCAATCCTAGTTCCTTTAATATTTGTGACCTGGTAAACCGAACCATCGGTTTGCTTAAGCAATCGGCTGATGGTAAAAACATTGAAATAACATCATGCCTGAACCAGGAATTACCGGCGTTTGCCGATATTAATATGGTTGATACGGTTATCCGTAATCTCATGATGAATTCTATAAAATTCACTCAGCCCGAAGGAAAAATCAGCATTGAAGGCCATCTTGACAATAATAGTATTTACCTGTCCATTGCAGACACAGGCGTAGGAATGACCCAGAAAACAATGGATAAACTTTTCAAGGTGGAAGAAAACAAAAGCACACCCGGGACGGCCGGAGAGTTGGGTACCGGCCTTGGCTTGATTCTTTGCAAGGAATTTATCACCATTAACAAAGGCGATATTCTGGTGGAAAGCGAACCCGGTAAAGGAAGTAAATTTACCGTGGTTCTGCCTGCGAAAAGCTGACATCCTCCAGGCCCTGCCTGATCCTGGAAGCTACAATGTCTACGGCAATATGGTTCTGCCCACCCTGAGGGATGATAATGTCGGCATAACGTTTTGACGGCTCAATAAACTGAAGATGCATGGGTTTCACGAATTTCTGGTAATGCCGCAGCACGTCGTTCACATCCCTGCCCCTTTCCTGCATATCCCTGGTCATGATTCGTATCAGCCGGTCGTCGGGCTCCGCATCAACAAAGACTTTAATATCAAATAACGAACGCAGCTCCTCATGGGTAAAGATGAGTATGCCCTCCACGATAAGAATGCTTCGCGGTTCCACCGCTATGGTTGCATCCGACCTTGAACAGGAAATGTAAGAATATACCGGCATCTCAATGGCTTCCCCCCGCCTGAGCTTACCCAGGTGATCTATCAGCAGGGGAAATTCAATGGAAGAGGGGTGGTCGAAATTGATCTCCTTCTTCTCTTCCGGGGTCAGGAAACTCTGATCCCGGTAATATGCATCCTGGGAAATAAGGGCCAGGGATCCCTGCGGAAGCTGCTCCGCTATCCGGTTTACTACCGTTGTTTTTCCGGAGCCGGAGCCCCCCGCTATTCCAATGATCAGCATAATCGTATTTTCAGGATAGTATTGCTTTCTTAATATCGTCCATCATCATATTCGTCTTATCGTACCCGATCCGGAAAAGCTCTTCATCCGTCTTCTTCCTGAAAACACCGTAATCATAGGCTTTCTCCGGTTCAATCAGGATGTTGCAGGATGCCAGGTTATGCTTTGAATTCTGGTGTAAAGCCAGACTCAGGCAACGGTTGGCAATATCCTGCCAGTTTTTTAATGTTGCCATACCCACAGGCCGGTGGTCATGAACAAATATACCTATGGTCTTTGTGCATAATTCCTCCAATGGCTCAAGAGGGAAGTTGTTTAGCAAACCTCCGTCAACATATAGTTGCCCATCAATTTCCTGGGCCTCGAAAACCAAAGGTACTGCAGCCGATGCCAGGATATAGGGATAAAGCTTCCCGCTGTTCCGTATCTCGAACTTCCCGGTATTCAGGTTGGAAACACAAACAAATAGCTGCTTTTTCAGACTCTCAAAGGAATCCCCGGGCAGATACCTCTTCAGGAGATTATGAAGGTATTTCAGGTTGCTGATACCACTCTTCCTGAAACCCAGCTGGAACACCTTCAGCATACTGCTGCTCTTGGATATCTCCAGCATCTCCAACGGCGAATAACCTGCTGCATAAAATGCACCGATAACGGCCCCAATGCTCGAACCCGAAATATAATCCGGCCGTATCCCGTTCCCCTCAAGGGCAGCCAAAACGCCGATCTGTGCAAGTCCCCGCACCCCACCCCCGCAAAGCACAATGCCGGTCTTATCTTTTGATGATGACATGGTTCAAAGGTAACAAAAAATGTGGCAGGCTTCAGGTTACAAGGTACAGGTTACGTGTAAAAGCTTGCACGAGTTCTGCAGCCTGCAACCTGTGACCTGCAACCTGACGCCTTCAGTCTGCTCTTACATCAAAAAACTCATTAATATCCCCGCTGCCACTGCAGAGCCAATCACTCCGGCCACATTGGGTGCCATGGCGTGCATCAGAAGATGATTGGATGGGTCGGCTTTTAATCCCTCATTCTGCACTACCCTTGCACTGTCAGGTACTGCCGATACACCGGCGGCTCCCACCAGAGGATTGATCTTGTTGTGTGAGGGAAGGAAAAGATTCATCACCTTGGCAAAGATAATGCCCCCGGCGGTGGCGACCATGAATGACAATGCGCCAAGCACAAAAATCAGAATAGATTGTGATGTGATGAACACATCCGCTTGTGTTGATGCTCCTACCGTCAATCCCAATACAATCGTAACGATATCAATCAGAGAATTTTTCGCGGTATCGGCCAGCCTGCGGGTCACACCGCTTTCTTTCAGGATGTTGCCAAAAAACAACATCCCCAGAAGTGGCAATGCACCGGGAGAAATGAAGGTAGTAAGTATCAAACCTACAATAGGGAAAGATATCTTTTCAATCTTCGATACAGATCGCGGTGGTTTCATCCTGATCACCCTTTCCCTTTTGCTGGTAAGCAATCGCATGATGGGTGGTTGTATCACCGGAACCAGCGCCATATATGAATAAGCTGCGATCGCGATGGGTCCTATCAGGTTCGCGGTCTGTATGCCGTTAACAATGCCTCCGTTGGCCAGCTTGGAAGAAAGAAAGATAGCCGTGGGACCGTCGGCACCCCCGATAATACCTATGGACGCCGCTTCCGGCATGTTAAAACCCAATATCAACGCTCCCAGAAGGGTAAGAAAGATACCGACCTGTGCAGCGGCTCCAAGCAAAACAAGCCTCGGGCTGGATATCAGCGAGGAGAAGTCCGTCATGGCCCCAATACCCAGAAAGATCAAAGGAGGATAAATACCCTTGGTAACTCCGTAGTACAGGTAATTCAGAACGCTCCCATCCTGGTAGATCCCTAACTGCAGATTGATGCCCGGCGCCTGGAAGAAAGGAACATTCCCGATGATGATCCCTGTACCGATTGGTATCAGGAGCAATGGCTCATAATCATATCGTATCGCCAAAAATATGAAGATCAGACCCACCAGGATCATCACGAAATGCCCCGGTGTGGCATTAGCAAAACCCGTGAAACTGATGAATTTCCTGACCCCGTCCATAGGGGAAAATCCCTGTGTTGTTGCAGACCTCGTTTGTTCAGCAGATCCGTTATCCACCACCGATTCAGTGACAGATACCGTATCCTGTACCTGCAGCGAATCTCCCTGCACCACAAGTGCATTCAATACAGCAAGGATGGCTAAAATTACAAGTATGGTTAACGCTTTGCGGACTGGCATGGTTTATTCAATTTCTAAGAGTATATCGTCCTGTAATACATTCTGCCCGGGAGTAACCTTTATAGACCTGATGGTGCCGTCTTTTTCGGCCAGGATATTGTTCTCCATTTTCATGGCCTCATAAATCAGCAATTTATCTCCTTTGGCAACTTTATCGCCCGGTTTTACCAGGATATGCATGATAGTCCCGGGAAGTGGTGCCTTCACCCTGAAGAGCGCGACTTCATCCTTTTTGATCTCACCGGCTCCCTTTTCTAAAACCACGGGCTTACGCACCAGCTTTGGCGTCTTGGTCTCACTGACCTCGCGAAGCAGCTCCACTTCATAAACCGTCCCGTTTACTTCAATCTCTGCATAATTACCCTCCAGGCTCTTGACCTCCACCTCATAATCATGTCCACGTATGGAAAACTTGAAACGTTTCATATACTTATTTCTTAAAATTTCTTACACCGTATATCTTTGAACTCCATGGAGAATACATCCGTGATACCCTTTTAATGGTAATTACTTTGCTTTCTTCATCATGAAGCATATACGTCATATACAAAGCCGTGCTGATAGCTGCGATCACGTCTCCTGAAATAAAAATCTCCTCGCAACATTCGTCCACCCTGATGCCCCGCCTCATAAGCTTTTGACGGATCTGCAATTTGTATGCCTTGGCAATATATGTAAACACGAGGTATAACACTACCAGGGCCAGGAAAACCGTCACATACCCCACAACGGCAATGATCAGCCCCTGTTCCATGATCGCCCCGAAATCTATTCCTGCATCAAGAATAATCATATTAACTAATTATAAAGGTATATTACCATGTTTTTTGAGAGGATTGACTTCCTTCTTTGTAGCAAGGACCCTCAGTGCCCTGATGATCCGGAATCGCGTATTACGGGGTTCGATGATATCGTCGATATACCCGTAACGGGCTGCTTCATAAGGATTGGCAAATTTATCCTTATATTCCTGTTCCTTGCGCTGTACAAAAGCACTCCTTTCTTCAGGATCCTCAATCTCTTTAATGTTTTTACCTTCCAGGATCTCAACGGCGCCGGCAGGACCCATAACCGCTATCTCAGCCGATGGCCAGGCATAATTGATATCACCCCTGAGCTGCTTTGAACTCATCACATCATGCGCTCCACCATATGATTTTCGCAATGTGATGGTGATCTTGGGAACAGTAGCTTCGCCATAAGCAAACATCAGCTTGGCGCCATGAATGATAATACCCCCGTATTCCTGAGTGCTGCCGGGAAGAAAACCGGGTACGTCAACCAAAGTGATAATGGGAATGTTGAAGGCATCGCAAAAACGTACAAAACGGGCTGCCTTCCTGGAGGCATTGATGTCGAGCACACCGGCCAGGAAATTCGGCTGATTGGCCACTATACCTACCGGCATACCATCGAAACGGGCAAATCCGGTTATGATATTCCGGGCATAGTTACGCTGTATCTCAAGGAACTCCGCTTCATCCACGATGGCATGGATAATATCCAGCACATCATAGGGTTTGTTTGGATCAGCAGGTATGATCTCGTTCAGATAATCTTCCAGACGGTTGATCGGATCATTGCATTCCACCACGGGAGGATCCTCAAGATTGTTTTGCGGAAGATAACTCAACAGTTTACGAATCAGCATGATCCCTTCTTTTTCGTCCTCCGCAATGAAATGAGCCACACCGGATTTCTTACCATGCACCTCTGCACCTCCCAGATCCTCAACGCTGATTTCCTCACCGGTAACGGTTTTGGTAACTTTCGGACCGGTAACGAACATGTAACTGTTCTTCTCGCTCATAATGATAAAATCGGTGAGAGCAGGCGAGTAAACAGCTCCGCCGGCACAGGGTCCGAAAATTGCGGATATCTGCGGAATAAGGCCGGAAGCCAGAATGTTCCGTTCAAAGATCTCAGCATAACCGGCCAGCGATCTCACTCCTTCCTGTATCCTTGCTCCTCCACTGTCGTTGATCCCGATCAGGGGAGCACCAACCTTCATGGCCTGGTCCATCACCTTACAGATCTTCAGTGCAAAGGTCTCTGAAAGAGATCCGCCAAATACCGTGAAATCCTGGGAAAAAACATAAACCACCCTTCCATCAATGGTGCCGTGACCGGTTACTACCCCATCGGAAAGGATTTGCTTGTCGGCCAGCCCGAAATCCGTTGTCCTGTGCGTCATGAACATGTCGTATTCCTCAAAGGAACCGTCGTCAAGCAACAATTCCAGACGCTCTCTCGCTGTCAGCTTCCCTTGCTGATGCTGGGCTTCAATGCGCTTTGGGCCTCCACCCATTTTTGCTTCTGCCCTCAAATCCAGCAAACGCTTGATCTTGTCTTCTATCGCCATGATATATAAATAATTGCGTTTATTTTTTCTTGTCTTCGCAAAATTCTGTCAATACCCCAAAGGTAGACTTCGGATGCAAAAAGGCTATATCAAGCCCCTCAGCACCTTTCCTGGGCTTCTCATCTATAAGCCTGACACCCTTTTTCTCCGCCTCCTGCAAACGCTCCTCCAGGTCTTTCACCGCGAAAGCTATATGATGTATGCCTTCCCCCCGCTTCTCAATGAACTTCCCGATAGGCCCCTCCGGATCCGTCGACTCCAGCAACTCCAGCTTCGTCTGCCCTACCTTGAAAAAAGCCGTTTTTACCTTCTGGTCAGTAACCTCCTCTATGGCATAACACCGTAAACCCAAAACATTCTCATAATAGGGTATTGCCTCGTCCAAATTCCTTACGGCAATACCAATATGTTCAATGTGAGATAGTTCCATGTCAATAATTGTTTGTGAAATTTTTCACAAAAGTATAAAAATTGTGGTAAGAAATGATCTTTATGAAATACTTTATCTGGAGTATTATGGAACAATTAAGTAAACACGGTTATCCAGGCAGAAGTCATCTGTTTATTAGTATCACCCCTACGGGGTTCCGGAAAACGATTCGCGTCCATTATGCTACCGGAGGGGCGCCCCTACGGGGCTGGTTATTAGATAACGTTTTACAATAGCTTTATAATTGTGGAAAACAATATTCATATGATAAACCAAAGCCCTGTAGAGGCGTTTTTATTGCATAATGATTGTCGTCACGTTATCCCAGGATCTATGGGTTAACACGAATTTCAATTTTATGATGTTAAGAACAAATATTTCGCCCCTACGGGGCTTCCATTCTGTTTGGTTCCCTTATTTCTATAAATATACCGCCCCTAAAGGGGCTGGGTTTATCAAGGTAATTAACTTTACCGCAAACAAATACAGAATAGGTTAATAATTGCAATCCACCTTACAAGCCCCGTAGGGGCGGCATATTTATAGCATAATCAGCGACGATCGTGTTCCAAAGCCCCGTAGGGGCGACATATTGGTAGTAAAATGATCACAGGTCACATCCCGAAGCCCCGTAGGGGCGACATATTTATAGAAAATAGGCGATGGCCCTGGTCCAAAGCCCCGTAGGGGCGGAATATTTTTAATGTTAATAACTGAGCTATTTCTAACCTGAAAGTATTGATATGCAAATTTTAAAATTGACAACTGGAAATGGACAAATAAAATTGTCACTTGTCAGTGTCAATTGTCAATTACAAATGTGAATGTCGGCTAATACCATTGAACTTTCCCCCAGCCCCCAGTACCCAGCACCCAGTACCCAGCACCCAGCATCACCCCCCACTCTTCTTCCCAAAAAACTTCCTCTGAAACACAATCAACATGAGTACCCCGATGGTAATAGACGAATCTGCAATATTGAATACAGGCCGGAAAAAGATAAATGAATCCCCGCCCCAGAAAGGCATCCATTGCGGGAATCGGCCTTCTATGATAGGAAAGTATAACATATCCACAACCTTCCCGTGGAGAAAACCGGCATAGCCACCTCCTTCAGGAAGGAAAACAGCTATCTGGTGATAACTGCTGGCACTGAACAACAACCCGTAAAAGGCGCTGTCGATGATATTGCCCAGCGCCCCGGCAAAGATGAGAGCAAAACTTATTACCAGGCCAAAAGGATGCTTTTTCCTGGTAAGATAATATAAATAAAAACCTATAAAGACTACTGCAATAATTCGGAATATGCTCAGGATAAGTTTTCCGGCTTCCCCACCGAACTTCATCCCAAAAGCCATGCCTTCGTTTTCGGTGAAATGAATAAGGAACCAGTTCCCGATCACCGAAAACTCCTGACCCATGTACATATTCGTTTTGATCCAGACCTTAAAGACCTGGTCAACGATCAAAATAACCAATACCAGCAGAAGGACTCTTTTCACTTCTTCTCCATCAATTTTGCTTCTATGCTCAAAGTTGCATGAGGCACGCTGCGCAACCTTTCCTTGGAGATAAGCTTACCGGTAGCCCGGCAAATCCCGTAGCTTTTGTTCTCAATCCTGATCAGTGCATTCTCGAGATTCTGTATGAATTTGCTGATCCTGGCGGCCAAACGGCTGTTTTCTTCCTTCGACATTACCTGGTAACCTTCTTCAAGTATCTTGAATGTAGGTGATGTATCGTCGGTTCCGTGTTCATCGGCATTGGTGAATGCATTTGTGAGCATCTCAAGATCACGCCGGGCCTTATCCAGTTTCTGAAGGATCAGTTGCCTGAATTCCTCCAACTCTTCATCCGAGTACCTCGTCTTGGCCTGTTCCTCACTGGGTTTGCTGTTAACGTTCATGTGTATGTAGATTACAATTGTTTCTGATATTAATTACTCTGATCAGCTTTCTCAATAGCTACCTGTGCCCTGATATCATCGGCAAGTTCTATCTCAACTCCTGCCGTATTATCCATATTTTCAACTATATCGAGGGATTCGGCTAAGGTTTCTGAACAAATATATGAAAAATTCTGCCTGATTGCCTGATCCAGGAAATCATTTGTCAGAATTTGAATACGAATTTTATCCGTAACCTCGAAACCATTGTCTTTACGCAGGTTCTGGATACGGTTCACCAGGTCGCGGGCTATCCCTTCCTGCCGTAATTCCTCGGTGACAGTGATGTCAAGAGCTACCGTCAGATGATTCATATTGGCAATAAGCCATCCCGGTATATCCTCCGTGATGATCTCAACATCATCCAACAGTATCTCCGCTTCCTGCCCTGCAACCTCCAGCTTGTAGCTTCCTTCGTCTTCAATCCTGGAGATGTCTTCCTGAGTGAACTTTCCAATGGCCGCCGCGATCTCCTTCATCATCTTCCCGTATCGTGGACCCAGCTTCTTGAAATCAGGCTTGATCTTCTTCACAAGAATGCCGGTTCCTTCTGTCAGGTATTCCACCTCTTTCACATTCACCTCCGACAAAATAAGGTTCTCCACTGCCTTCAGATGTGCCAGAAATCGCTCATTGTTCACGGGTATCATGATCTTGTTCAATGGCTGGCGTACCCTGATGTTCGATTTCTTCCTGAGCGACAATACCATAGAAGAAAACTTCTGGGCCAGCTCCATCCTTTCTTCCAGGTCACGGTCAATTAATCCCTCATCAGCCACCGGGAAGGGCACCAGATGCACAGAAACGCTTTCCTGCTTCCCTGTTACCTGATTAAGATCGGTGTATAAGCGATCCATGTAAAATGGTGCAATGGGTGCCGATAAACTTGCCAGGGTCTCCAGGCAGGTGTACAAGGTCTGATAAGCGGATATTTTATCCTGCGAATAATCCCCCTTCCAGAAACGCCTGCGGCTTAACCTCACATACCAGTTGCTGAGATGCTCGTCAACGAAATCGGCAATAGCACGGCCGGCACGGGTTGGCTCATAATCCGCGTAACAGGCGTCAACAAAAGATATCAGCGAGTTCAGCTCCGAAAGAATCCAGCGGTCTATCTCCGGCCTCAGAGCAATGGGGATCTCTTCCTCATGATAATCAAAGCCGTCTATGTTCGCGTAAAGAGCAAAAAATGTGTAACTATTGTAAAGCGTTCCGAAAAACTTGCGCACCACCTCCTGTATGCCGTCAAGATCAAACTTCAGGTTATCCCAGGGCTGTGAGTTGGTCATCATATACCAACGGGTAGCATCCGGACCAAACTTATGAATGGTCTCGAAAGGATCCACCGCGTTGCCGAGGCGTTTCGACATCTTATTCCCGTTCTTGTCGAGGACCAACCCGTTCGAAACACAAGTCTTATAAGAAACATCATCGAACAGCATCACGGCAATGGCATGCAGCGTGAAGAACCAACCGCGGGTCTGGTCAACCCCTTCCGCAATAAAGTCGGCCGGGAAGCTGGTTTTGAACTTCTCCCCGTTCTCAAATGGATAATGGAACTGCGCATAAGGCATGGAACCCGAATCAAACCAAACGTCGATAAGGTCTGCCTCCCGCACCATCTTTTTTCCTGAAGGCGATACCAGGATGATCTCGTCAACAAAAGGACGGTGCAGGTCAAAGGTATTGTAATTCTCTTCCGTGAAATCGCCCGGAACAAACTTCTCAAGAGGATTGGACTTCATAAACCCGGCTTTCACCGATTTTTCGATCTCCTTTTTCAGTTGCTCCGCCGAACCGATACAAATAGCCTCTTCTCCGTCTTCAGTCCGCCAGATGGGCAAAGGTGTTCCCCAGTACCTGGAACGGCTCAGGTTCCAGTCGACCAGATTCTCCAGCCAGTTCCCGAAACGGCCTATCCCGGTAGCAGGCGGCTTCCAGTTGATCGCGAGGTTCTTCTCTATCATCTTGTCTTTAAAGGCCGTAGTGCGGATAAACCAGCTATCCAGCGGATAATACAGGATGGGCTTGTCGGTACGCCAGCAATGCGGGTAACTGTGTTCGTATTTCTCCGTCTTAAAAGCCTTATTCTCCTTCTTCAGCTTGACGATAATGTCTACATCCACCGTCTCTACCGGGTTTTCCGGGTTCCAGGATGGGTCATACTCATTCTTGACAAACCTTCCTGCAAATTCTCCCATAGCCTCAACAAACTGCCCGTTTTTATTGACCATGGTGAGGGATCCTATCCCATTCTCCCGGCCTACCTTGAAGTCGTCGGCTCCAAAACTGGGCGCAATATGTACTATGCCCGTACCTTCATCGGTTGTGACAAAATCACCCGTCACCACCCGAAAAGCATCGCCGTCTTCCGGCTGGGCATAGGGCAAAAGCTGCTCATATCGAATGCCTTTTAGCTTGTTTCCTTTATACTCCCCGCAAACATGAAAGGGTATGTTTTTCTGCCCCGCTTCGTATTCTTCCAGTCTTAGCTCCGAATTCTTTTCAGGAAAATACTTTCCCAGGAGCTCTTTAGCCAGGATGACGGTGATTGGCAGGTTCGTATATGGATTAAAAGTCTTTACGCAGAGATAATCAATCTTTTTCCCGACAGCCAATGCAGTATTTGAGGGCAGGGTCCAGGGTGTTGTGGTCCACGCCAGGAAAAACACATCTCCGTGAGCATCCTGGAACAGGAACTCACTCTGCTCATTGCGTATCACGCGAAACTGGGCCACAACCGTCGAGTCCTTAACATCCCGGTAACACCCCGGCAGGTTCAGCTCATGCGAACTCAGACCCGTGCCGGCAGCCGGTGAATAGGGCTGTATCGTATAACCCTTGTAAAGAAGACCCTTTTCATACAAACGGCTCAGCAGGTACCATACCGTCTCAATATACTTGTTGTGAAAAGTGATATAGGGATGATCCAGGTCAACCCAGTATCCCATCTCTTCGGTGAGACTGTCCCAAAGGTCTTTGAACTGCATGACCTCCTTGCGGCAGGCTTTGTTGTAATCCTCAACGGAAATCTTAGTGCCGATATCTTCCTTGGTGATTCCCAGGATCTTCTCCACCTGTATCTCCACCGGAAGACCATGGGTATCCCATCCGGCCATACGTTCAACATAATGGCCTTTCATTGTTTTGTAACGGCAGAAGAGGTCTTTGATGGCCCTGGCCATCACGTGATGGATGCCCGGTTTACCATTGGCGGAAGGCGGTCCTTCATAAAACACAAAAGGCTCATTGCCACGGGTTTGCTCCATGCTCCTGTGAAAAATGTCTTCTTTTTTCCAGGAAGCGCCAACCTCCTTCGCGATGGCCGTCAGATCTAATTTTTTGTATTCCCTGTATCTCTTTTTCATTCGGAATTTCCTGCTGCTTTAACGAAATTGGCTGCAAAAGTAGTAAATTATATTAAGATTTTCACGAAGTTGAAAGCATCAATACCTATCTTTGCGGCGCTAAAGGGTATATATATGGACAAAGAATATTTCGCACACGAGACCGCGGTGATCGATGAAGGTTGTATCATTGGCAAGGGAACGAAAATCTGGCATTTCTCTCATATCATGCCGAATTGCAGGCTTGGCGAGAAGTGCAACATCGGCCAGAACTTGGTCATCTCCCCGGATGTCATCCTGGGTAACAATGTAAAAGTACAAAACAATGTATCGATTTACACCGGGGTTATATGTGAAGACGATGTCTTCCTGGGACCATCCATGGTTTTCACCAATATCATCAATCCGCGCAGCGCGGTCATCCGTCGCGATCAGTACGTTAAAACAATAGTAAAAAAGGGAGCTTCCATCGGGGCCAACGCTACCATTGTTTGCGGACACGATATCGGCGAGTATGCTTTTATCGGCGCCGGCGCGGTAGTGACAAAGGAAGTCCTGCCCTATGCCCTGATGGTAGGTAACCCGGCCCGCCTTATCGGCTGGATGAGTGAATACGGCCACCGCCTGCATTTTGATAACACCGGCATCGCCACCTGCCCCGAAAGCAACGAAAAATACGAACTAAAAAACGGAAAAGTAAAAAAAATAACCCCCCTAAACCCTAAACCCTAATCCCTAATCCCTAATCCCTAAACCCCAAACACATGTCAAACACAAAGAACTTTGCCCTCATCGGTGCAGCCGGCTACATAGCCCCGAGGCATATGAAAGCCATTAAAGACACCGGTAATGTGCTTATTGCAGCGCTCGATAAAAACGACAGTGTAGGTATTATCGACAGCTATTTCCCGGAAGCGGATTTCTTTGTTGAGACGGAGCGTTTCGACCGCCACCTGGATAAGCTGCGCCGCAAAGGCGAGCGAAAGGTGGATTATGTCAGCATCTGCTCACCAAATTATCTGCATGATGCCCATATTCGTCTGGCACTGCGTAATGAAGCCCATGCCATATGCGAAAAACCCATCGTACTGAACCCATGGAACGTTGATGCCCTCCAGGAACTGGAAAATGAAAGCGGCAAGAGGATCTTTAACATCCTCCAGGTAAGGCTGCATCCGGCTATCGTCGCATTGAAACAGGAAATAGAAAACGGTCCTGCCGACAAGATTTACGACATCGACCTTACCTATATCACCAGCCGCGGCCACTGGTACTACATGTCATGGAAAGGCGATATCGAAAAATCAGGTGGTGTAGCCACTAATATCGGCGTACATTTCTTCGATATGCTAACCTGGATCTTCGGTGAGGTGCGGGAAAACACCGTTCATATCTCTGAACGCGATAAAGCAGCCGGTTTCCTCATGCTGAAAAAAGCAAGAGTACGCTGGTTCCTAAGCCTTGACCCCGAAACCCTACCCGATGAAGCCATAAAAAAAGGACAGAGAACCTTCCGCTCCATCACCATCGAAGGTAAGGAACTGGAATTCAGCGACGGCTTCACCGACCTCCATACCCGCCTCTATGAACAAATCCTGCAAGACAAAGGATTCAGCATGGAAGACGCACGCACCAGCATAGAGATCGTCTACGGCATCCGTAACTCCAAACCCGTCGGACTGAGAGGAGACTATCATCCGCTGGCAGGAAAATGAAGCGGAGTTAGGGATTAGGGATTAGGGGTTAGGGGTTAGGAAAGTTCAGCAACCAGTTCCCAGTACCCAGCAACCATATAACCATATAACCATAT